>ENA-ORCT01000562-ORCT01000562.1-marine-metagenome-genome-assembly--contig:-NODE-562-length-17250-cov-2.837361_pt1 | contig 17250 bp, 13 predicted proteins | sample MGYA00248632_ERZ508511 | MGnify/ENA primary metagenome ERZ508511 (study PRJEB26182, sample SAMN06268839) | marine metagenome | isolation source: Tt an P1-techrep anaerobic enrichment on pine from sediment...
TGTTCGGTCGTAATTTTTTGCAGAATATGATTATCCGTCAACTTCAGCCTGGAATTGGCCGTCTTTTTCTTGGGTAATCCCATCAGTACAAAGACTGCAGCAATTTTTTGCACCAATTCTTCAGAGTATCCTTCACTCACCAGGCTTTTTTTCGCAGCAGTAATATCATCTGAATTTACTTTATCAACAAGTTGGCTGGCTTCACAGCGAAGCAATTTGGGATTGTCCCCCAAGTTGATCCGCTTGAACAATCCTGTGAGAGCCCATCGATTTGAACTGTAATATGTCTTAGCCATTGTTTTTGATCCTTTTCATAAATAAAGACCGGAGAAGAAAAAACGATTCCTTCTCCGGTACAAACCTCGGCGACAGCACTGCCCGTTCATATAACTCCATGAACAGTGTGAAGGAAAGAAAGCGGACTTGAGCCAGCATCCGGCCCCAATTCCTTGGCAAAATTGAGTCTTTCAACCGAACTCAAGTCCAAAGGGAGAAAATCTTTTCAAAGAGCACTCATCCGAAGCCATGTCGTTTGTCTGTAAAAAGGATTACGCAATGGGTATGCCAATGACGAAAAAAAGAATTCAAAGACTTGTAACTGAAGCTATTAAAGGATGTTATAAAGAGGCATGTCGTTTTAAGAAATTCAAAAAGTCACTGCTGACTCCCCGATATATCGGAGATTATCCGAAATGTCGGGGCTGTTATTTAGGCCGCTGAATACCTAATTTCTGCATTCGGGATTCCAAAGTGGAAGGTTTGATATGCAGCAGTTCGGCAGCACCGTTATCCCCCCGTACCTTCCAGTTTGTCATTGATAATACATCTAGGATATGATTTTTTTCGACCTTGGCCAGATCCAGGGTTTTGGGATGTAAGGAATGAATGGTATCCGGAATCGCCACATGCAGTGATTTGCCGGTTGTCAGGATCATTGACCGCTCAATCACATTGCGCAGTTCGCGGACATTTCCCGGCCAGGGGTAATTTTGCAGCTGTTCCATATCTTGTTGAGATATGGATTGGATCACCTTGCCCATTTTGAGCGACAGTTCCTGAACAAAGGCCCAGACAAGCATGGGAATATCTTCCTTTCGCTGACGCAACGGCGGCACCTGTATCGGGAAGATATTCAGACGGTAAAAAAGGTCCTCTCTGAAATTGCCGGCCTTGACCTCTTCGGCCAGATCTTTATTCGTTGCAGCAACAACTCGTATATCAACATCAATGGCATCCGTGCTGCCGACACGTTCAAATTGTTCCATCTCGAGCACATGTAAAAGTTTGGCCTGCATATCTGCGGGAAGTTCGCCGATTTCATCAAGAAAAATGGTGCTTTGATCCGCAATTTCAAAGCGGCCGATGCGTTTTTCAGCCGCTCCTGTAAAAGCACCTTTCTCATGACCAAACAACTCGCTTTCGATCAGCGTCGGGGGAATCGCGGCACAATTGACGCGAATCATGGGATGCTCACATCGTGCGCTTCGCCGGTGGATCGCCCGTGCGATAAGTTCCTTGCCGGTTCCTGTTTCACCTTGTATCAGCACCGTGGAATCGGTCGAGGCTACCTGATCAACCAAATGCATCACCTCCTTGATCGCATCACTGTATCCCAGAATATCGCCATAGCTGGATTCGACACGAACTTCTTCCGTGAGAAAGTCATTTTTCGCCTCCAATCGCTCCTTAAGTTGCTTTATTTCGTAAAATGCCTTTTCCAAGGCCTCTTCAGCCCGCTTTTGTTTGAGGATTCCGGCAAAAAGCTGCCCGATAAATTGAACTCGTTGAATACACTGGTTCTGCCATGCTTGTTTATTTCGTATAAAGGCAAAGCCGATTACGCCGTCCGGTTGATCGCTGCCGGTCCATAAAGGAAATGCAATGTTGGATTTGACTCCGTGCTCGATACAGAATTGTTTTTCAGAGTCCGCTTCTTCCGGCAGATCCTCAGGAAGGTTTTCAAAAACCACAAGTCCGCGTGTAAGCAGGGTTTTTTTATACCAATAAAACGTTTTATCAATTTCAAAGGTGTTCTTCGGATGAGGTGGAATCCCCGGCCTGACATAACCATGTGTTAATGAAATCGTTGTTCGGTCCTCGGAAAACTGTGAAATTCCGCCGCGATCAGCCCCAAGAAATTCCCCCACCAGGGCCAACCCCCGTTCAATCTCGGTATCCACGCGTTCATGCGGAAGATTGACAAACACAGCAGCAAGATCCGCCAGCAGTTCCTCGAATTTGAGCATTTCCTTGAGGCCGTCTATTGAGAATCTTTTTGACGTATTTGAATCTTTTTGACCGGTGTTTTTTGCCATGATTTTACCCTGTTCGTTCTCCCAAGCCGAATATCCTTATATTCAAATGCCGATTTTACTTCAAAATGAGGGAAATCACAAGATATTTGTAATCATAATATAACACACAAACATCCACACCTTTTAAAAACTAATCCATTAAAAATCATCCCATGTTAGTGCGTTAAAATTATGGCTTTTATAATAAAAATGATATTGATTATTAACCCCATCAATGCCATTTCTTGCCGGAAAATTCGTTATCTTTACTGTTTATTAAAATCGTAAAGACGGTGCGTAATAATATAACTGTACACCTTTGGAGACAGAGCCTGGGGATTGATGATCCCCTGAGCTAATTGATGGCGGATGTCGGTACTGGATAACTCAATTCGAGGAGTCGGAAGAAAATCTCTTTTCATGTTCTGTATCTGAGATTCGGAAAAAATCCCCTCTAATCGACTAAAATCGGGCAAGGGATGACCGGCTCGGACCATAACGCTGATTCGGCATAAGTCCATCAGTTCCTGCACGCGATACCACTTATGCAGTTCCGTCAATTGATCTGCACCGATCAACCAATATAACAGAACAACTTCTCCGAATTGTTTTCGAAAAAACCGGATAGTATCAAGCGTATAGCTGGGTTCGGAACGGGTCAGTTCACAGTCACTGACCGAAAACCCTTCCATCCCCTCAATCGCAATCTGAATCATGGCCAGACGGTGATGCCCTGCTGCGGGTGATTCGGTTTTGTGGGGGCTTTGACGCGCCGGGATAAAAAATAAGCGTTCGGCACCAAGTTCTTCAAATGCATATTGAGCCACCCGCACATGACCTGTGTGGATTGGATCGAAAGAACCGCCGAACAAAATGATTTTTTCCCTGTGCTGCATTGATTAAAATGTAACATAATTCCGTTCAAAACAGGCACTGAAATTTTACTATGCAAGAATTTTTTTTACAATTCTTAAAAATTTTTTTCTTTTTTTTTCTTCCTTTCATCTCTTCGTTTTGCTGTTATTGACAAAACCATTTCCAGCTGTTACTGCTCGCGATGGTTTTAAACCCGATTTTCATCAGTTTTAAAATTATTGATCCAGAGCCCCTTACGTACGTAAATATGAATTCCCACGTTTCGTTACAAACGCGCATGGACTTGATCAATCGAATTGAAGTTCCCTTCAACGGCACTACTGATAACACGTAGACAGGTGTCTTCCCAGTCTGGTGGTAACAATTTTTGTTAAGTCAGAGGATGTTTTTGGTCGATAAACGTGTATAATATTTTCGAATGAAAAGTAAATAGAAATACAACCTCAGGAAAAGCTATGAAAGGAGGTGACACGACTATGGCAAAAAAGAAAGCCGCTAAGAAAAAAACAGCGAAGAAAAAAGTAGCTAAGAAAAAAGTAGCAAAGAAGAAAACAGCGAAGAAAAAAGTAGCTAAGAAAAAAGCTCCGGCTAAGAAGAAAAAAGCTACAAAGAAAAAAGCTACGAAGAAAAAAGCCACCAAGAAAAAAGCTACAAAGAAAAAAGCCACAAAGAAGAAAGCCACGAAAAAGAAATAGTTGCATGAGTTTCGATTCTGCAATAGTGGCAGTAAAAGGAAGATCTTTCATCCACTTTAAGATCTTCCTTTTTTATTGTTTTCAGCCCTGCCAGGCAGATTTTCCACTGTTGAGCACATCAATCAAGCCCGTGCAAATGCGAGTTGGGTGCTGAATCATCTTTTTTGCCTCTTTCAATGAGCCTTTATAGAGAATACATCGGATAATTGCCTATTTTCACGAACCACAAATAAGCGTTATTGAGTGTTTTTCATGTGTTTGCTGCGCAGGAGGTGATGGTAATGCTGGGCAAAACGGTGGGCCTCATCGCGGATATATTGAAGTAATTTCCGAGCCGGGTCATTGGACGGCCGTTTATGGGGGTTTTCGTGTCCGTGAACAAAAATAATCTCCTCTTTTTTGGCAAGCGAGGCCAATTGAGGGATGGGGGCATTCATTTCAATGAAGGCATCCTCGGCCGCGTGCAATTGCCCGATACCGCCGTCGATCAATACCAAGTCCGGCCAGAGTTCCTCCCCTGCCAGTGCCCGCTTATAGCGGCGTGTCACGACCTCCTTCAAGCTGGCATAATCGTCCACACCCTTGACGGACTTGATCTTGAACCGCCGATAGCCGTCTTTAAAGGGCCGGCCGTCAATAAACTGAACCATCGAGCCAACGGTTTCGCTGCCGGCCAGATGGGCAATATCAAATCCCTCAATAATGCGAATCGGCTGGGGGCTTTTCAGCAATTCCTGCAGTCGTACCAGTGCTTCCGTCGGGTCCGCGGCGAACACTTCCGGCTGAACGTTACCCTGCACCGTACCGCGTTTATCCAGATTTTCGATCAGCCGGATACGGTCCCGGTACATCCCCGCCGCTTCATAATCCTGGTTCTCTGATGCCTGTTCCATCTGCTTTTTTAGCTGCCGCAGCACGGTGGCCCGTTTGGACTTGAGGAATTTGACGAGGTCCTGAATCTGTGCCTTGTAATCCGCTTTGGAGACGCGGTCGCCGCAGGGAGCCGTGCATTGCCTGATATTGTACAAAATGCAGGGACGGAAAAACCGCCGCTTTTCGTCTTTGGTCGAGATATCCAGTTTGCAGGTACGAAACCGGTAGATTTTTTGCAGTACTACCAGGACTGCCCGCAGATCGTTGACGTTGGTAAACGGTCCAAAGAGGCGGTTTTTGCTGTCCTGCGGGTTGCGGGTGATATAGACACCGGGAAATTCCTGTCGGGTCGTGATTTCCAGGTATGGAAAGCTTTTGGCGTCTTTCAAATCGGAGTTATACGGTGGGTGAATATCTTTGATTAACCGGGCCTCCTGCAATATCGCATCCACCTCGCTGGCTGTCTGAAGATAATCCACGGTAACCGTTTTGTGAATCATGTCCACGATCCACGGGCCGCGGCTTTCGGCCAGTTTCGCCCCCGGTTGGAAATAACTGGCCACCCGGCTGCGCAAATTCTTAGCTTTGCCAATATACAGCACCTTGTCCTCAGCATCCTTCATAAAATACAGACCCGGAGCGACGGGAAAACCACGAACCGTTTCCCGAATCGTTTCAAGCGTCTTTTTAGACATCTTTGCCATGGGGTGCATTTTATCAAAATTGCCGGTATAAAACAAAAGCTATAGAAGGCCCCCTAAAAATTTCTTGATTTTTTTAGACCATACTTGAATACTAATAGAGTCTCCAAATAACATTGTTGCTGAAGAGTGCGTTTATGAAGCTGACACGGAAAATCAGAAAGAAGGTAACACTTGACCTGCTGCGTTTCGGACAATTTTGCGCCTCGCGCGGCAGCTACCGCACGGTGAAACGGCTCCGAAAAACGATGCGTCTTTTTTTTCGCACCTGTCTGCCGTTAAGAGCTCGGCTCCGGAGGAATATTCGCTGTGCGGGGCTTGACCCAGACGGGCTGGTCGATGCCTATTTTGAACGCGGGATTGACCAAATGACGATGCTGGCTCACGGCTTTCGGAAAGATTTCGACATCAATATGCTAGTCGAACAATTTAAGTTCGACGACACCTATGAAATTCTCGAAAAAACGTATGCCCAGGGTAAAGGCGTGATCACAATTGCCCCGCATCTATCGGGGTACCCGGTGTACGGAGCGATTATTTCCTCTCGCATTCCCTGCACCATTTACATGCGGCGTAACCAGGACCCCCGGAAGATGAAAATCACCGAGACCGTCGCCAAAGCATCCGCTTCAGAGCTGATTTCAGCTCCGGAAGGGGCATCAAAAGCCCAGCGACTACAAGTCTCAGTGAATGCACTGCGTCAGGGTAAAATGCTCTTTTTGACGCCAGATACACCCCGAAAACAGGATGATGGTGTGGCTGTCAAAATCCTTGGAAAAACAGCCCATTTTCCGACCGGTGTATTCATTATGTCCCTGCGGACCGGGGCTCCGGTGCTGCCGGTTTGGTGGTATTGGCAAGACGGTTTTTACCATGTAAGCTACGGCGAGCCAATCCAACTGGAACGCGGTGGGAACCTTAAAGAAAAAGCCGAAGCCGCGGTGAAGCAATGGGCCGTTGAGGTGGATGCTTTCATTCGGAAACATCCGGATATGTGGTGGAACTGGCTGGATAAGCGATGGACAAAGATTCTCAGGGGGACCTCATTATAGGAAAACTGGGGTACAGGGATTCGAACCCCAACTAACTGATCCAGAGTCAGTCGTGCTACCGTTACACTATACCCCAATAACTTATTTCCCTGCAATGGCTTATAATAAATACCCAAGGTGTCATAATCATAACTGGCTCACATGCCGATGATGAAATGAACCTTAAATTCCCGCTTACCATACATTCAACCGATTGATTTTGCAAGAAAATTAGGGGCAAAATTAATTACTTCGGCTGTCATAATCAAAAGAGGCATTGTTAACTCTTTAAAATGATATCTACATCAAGATCAAGGAGGCCCCTGAAGTCATAGAAAAAGCATCTATGATCAATATAAGATCCTTCAGAATGTCACGTGTCGGGCCCAGCACCACACCTTTACACCCGGCATTCGAACCCCCGGTGCCCCTATCAACGCTTATTAATTTAGCACGTTCGGAAAATGCACCACCATTATCACGACTGTTATATGCCGTAGCTTTACCGGTAACTGATACGCTATAGATTCCGTCTAAAACGTAGTCGTGCACATGGGGGCCAGCTGTCGTAACAGTTTCAATGTACCCATCACCCCAATTAATCCTAGCGTCCACCGTGCCAGCTAAACCCAGTGTAACAGTCGTAGCTTCACCAAGACTCGTATCCCAAGTTGTCACGAAAGCAGTTCCATCAATCTGCCACTGACCGGTCATATTAATAAGATCATTAAAATCATAAATCGTCAGCCATTCAGAGGCTAAAAAGGCAAAGTCTTCAAGATTGACCTTACAATCACCATTCAAATCAGCACTTGGACATGCTGCTTTAATGCTAGATATAGAAAACATACACAAGAGCAAACACAACAGCTTTCTCATATAGCCTCCGATTGGTATGATATTTGACATTACCCTCATTCAAAGATTCTGAATATGATATATTTAGGTATAATATCAAAATCAGGCCCCCTCTATCAAGTTAAAACCGACAAAATCAGGCTTTTAATGTCTATATCCGTATTTATACGGGTGTTTATGCCTAAATTATGCACCATATGACCAGCGTCTTGACTAGGGGTCTGTGTACGTTTTTAGCCCGTAATTGCTGCATACATCTTGATTCAGCAGCTGACGAGTCATTTTTCTGGGGATCAAATTTCGCTAATGAGTAGCATCCAGCCTCAAATCCTCAACAGATTTTGTAAATATTTGTCATTTTACACTACCCGGTCTGATTCTGAGCTCCTGTGGTCGTCCGTGTTGCATTATTATGCTATCGCCTTGCCGAAAGATCACAATATGACATTCGAGCTCCATATGCGGCCGTGTCATATGCAATACAGAATAGCAGCAATGTTTGCTGCGGAAATTTAGAAACCTGAAATTCGTTTGTATCCGGGACTGCTATAATGGGGATTGTGTGCATTGCGTGCCCGATTTTTATGTTTATGTGACAATATGGACGCGGTATGTTGGACAAGATGACTGCTGCATCCAATGCGCATTCTATCCTGTGTCCTTATTGCATAAGCGATTGGTTTCCAAGTGCTTGTATCAAGTGTGCAACGGTCTACAGAATCGTCGCACTGGCTCCAGGGTCAAAAAAGCTGCTCAAAATCGCCAAAAATCCAAGTACGGGGGCCCGTTTTAAGAGGCGGCTGCTGCCTGTTCGCGCAAGTGGTGTTTTCGCAAAAGTTCGTTCCCAGTAAATGACAAGCTTGACGCGTTCAGATTCGGTACGATTCAGCGACAAATAATGCTCGGGTACAACCAACAGACAAGAGATAATGGGAGGCGCGTCTTTCCAGTGATCCGGGTCCTTATTCGTTTATAAATATAGCGCAGCCCTGGTATAAAATGTAATTTGCACTTCCGTGCGGGGATGGATATGCGGTGGCGCGTTCATTGGTTACGCTTATCTCTTATCTATTCGATTTGAATATCCAGTGCCTAAATTGGTACTTTATTTTCGCAATATCGCGATATGTATATAAATAAGCCTAGTATTGGTTGACAAGTAATATACTTTATGATTACTACTTGTTAACCAGTATTAGTAAAAAAACGTACACTATGCGAAATATAGCATTTTTAATTGCCAATCTGGACGCTCAGATTTGGACATAAATATAAAGCGGACCACCGCCGTCCTAATGCCGAACCGTCCTTCCCAATGCGATATTCGACTTGGTTCCTCTACCTCGGTGTCTCGGTGTCGCGTCCAATTCTCCGGGTGCAGATTCATCGGCGCACGATAGTGCGAATAGTTCACAACGCATTCAGTTTACATCCAACCAGTAAAATCGGTGCAAGATAATGGGTGGCTCGGTATCTCGTTTCCAGGTATCCGCGTCCAGGTTATCTTTACACAATGTACGACTGATGGGGATATATTACTATATTTATTATTACTATCTATTGTACTTTGTGTAACGAAGTGGAGACATACGAATTTCAAACTGCCGAAAACGCCTCTATCGCCAATAGCTCGCTGAATTTTTTTTTCACCAAAAATAAAATTTATTTTTTCTCTCATTTCAAGTCAATCTGGAAATCCCCAGGAATAGCAATCGCTGTACCAGTGCGCGCTAACATTTTTTGAGCCCATTTTCGCTTTCTAATAACTGTTGTAAGTGCCATTTTCCGTGGTAATAGTTGTCTTGTCATAAGCGAAAAATGACAGCTCATTGAGAAGTAAATATAGAATCCATTGGCAGCACTTTTTAGCCTCCCAATTTTCTCACACCTAATCTGTTCCCGCACAGCTTGTTCATGCTGTAGCGCATTGACGCAGGGAATTTTCTATCAACGCTTTTTACAAGGATGATTATGAAGAAAAAACGGAAGTTTGTTAAAAGAAAAAAGACTGAGTTAGACAATTTCAAAAAGGTCTGCCGTAAATGGCTGATTCTCGAAGAGGACTGGCACATCGATATCCAGTTCGGTGTATTCTTTGCTAATCAATACCTGAACAGCAAGCCGGTTTGGGTTTATATTGTCGGTCCTCCTGGAAGCGGTAAAACCGAAGTGCTCCAAGCATGGGATGAACACGAAGATGTTTACTTGCTGACTTCTTTGACACCGCAGACATTGGTTTCCGGATATGTTGGGGATGGCGATAATGATCCAAGCCTGATACCGAAACTAGCCGGAAAAATCCTGGTGATTAAAGATTTTACGGTTTTGCTCAAAGAACGTCACGAGATTGCTTCAGCGATTTTGTCACAACTCCGTGATGCATTTGATGGTTCGATTCGTAAAGCCTTCGGTACCGGCAAAGATCGTAAGTACACAGCCAAATTTGGCGTGATTGCTGCGGTCACCCATGAACTCGATAAACATATCGGCAAGTTAAGTTCATTGGGCGAACGTTTTTTAGTTTGTCGTTTGCCGGAAATTAGCAAAGGCGAACAACGGGCCAGAGCCGAGCGGGCATGTTCAAACATCGATGTTTCGAGAATGGAAAAGGAATTACGAAGAGCCGCACATAAGGTTCTGAACTTCGACCCTTCCAGCATTCCCACCTTGTCGGATTATTGCAAAAAACGGATACTTGATGCCGCACAGTTTGTAGCTTTGGCTCGGACATCGGTTGATCGAAACCGTTATGATCGAGAAATCGCTTATTTTCCATATCCTGAGCATCCGACACGGGTCGCAATCCAGACATACCAGTGTCCGGTCGTTTTTTGTTGGTAAATCTTGACGCCCATTTGTCCATCCTTTCATATTCCAATACTATTTCGCACAAAGTACAATAGGGTGTATTTATTAATGAATATATCATTCGTACATTGTGTAACGCTATTTCGTACTGGATATATTATGTCGTATATGGGTCTTCTCGGGAGCCCTGAAAACCGAAATTAATTGCGCATAGAATGCATTTTTGTGCGGAATATCCGATTATGTGCAGAATGGGCACAGAATATCTATGGACCGAATAGAATTGGGGAGAATAGCATAAGCCCTTATTAGATAACCGCATAGGGGCAACGACGATGAAATGTGAATAAAATCGGAGAGGGGGGGATTCGAACCCCCGGTGCCCCTATTAGAGACACGACGGTTTAGCAAAGACGACAAGACGTATCCACATACGCTTGCGATTAATGAACTTGTGCTCTGTTCAACTTTTCAGAATGCACTGAGAATGCGTTTATTAGCTTATTTCCTTCTTCTGCAATAAGGACACCCATCTCCCCTTCTAGCTCTGTTGGAAATAATAGCTTGCCATTCATGCCCATGTTTACACTTCCACCATACTTTTCGTCCTATTCCATAAGTAACATCATGTGGCTTGATCTCATTATTTTTTGTAGGATGCCATTCGTTAGCTAGTTCAGGGTGTGTTTTGGCTAAACAATTATCCTTTGAAACTCTCTTATTTGAACAAAAAGGACAACCAATTCCCTTTACTCTATGTCTAATTTCAGCTTGCCACTCATGATCTTCACCTTTAAGGCACTTCCACCAAACTTTCTTATGAGAGCCTGGGCTAGTATCAAAAGGAGTTAAGTCACCGTTCTTTGTCGGATGCAGTTCCTTTGCTAGCTTTGGATATAATACACCTAGTGAGTTTGATTCCAGGACTTTCTGTCCACTACAAATAGGGCAGCCGTGTTTTAACCTCGAGTGTATAGCAGCTTTCCATACATGGTCATTTCCCTTTGGGCACTTCCACCAAGCCTTCTTATGTGATCCTGGTGGAAAGTATTCTGGAAGTAAGGGATCATTTTTTGTCGGGTGCCATTCTTCTGCTAGTTTTGGATATAGATAACTAATCGATTCTTCAAATTTGATATGGTTTCTTTGCGAGCATAACCTTTTAAAATGCTTAGATGCAGTCCAGTTGTTAAGATCGAGGTACTGTTCAATTTTATTTAATGTTTCTGCCGATTTAATATTTCTATATTTAAGGATTTGCCGCAAGATTTGTTTGATTGATTCTATAGAAATATTTGTCGTATTTAGCTCGACATCCTTGCTACTTATTTTTGTTAAACCTTTTTCTCTAGCTCTTATAAGTAATAACTTTGATTCTAGTGCTTTATTCTTTTCTTTGTCTTTCCTAATCTTATTTTTATGCCAAAATACGCCATCATACTCTATCCCAACCTTTAATTCTGAAATATATATATCAATTTCATAACCTTTGATAAATGTTCTATGTTGTATTGATGGAAATATCGTTTTTAACTCAGAAAATATTCTCAATTCTGGCAGAGTAGTTCTTTTGCTGCATTTAGGACATCCAGTGTTTCGAGTGCCTCTGTGCTCAAGAGAAGTTTTCCATTCATGCCCATGTTTACACTTCCACCATACTTTGAAACTAGATCCAGGATGAACATTGTAAGGAGTTCTCTTTCCGTTCTTTGTCGGATGCCATTCTTTGACTAAATCTGGCCTTAATGTTGCGAGGCAGTTTGATTTAACAATTAATCTATTAGCACAAATAGGGCAACTGCTTCCCGCCGTTCTTTCTGCAACAGTTGTTTTCCATTCGTGATCATCACCTTTAGGGCACTTCCACCAGACTTTTTTGTTAGACCCTAGTGTAACATCATAAGGAGTTTGCTTTTCGTTTTTCGTTGGATGCCATTCTTTGGCTAGTTTTGGATTCAATATTGCTAAACAGTTTGATTTAACAACCTTTCTGCCAGAACAAACAGGACAACCATTACCACTAGCACGATTAGCAATAGTAGATTGCCATTCGTGATCATCACCTTTTGGACATTTCCACCACACCACTAAACCTGATTTAGGTGTATAATCACTAGGTTTTAGTTTTCCGTTCTTTGTAGGGTGCCACTCCTTTGCTAGTTCTGGATTTGTTTTTTTCAAATTATTATTTTTGTCAGCATACCTTCCTGAACAATATGGACAACCACAATTATTTTTTGCTCTGGATGCAATTACGGCTTCCCACACATGGTCATCACCCTTTGGGCACTTCCACCATGCCTTCTTCCCAGATCCAGGAACTACATCATATGGTGTGCGATCTTTATTCTTAGTTGGATGCCATTCTTTGGACAGTTTGGGATTAATTACTGCAAGACTATTTTTTATCGCAAGTTTCATACTAATAATTTTATCACCCTGAAATATAATCAGCAAGGACTACTCTTAATGGATTATGTGGATAAATTTTATCGCTAGCTGCTTGGAAATGTTCATTTTGGAGGCGAAATTTGGGTTTTATGCGATTATTAGTAATAAAATCATTGCTTTCAGGCATTTATAGCTGCATAATAGAAAGAAATATACTCACATCTCATTTTCCATTGGTGGTGGGTGCATGAGAAATGACTCAAAGGCAAAGAAATACTTCGGGTCAAAGGAGTGCAAATCATGAAACAGAATGGGACCTATTTGATCCTATGCCCTGCGAATCAAATTATTTCAAACGAGAACTTTTTATCGATTTTAATCATTGGCAAAACATTGCTGAAACCAAACGACCTTGGTATGAATATAACCATAATGTTCAGTCCAGGAAAGAGAATGACATACTGCAGCGAATGATCATCCCCTGTATTAATGAAATAATTACTTCTGGACTTACCAATCGTCAAAAAGAAGTTGTATCGATGTACTTTCTTTCAAATCATACGCAAGTATATATCGCTAAGGCTCTCGGTATATCACAACCAACCGTCAATCAGCATCTTAACGGGAAGAAAAGGAACGGTAAAATGATTGGCGGCTCTATTCGAAAAATCAGGAAATTAATCCATCGGATATCATCTAAGAAGAATCGCAACCATTCCAAATCACACATCATCAATATTCTTGACCAGTTGTTGGATAAAACAACAACACTTCGCAAAAGTCATAGTCTTATTCAGAGCATGCTGAAAGAACACGGTGATTATTGAGTATTAAATTTTGAAAATATTTCTATAAAATCTAATTTTTCAGAAGAAAGTGCCTATATTTGCGCCTTACTGTTAGAGGAACTTATTTTGTTATTGTAAGAGCGTAAATCATGTGGTTCAAGAAGCAAATCGGAAAAATTACAAGTAAGGCTGTCGCTTATTATCGCCATTCCGCACAGGATCGCCAGGAAAATTCCATTCCAATTCAACGTGAGCAAGTTCGACAATTTGCAGCGGAAAACGGCATCGAAATTATTAAGGAATTTGCTGATCATGGGAAATCCGGTCTTTCTACCGAAGGACGAGACAATTTTAAACGTATGCTCGAGATGGTCGTTGATACCACGATCGATTTTAAATACATCCTGGTACTTGATGTTAGCAGATGGGGACGATTCCAGGACATTGATATGTCCGCACATTATCGAGCATTGTGTAAAAAATACGGCCGAGAGGTAGTTTATACCACCATTGGTTTTCCTAAAGAAGATGATCCTATGCATTTTATGCAGCTGAATTTCGAGGGATACAGAGCTGCGACATATAGTCGGGAACTCAGTGGAAAGGTATTTCGTGGGTGTGTGAAAATCGCACAGCAGGGATTTCGAGCCGGAGCACAAGCTCCTTACGGACTTGCTCGATTGCTGCTCGATGAACAGCATAATCCGGTGCAGATCTTAAAGCCTGGGCAGAGGAAAAGCATTCAAAATCAAAGGGTAACACTTACACCAGGCGATAAAAAAGAACAAGCTGTCATTAAACGTATATTTCATGATTTTGTATATGAAAGAATTACACCCAAGGAAATTGCTGACCAACTCAATAAGAATCGCATCGCTTCAAGGGGCGGCGGCAAATGGGATGGGTCAAGTGTTCTTTCGGTTTTGAAAAATGAGCTTTATGTCGGAACAATGGTGTATAATAAGACTGCATCAAGATTACAGGCCAGAACCAAGCATAATCCCAAGGATATGTGGATCAGAACCGAAGATGCATTTGAAGCAGTTGTTGATAAGGATACATTTTATCGTGCTCAAAAAATATTGGAAAGACAGGAAGAGGAAAGAAAGCGGTTATATTCGCGAGAAGATATGCTCGAAAAATTGAATGACCTGTATCAACTATATGGTGTTATCCGAGCAAAGCAAATCGCTGCAAGAAAAAATATGGTTTCTGTTCATGCATATACCAGAGAATTTAGTTCTCTCGATATGGCATATCAAAATATGTTTCCTGATGTATTGGAAAGAACCAGGAAAAAAGTGGCTGCTCTCTTGAAAACTCAAACCGAAGATATTGAAGAATACGAAGACTATGTTGTTTTGAACGGATGCTTTAGTATTTTAATTCAGCCGTCAATCCCTGTTCCTTATGGATATGGTGCTTACTGGAGTTTTCGGCCTGATCAACGTGTTGAGATAGATGTAACTCTCGGGGTTCCTTTATCAAATAACAAAAAATATGATATTTTGGGTTATCTGTTTTTTCCCCGATTAATGATACCTGGTAAAAGCCTAAAAATTTTCAGCTCCAGTGAAGGCAACTTGGATTTATACGGCTATCAAAACCTGGATATGATAGACAGTATCTTATGTTAGAAGAGGTTTTATCATGGCTAAAGTACTTATCAAAAAGATGGAAGATCGGTTATATGCAAACATCCCGGTCGATAAAATCAAAGTATTAAACTCACGAAATCGAGACCGTTCAAAATTTGAAGAAAATATTCGAAGCATCAAAGATATGGGATTATTAAAACCGATTGTAGTGAATGAACGGTTTTTTGAAAAAAGCGGTTATTACGAGCTTGTTTGCGGTGAAGGACGCTATTTGGCATATAAAGAATTGGAGCAAACCGAGATACCTGCTGAAGTTATTAATTGCTCGCGAAAAGATGCGTATCTGTTTTCTCTTGTGGAAAACATTGCTCGTGTTCCCCCCGGAACAATGTGGTTTGCCAACGAAGTAAAAAGAATGCATGATAATGGCATAAGTATTTCTGAAATATGCAAAATTACAGGCAAAGGAGACAACTACATCCGAGACTACATTCGCCTGGTTGAACAAGGAGAGGAACGGCTCATCAAAGGCGTCGAGGATGGTATATTCTCTATTACTTTTGCCAGACAGGTTGCTCAATCCGATAACAGCTCTATACAGCATATCTTAATGGATGCATTTGATAACAATATTGTAAACAGCCGTAATTTCCCAATCGTCAAGAAAATCATTGACAGTCGAGCCAAAGGTGAGAATCCGCGTAAAAGAGTTGCAAGCGGAGCTCCGGTCAATCATTCGAATGATTACTCTGTGCAACAACTAAAGCGTGACATTGCAAAACTGACAAAAGAAAAAGAAGCGTTTGTCAATGAAACCGAAACCAAAGAAAACAGGTTATTAATCTTACTTGAAGGATTAAAGACCATCTGGGAGGACGAACAAGCCCTTGACCTGATTCAATCAGAAGATGTTGGCACTCTTCCCGAACTGAAAGGACAATATAATGTCGCCTAATAGTAGAGTCCTTAACGCCATATTTAAACTGCATGAGCATATTATTGCAAAGCAGACTGAATGTTCTGATCCAGGACTCATTAAACGTATAGATGACTTTATGTCAGAGTTAAAAAACATCGGTCTTGTTGAAGGATTGGAAATCGGTGGCATTCGCGGTCGATATTTTATGATTGATGGCAACTCATGGTGTCGAGCAAATCGAAAAATAAAGGGTACTGCCGTACCTAACTACGTGATCTGGGAAGAAACCGATTTTTTTAGCTACTTAGATTCACTGCTCACAGTATTATCGAAATCAAAAAACAACAGAAACCATAAAATTAACAATTAAACAGGGGTAGAGTGATGGCAAAAGGAAAACAAATAAATGGAGAGGATATAGACATCAATAAGCTGGTCCCGCTTACTGTTCGTGAAATCAACTTTAAGAAAAATCGTGGTTACCAAAAGATATTGGCAACAATTAAGATGATCGGATTAATTGAGCCGTTGGATGTGTACAAAGAAAAGAATCAGTACGTTATTTTAAACGGATTTCTGCGATATAAGGCTCTACAGGAACTTAACATTTCGCCTGTTCCCTGCTTGATCCATCCTAATAAAGAAGCATACACCTATAATAAAATGATTAATAATCTGTCGCCTGTTCAGGAAAGTCGAATGATCCGGCAGGCTCTTAAAACTCTCGACCATTCTACGATGGCTCAGGTCTTTGGTGTAAAATCACTTCAATATCGCCTGAGTAGTGGATTACTCAAAAATCTTCACGCAACAGTTGTTAACGCAATTGATAACGCCAAGATTACGCGGGGCTGTGCCAAGGAGTTGACATATGTTACAAAAGATAGACAGGAAGAAATACTCAAAGAAATGACCAGATGCGAAGATTATTCCATTGCCTTTGCCAGAGCCCTGGTGATCAAAACGCCTTCAAATAAGAGAAATCCAAATAAAAAGAAAAAGAAACCGTGGGCGGAAGACTCAGAAAAAAAGCAGGAACTGGTTAATAAACTTGAGAACATCAGCAAACGTTATGACTTTTACTCAAATTTGTACCGGCAATATTCCGCCGATCTGCTCAAGCTTTACGTATATGTGCGTAAACTTATCACCAATGAGAAGATAAGATTATACATTGAAATCAATTTCCCGGAAATCTATATGCAGCTTGAAAACATTGTATTCGAGGCCAATGGTGTTCCGGCTTAAGTATACCCACCCGCGCTTTGACCGGGGGCCTGTGTACGTTTTTAGCCCGTAATTGCTGCATGCATCTTGATCCAGTTGCTGATGAGTCATTTCTCTGGGGATCAAATTTCGCTAATGAGTAGCATCCAGCCTCAAATCCTCAACAGATTTTGTAAATATTTGTCATTTTA
>ENA-ORCT01000563-ORCT01000563.1-marine-metagenome-genome-assembly--contig:-NODE-563-length-17184-cov-3.571404_pt1 | contig 17184 bp, 10 predicted proteins | sample MGYA00248632_ERZ508511 | MGnify/ENA primary metagenome ERZ508511 (study PRJEB26182, sample SAMN06268839) | marine metagenome | isolation source: Tt an P1-techrep anaerobic enrichment on pine from sediment...
CGCCTCGACGGCGGCATTGAGGGCCAACAGGTTGGTCTGGAAAGCGATCTCGTCGATGACCTTGATGATCTTGGAGATATCCTCACCGGAGCGGTTGATCTCGCCCATGGCTTCGACCAGACCCTCCATCAGGGTGCTGCCGTGGCCGGCGGCGTTCTTGGCCCCCTTGGAAAGGGAATCGGCCTGGCCGGCATTATCGGCGTTGAGCTTGGTCTGGGACGCCATCTCCGTCATGGAGGCGGTGATTTCCTCCAGCGAAGCAGCCGACTGAGTGGCCCCCTGGGACAGGGTCTGCGACGAATCGGAAATCTGAGTCGAGCCGCTGGCGATCTGTTCGCCGGCGGTCTGGACCTGGCCGAGCAGTTCGTTGAGGCGATCGACCATCTTGCGCAAGGCCTTGCCCAACACATCCTTGTCGGAAGCCAACTGCACGTCCATGGTCAGGTCGCCGTTGGCTACCTTGTCGGCCAGTTGCGCCTTCTGCTCCAGGCCGTCGGCCATGCCGTTAAGAGCGGTGGCCAGCTGGCCGACTTCGTCAGCACTCTTAATTTCCAGCCGCTGGGAAAGGTCCCCGGTGCCGATGGTGTCGGCGAGACCGGCAGCTTCCCGAACCGGCCGGGCGATGCTGCGGGCAGCAAGCCACACCAGACCGAGGGCCAGGAGAGTAACGACCACACTGACTCCACCCTGCCACATGGCAGAGCTGGAGGCGCGTTCTTCCAAATCAGCGCCGAGGGCGTTGGCTTCGGCAAGGATGACATCTTCAGGCATGCGGATCATGACCGACCAGGGACGGCCGGTGCGGCCGAGCTCGATGGGTGCCAATGCCGTTGCGGTGCCGCCGGCCATGCTGGACTGGGATTCACCGGCCTGTACGGCCTTCAGTGCTTCTTCCCAACCGTTGGCCAGAGCCGACTTGAAATGCTGACCGATAGTGTCGGAGTGTTCGCTGTGGGCGACGATCAGGCCGTCGTAACTGATGATGGCCACTTCGCCCTGGCCATTCATCAGTTCTTTGTCGACCTGTTCGCTGAGCTCCTGAACGAAATCCAGGTTGTAGTCGGTACCGGCCACGCCGTAGAACTTGCCGTCGACCATCACCGGAACAGAGAGGGTGGTCAGCCACACCTTGCGGCCCTGAACGATGTAGGGGAAGGGATCGAGTACGCTCTCGATGTGCTTTTCACGGGGGGTGATGTACCAGCCGCCCTTGAGCACGCCGTTGGGATGCTTGTCGTAGGTGTCGTATTCGACCAGCGGCTGCACGGCGATGTTGCCGTTGGCGTCGCGGTTCCAATAGGGGGTGAAACGGCCATGCACGGAATTGTTGCCGTCCTTGCCGGTACGGAACTCACTGTCGCGACCGTCCAGAGCGTTAGGCTCCCAGCACGAATAGGTGCCGTTGAATTCGGGGTTCTGCTCCAGTACGTTCAGCAGGATGGCGTTGATCTGGTCGCGGCCGAGCTGCAGAACCGGTTTGCCGTTCGGACCGGGGGCCTTGCCGACCTCAAAGGTCTGGGCCATGGTCCGGGCGGCATCGAGGGCGATGTCGAACTTGGCCTGCACGTTGCCCGCCTGGTCGCCTGCCAGGTTCTGCAACTGGTCGAGAGCGCTCTTCTGCTGCAGCGCGGAGACCCGTTCGATGGTCATCTGCTGAGTATTGGATGCTGAAATCAGGCTGTAGCCTACCAGAATACCTGCCGTCAATACCAGGCAAGCCCCGGCAATCAGGGAAATCTTCAACTGAATCGACTTGAGCTTCATGTGGTTTCCTTTAATTTCTCCTAGGGTTGATAAAAGCAATTGTTAACATCAACAATTAAATTCAAATGGCCAGCAGACGGCGCGCATCGAGGAGAATCTTCACTCGGTCGCCAACTTTGCCCAGGCCCATGATGTAGCTGTCGGCCGCCCCTTTGCCACTGCCGGGAGCTGCCTCGACGTTTTCCGCCGGAATATCCGCCACCTCGCAGACCCGGTCGACGATCAGGCCGGTCGACTGGTCGTCGACGTTGACCACGATGATGCAGGTCCGCTCGTCATATTCCTGGCTCGGCAGGTGAAACCGCGCCCGCACGTCCATGACAGGAATCACTTTGCCCCGAAGATTGATGACGCCCTTGACGAAATTGGGCATGTCGGGAACTTCTGTAATTTTCTGAATACCGATGATTTCAATCACGTGACGGATGGCGATACCATAGTCTTCGTCGGCCAGAAAGAAGGTCAGAAACTTATCTTTCTGCGTATCTTCGGCCTCGAAACCGTCCTCATCCAGACCCAGATGGTCCTTTTCCATTACTTCTGCCATTTCGCCTCCTATCGGGTATGGGGCCGTTTTTTACGGCTTTCGATATAGATCGCGCACTGCTGGTAATCGCCACTACAATACCGCACCACCTTTTCGATATTGCGACTGGTCATGTCCAGGCAATAACAATCCCGCATAGGATGGTTAACGTACGGACAGACTTTATACTTTTGCGATCCCATGTTTGAAGAAGCAGTTTCTACACACATGCTTGTTTATGTCCCGTTAAAGACCTCTGCCAAGTGCGCTTGTTGGGTTGCCTTCAACACAAGAGCAAAGGCCATGCCAGGCATCTCAATGACCTTTTGAAAGGGCCGCCAAAACTCTCGCCCCCTCTAAGGAAAAGATATTTCTCTTAACTTCTCGGCCAGTTAGCAACGCTTTCAAACTTTTTATCTGCTTCGCGAAACCTTTTGAAGAGACCCGCCTCGCCAAACCGGAAACCGTTCGCGCATAAAAAAAGTGTGGCGTGCCACACTGCGGAAGGTCCACACATGTGGGGCACGCCACACTTCGATTTTCTTTCGGAACAGAAACAACAACCGGGCCGGTTTAACCGCCCTTGGGGGGGGGATCTTGGAGCCAGCAGACGATACCTTGAGCTATCGAGATTTAGCCTGGCAGGCCAATGCGGAACCTTCCGCCGGTCATGCGTCGATCTCGTATTTTGCAAGCTTGCGATAGAGGGTTTTGCGGTCAATACCGAGCAGACGGGCCGCCTTGGCCTTGTTCCAGGCGGTCTTTTCCAAGGCATCGCAGATTGCCTGGGCCTCGTCTCTCTTTGTGTTCTCGGCCGGCACTGCAGCGCTGGGGGCGGGCAAACGCAGATCGGCGGGCAGGTGATCGAGAGCTACCACCGGCTGCCGACAGCGGATAAAGGCATATTCCATGACATGTTCGAGCTCACGAATGTTCCCCGGCCAGTTGTAATTCTGGAAAAACTCCGCCACCTCCTGGGATATGCCGGTGACCTCCTTGCCCATGATGTCATTCAGTTTGTCGATCATATGCTCCACCAGCAGGGGAATATCTTCTTTGCGTTCACGCAACGGAGGCAGATCGATGGTTATGACCTTGAGCCGATAATAGAGATCTTCGCGGAAGGTGCCCTGGCGGACCATTTCCGCCAGGTTGCGGTTGGTGGCCGTGACGATACGGATATCGACCTTGATCGGCATCGATTCACCGATGCGTTCGATCTCCCGCTCCTGCAGTACCCGCAACAGACGCAATTGGACCTTGTGGGAGATATCCCCGATCTCATCAAGAAAAATGGTGCCCCCTTCGGCCTTTTGAAAACGGCCGATACGATCCTTGACAGCACCGGTAAAGGAGCCACGCACATGACCGAACAGCTCGCTTTCCAACAAGGTGTCGGACAGAGCCGCGCAATTGACCTTGACCAGCGGTTTGTTGCGCCTTACACCGGCCTTGTGCAGAGCCTCCGCCACCAATTCCTTGCCGGTGCCGCTTTCACCGGTAATCAGTACGGTGGAGGGGACATCGGCCAGATCGTCGAGCAGGCAATAAAGTTCCTGCATCTTGCTGCTGGCGCCGACCATTTTATGAAAACTGGACCGTTTGCGCAGCGACCGTTCGAGTTTGTCGAGGCGGGTCTCGTCCCTCACCACCAACACCGCGCCGATCGAAGTGCCCCCACCATCGACAAGCGGTTCCGCCAGCAGGGTCATCACCTGGCGGCCGCCCTGTGGATGATCGTATTCGACGCGATCGAGCTGCCCCGGCTGGCCTTTTTCCAGGGTCTGTTTCAGCAACTCGCTGCAGTGCTCAGAGCAATTGCTCAGCGCCTGTGCATAGGGCTGGCCCAGAACCTCCTCGTTCAGGTCGCAGATCCGCCGCGCCGCATCGTTAAAGCGCTGCACTCCCCCCTCTTTGTCGACGACGATTAAGGCATCGCGAACACTGCGGAAAACCGCCTCAAGATTTGTCCGGTTGCGCTCATTCTCCTCGGCTACCTGGCGGTATTTCAATGCTGCACGAGCGACCTGCAGGAGATCCTTTTTCACTACCGGCTTGGATATATAATCGAAGGCTCCAAGGCGTAGCGCTTCGGACGCGGTGTCGATGTTGGGATAACCGGTAACCATAATCACCGGGCAGAGCGGATTCTGCTCCTTGATGGCCCGCAACACATCGATGCCGGTCTTGCTGCCGAGCAGAATGTCGCTGAACACGACATCGTAATCTTCCTGCTCCAGACACTTCAGTGCTTCGTCGAAGTCTGCCGCGGTATCCACCTCGTAGCCCTCGTCGGAGAGGAACCGCCGAAAACTGAAGCGCAGACTTTTTTCATCATCAATAACCAGCATCCTGTGTTTCATAACAATTCACTCTCTTCGGCAATTGGCAACTCAATGGTAACCTCGGTATAGTAGCCCTCGACACTTTCGATGTCGATTCGGCCGCCATGGTCTTCGATGATACCGTGACTGATACTCAAGCCGAGTCCGGTGCCGGCGCCGCTCGGCTTGGTGGTATAGAAGGGGTCCATGATTTTTGGCAACAGATGAGCCGGAATGCCCGCTCCCTCATCCCGAAATACCAGTCGCACCACTGCCCCGGAACATTCTCGGGAACAATCGGAGTAGATCCGAAAAGTCTTTCCCTTGTCGTCTTCCGGGTAACGCTGATTGAGCGCGTAGCGGGCATTGCTGATGAGGTTGAGCATGACCTGCTGCAGTTGTTGAAAATGCGCATGCACTGCGGGAAGATCGTCATCAATCTCAATCTGCAGGCGGATATGATCCTTACGCAACTGAGATTCGGTCAAGGCCAGGGTCGCCTCCAAGACATCCGCTAAAGAAATCGATCTCTTGGCTTCCTGCCGGTCACGGGCAAAGGAAAGCAGGTTGTAAACGATATTGGCGATGCGCTCCCCTTCCTCGGTAATTCCCTGAAGAACCTCGCGCCCCTCGTCGCCGATCCGTTCGTCGTCGGCAAGAATCTGTGCGTAATTGATAATGCCGTTGATGGGATTGTTGATCTCATGGGCCACCCCGGCAGCCAACTCGCCCAGCGAAGCCAGATGGTTGGCCCGGCTGGCTTCCTGCTCAAGCTGCCGTTGGCGGGTCACGTCGCTGGCCAGGGAGATGACATGCGCCACCTCTCCCTCTCGATTGCAAACCGGGAAGGCCCGCACATGCCAGGCGCGGCCGTCGCCGGTCTTGGTAAAAGCCTGCTCGACCTGCCCCGAGCAAAAGCAACGCTGCACCGGGCAGTGGTCATCGTGGGCCGAACACCCCCGCCAGAAGGCACTGCAGTGCTTGCCAGGCAGTTCGGTGACCGGAACTCCGAACAGCCTGGCCGCGCCCTGGTTGCTGCGCACCACGATACGCTCGGGGGTATACAGGGTGATGGCATCGGGAATATGGTCGAGCAGCGCCTGGTACTCCTGATAAAGGCGCTTGAACTTTTCGCTGTTTTCGCGGGCGACCTGCTCCGCGGCCTGACGCTCGGTGACGTCGACTGCCGCCCCTCGCACCCCCACGATGACACCATGACGCACGATCGGGGCCGTCGCCACGATAACCGTCATTGCCGAGCCCTCGCTGGTCTGCAGAACATACTCCTCGTTGAGCAGTTCCTCCCCCTTCAGCACCCGCTGCAGATTGAGCTCCGCCCGTTTCCGGTCTTCCCCCCGCAGCATATCCAGAATGCCCGGCTGGTGTGCCAGCTCCTCCTCGCTCCAGCCAGCGATCTCGCGCGTCCGGCAATTGGCGAAGGTTACCCGTCCCTGCAGATCGGTTTCGAACACCGACTGGGGCAACAGGTCGGCCATCTCCCGAAAGCGTTCCTCGCTGAGACGGAGTGCCTCTTCGTCGGCTTTGCGTTGGGAGATATCGCGGATAGCCGCCAGCACGGTGCGGGAATCGCCTTCACCCAGCAGCGACAGGGACAATTCGATGTTAATCTCCCGGCCATCGGCGCACAGTGCCGGAAGCTCCAATGGGGATCCGAAGAGCCGATCGCTGCTGCCGTTGTGAAAATAATCCTGCAAAGCCTGACGGTGCCGCTCGCGGTAGCGCTGTGGCAACAGGCGGTCAAGGGGTTGCCCGATCATTTGTTCCCGGCTGTAACCGAACAGCTGCTCGGCAGCCGGATTATACAGCCCGATCACCCCCCGGTCGTCAATAGCCACCAGGGCATCGCTGATCGCGGCGGATGCCGCCTTGAACCTGCTTTCACTACTTTTCAGAATGCGCTTGGCCAGCTTTTGCTTGCGGACATAGCGCCATAGGCAAAGAATGACGAAACCCTGCAGCAGCAAACCAGCCAACAATGACCAGAACATGCCCCCCGCTATTCCGCCCAGGCCGGCCGACAGATATTCAAGGTCGCAATCTGCCAAAGATCTTCCCGGTCCACGCAACACTTCCCTAAGCCATGCCCAATGCGTCATGCGTTACTGCCAACCCTTCCCGCCTCTGGTTCGTGGCGGTCACTTTGATGTATCGGCAAATCGACGACCACCCGCGTATAACGCCCCTCTTCGCTGAAGAGGCGCAAATTCCCTTCGTGATCCTTGACAATGCCGTGGCTGATGCTCAAACCGAGGCCGGTACCCGAGCCGCTCGGCTTAGTGGAATAGAAGGGGTCCATCACCTTGGGCAGAATTGCCGCAGGAATACCGATACCCCGATCGAGGAACGACAAACGAACAAATCGCCTCCCTCGGTTGGAACAAACCTCGGATTCGATATGCAAAACCTTCTTGTCGTGCGGAGTGGGATATTTCTGATTTAATGCGTAGCGGGCATTGCTGATGAGGTTGAGTACCACCTGTTGGATCTGCTGCAGGTGAGCCATCACCGGCGGCAGGTCGGGGTTCATATCGACGAACAGGTTAATGCCGTCCCTGTTGAGCTGCGATTTGGTCAGGGCCAAAGACGCCGCGACGACATCTTCTACCGCAACGGGGCTTTTAACCTCCGAACGAGCCTTGGCAAAATCGAGCAGATTCCGGACGATATTGGCCACTCGCTCCCCTTCGCCGATAATTTCCCGCACGATCTCCCGACCTTCATGGCTTTCATCGAACTCATCCGCCAGAATCTGCGCATAGTTGATGATGCCGTTGATGGGATTGTTGATCTCGTGCGCCACCCCGGCGGCCAATTCGCCCAGCGAGGCCAGTTGACCGGCCCGGCTGGCCTCTTCCTGCAACTGAATCTGGCGGGTGATATCCGTGGCCATCTTGATGACGCTGACCATCTGGCCCTGATGATTGGAGACCGGAAAGGCCCGTACCCCCCAGGTGCGGTCATCCTCGGTGCGAATGATGCCTTTTTCCACTTGGCAGCTGGCAAAGCTTTTACGTATCGGGCACTCACCTTCCTGGGCTGTGCAATGGGGCCACAACTCATGGCAATACTGGCCTTCCAGCTCATTCGGAGTGCGATTCAGCAGCTTGGCGGTGCTAAGATTGGACCAGACTACCCGCATGTCCTGATCGAGCAGGGTGAGGGAGTCGGGAATATTGTCCAAAAGAGCCCGGAACTCCCGGGACAGCTCTCTGTTCTCTTGCTCGCTTTCTTTGAGTGCCTTCTCGGCCTGGCGCCGCTCATGGCGCATGGCCGCCTCGCGCATCTCACGCTCGATAGCAGGCACCAACCGGGCCAGATTGTCTTTCATGACATAGTCGTGAGCACCGGCCTTCATTGCCGCTACCGCGGTTTCCTCGCCAATGGCACCGGAAACAATAATGAAGGGTAGATCGAGGCCTTTTTTCTGCAGCATGAAAAGTGCGTCGATGGCGGTAAAAGACGGCAGCGAATAGTCGGAGAGGACCACATCCCAGCGCTCTTCAGTCAGCGCCTGGCTCAAGGCGGACGACGAATCGACCCAGCGGCTTTGAACCTGATAGCCTCCCTGCCGCAGCCGCAGTTTGAGTAACAGCACATCGTCTTCACAATCTTCGACAATCAGTACTTTTAAAGGTTTGCCCATCAAAACAGCTCCCCGAAGAGTCTTGCCTGCAACGAGCGCTACTGCCGTTGCCCAACATCCCCTTATCGGCAGATGTGAATAAACCCTTTAGCCACCGACAAAAAATATCAAGCGGGCGAGGATTCCACAGGCTGTTGGTTCGGACAAGAAGCGTCTGTTTTTTATAGCACAGGCGTTACCCTGTAGCCAACGTGGGAAACCACCCCCCCGATCAGGATGCCAGGTCGCCGGAAGCGAGGCTTTTATAGTAATTGATCAGGCCGTTGGTCGAGGCATCGTGGCTGCAGACCTTTTCAGCCCCTTCCAACTCCGGCAGAATCGCCCCGGCCAGTTTTTTGCCCAGCTCAACCCCCCACTGGTCGAAGGAATTGACCCCCCAGATTGCGCCCTGAACGAAGATCTTGTGTTCGTAAAGGGCAATCAGGGTCCCAAGAGTGCGCGGCGTCAGTTTGCGATAGAGAAAAGTGTTGCTCGGCCGGTTGCCGGGGAACACCCGGTGGGGCAGCAGCCGTTCGATCTCTTCTTCATCGAGACCAGCCGCCTGCATCTCCCGTCGGGCCTCCTCCTCGGAGCGACCCTTCATCAAAGCCTCGGGCTGGGCAAAGAAGTTGGACAGCAAAATCGTATGATGCCGGCCCAAAGGATTTTGGCTTTCCACGGCCGCCAGAAAATCGGTCGGTACCAGACGGGTACCCTGATGAATGAGCTGATAGAAGGCATGCTGGCCGTTGGTGCCCGGCTCTCCCCAGATGATCGGGCCGGTGGCCCAGTGCACCGGCTGGCCTTCGCAGGTGACGCGTTTGCCGTTGCTTTCCATATCTCCCTGCTGAAAATAGGCCGGAAAGCGGTGCAAATACTGGTCGTAGGGAAGAATGGCGTGGCTTTCGGCGCCGAAGAAATTGTTATACCAGATACCCAGCAGCCCCATGATCACCGGGACATTGCCCTCCAGCGGGGTCTGGCGAAAGTGTTCATCAGCCGCATGAGCGCCGGCCAGCAGCTCTTCGAACCGCTCCATGCCGATGTAAAGGGCGATGGAGAGGCCAATGGCCGAGCACAGCGAGTAGCGCCCGCCGACCCAGTCCCAGAACTCGAACATGTTCTGCGGATCGATACCGAACTGCCGGACCCGCTCGGCATGGGTGGAAATAGCAACAAAATGTCGGGCAACGGCCGTTTGATCGCCGGCGGCATGTAGCAGCCAATCGCGGGCGGAATGGGCGTTTGCCAGAGTTTCCTGGGTGGAAAAGGTTTTTGAGGCGATGAGAAACAGGGTCGTTTCAGGATCGAGGCACTTTAGAGTTTCAACCAGGTGAGTGGCATCGACGTTGGAGACGAAATGGACCCGCAGCCCCTTGTGGCCGTAGGGCTTGAGGGCTTCGGTAACCATCAGTGGACCGAGATCCGAACCGCCGATACCGATGTTGACGATATCCCGGACCGGCCGACCGCTGTAACCGAGCCAGCGGCCGCCGCGCACCTCGTCGCAGAACCTCCGCATCTGCTGCAGCACCCGGCGCACCTCCGGCATGACATCCTTTCCGGCTACCACCATCGGCCGTTCGGAACGATTGCGCAGTGCCACGTGCAGAACCGCCCGACCTTCGGTGCAGTTGATCGGCTCGCCGGCGAACATCCGTTCGCGCTTCTCTTCCACCTTCATCTCCCGCGCCAGGGCAAGGAGCAGTGGCAGAGTCTGGTCGGTAATACGGTTTTTGGAAAAATCGAACAGGATATCTTCCAGTTGCAGAGAAAAGCGCTCGAAACGCTTTGGGTCTTCGGCGAACAGGTCCCGCATGTGCAATCCGGATACGTCTCGCCAATGTTTCGAGAGGGCCTGCCAGGCATTGCTCTGAGTCAGCACGAAATCAGCTCCTTTTTTTAAGAGGTGGATGATGTCCGGTCAAATGCCGCCTATTTTTATTAACCGGCGACCCGGAACTTGTCAAACATTGGCGTTGCGAAAGGCCATTATCCAACACTGCAAAATCAAAAAAAGACTATCTAATACTTCAATTCATTCTCACGCCCGTTCGCTTCGCTCACTCAAGACGCAAAGACGCCAAGAAAGTCAAAACCCTTCTTTTCGGGTTTACTTTGCGTCTTTGCGGCTTAAGCGACTGAAAGGAGCGGGCGTGAGATAGGTTTTTTCAATGGGCCAAACGTCAAAAAAGCAAACAAAAAACCGGCATCCAGACCAACTGGAAAACCGGTTTTTTGAGAATCTTATGAAAAACTGTGGCAATTTATCATTTTTCGCCGGCCGCGACCGTCCCTTCCTCTTCCACCAGCTTCCAGGCCTCAGCCACCAGGGCATCCGCCAGCTCGTCTTCGGCCACCTTGCGCACCACCTCGCCGCGGCGAAACAAGAGCCCCTGGCCCTTGCCGCCGGCAATGCCGACATCGGCCTCGCGGGCTTCTCCCGGACCGTTGACCACGCAGCCCATCACCGCTACGACGATCTTTTTCGGAAGATCGCGCAAACGCCGCTCGACCTCCTCGGCGATCGGGATCAGGTCGACCTGACAGCGGCCGCAGGTCGGGCAGCTGACGAAGACCGGGCCCCTCTCGCGCAGTTCCAGCGCTCGCAGAATCTCCCAACCAACCCGCACCTCCTCCACCGGCTCCCCGGTGAGCGAAACCCGCAGGGTATCGCCGATGCCGTCGTAGAGCAGCGTACCGAGCCCGACGGCACTCTTGATAGTGCCGCTCCAGGTGGTGCCTGCCTCGGTGATGCCGATGTGCAGCGGATAATCGACCTGCGCCGCCAGCAGGCGATAGGCATCGACGGTGCGCCGCACGTCGGAAGCCTTGAGGCTGACCTTGATCTCCTGATAGTGGAGTTCTTCGAGAATGCGAATATGGCCCAGGGCGCTCTCAACCATCGCCGCAGCGCTGGGATGGCCGTGCTTGGCGAGCAGTTCTTTTTCCAGCGAACCGCCGTTGACGCCGATACGGATCGGTACCCGTCGCTCAGCGCAAGCCCTGACGACCTCTTCTACCTTCCAGCGCTCGCCGATATTGCCCGGATTGAGGCGCAGGGCGTCGACCCCGCTTTCCAGGGCCAGCAGAGCCAGCCGGTAGTCAAAGTGGATATCGGCCACCAACGGCATCGGGCATCCCTGCCGGATCGAAACCAGGGCACGGGCGGCATCCTCGTCGGGCACCGCACAGCGCACGATCTCGCAGCCGGCAGCGGCCAGATCCTCGATCTGAGCCAGGGTGGCCTCCACATCGCGGGTATCGGTACTGCACATCGATTGTACGGCAATGGGAGCACCACCGCCAACGGGGACCTGGCCAACTTGAATCCGGCGGGTCTGTTGAGGCATATTCTTTTTATCCTTCCGTAGCCGCAACCGGCGGCATGGTATTATCAGATGACGAATGAATGAAGCTAGCCGGGCTAAAGTGTACGATTGCCGATTCGGCAAGTCAAGCAAGGGCATTACCACCGGAAGAGCAGCGCCGTTGACAGCGGCGCGCCAACCGAGTATGGTGCGCCATCATTGTTACCGAACCCATACTGCAACCGGATATGAACCATGGCCAAACGCCCCAGTAAAACCAGTCGTCCTCCACGCCGCAAGACCCTGCCTACAACCGAGGTGACCATCCGCTACCTCAATGACGATGGAATGGGAGTTGCCCGCCATGAGGACAAAGAGCTGCTGGTCGCCGGCGCCCTGGCCGGAGAAAAGGTACTCGTCGCCATCGAGCATTCCGGCCAACGGCGTAGTATCGGGCAGCTACGCCGGGTACTGGAAAAAAGCCCGCTGCGAGTGACGACGCCGTGCTCCCTGGCGGACAGATGTCAGGGCTGCGCCCTGATTCATATGGATTACGCCGCCCAGTTGCGCTTCAAAGAGGCCCGGCTGAAGCAGGCCCTGGCCAACTATCCGTCTCTGAAAGATCTGCTGCCACAGCCGATCTGGGCAGCCGACAAGCCCCTCGGCTACCGCACCAACGCCAAGCTGGCACTTGGCAGGCAGCGCGGCCAAATTCAGATCGGCCTTTATAAACGCGGCACCCACCAGGTGGTCGACATCGAGGGCTGCCCGCTGCATCACCCGCTGATCAACCGCATTGTCCAGGTCGTGAAAGACGAAATTCAGCGGCAAAAGATCTATATCTACGACCCCAAAACCCGCCGCGGACTGCTGCGCTACCTGCTGGTTAAAATCAGCCCCGGCGCCGGCAAGGCGATGGTCACTTTCGTCACCGCCGAGCGCAACTATCGGGAAATCACCCACCTGGCCAAATGGCTGTCGCGCAAGGTGCCGGAGGTCGTTTCAATCCACCAGAACATCAATGCCTCGACGGGAAACGTGGTGCTGGGCCGGGAAACGATCCGCATGCTCGGAGTGGCTGACCTCATCGATCAGGTGGGAGACATTCGCCTGCGCATCTCACCGACCTCTTTCTTTCAGGTAAATCACGAACAGGCCGGCCGTATCTACAAGCTGGTCCAACAGTGGGCAAAGCTGGACAAAACCCAGGCGGCTCTCGATCTCTACTGCGGAATCGGCGGCATCGCTCTGCACCTGGCCGGCAAAGCGGAAAGCGTCACCGGCGTCGAGGTCGTCGAGGAGGCCGTGCGCAACGCCACTGAAAACGCTCGCATGAACCGCCTGAGCAATTGCCGTTTCCTGGCCGGCGACAGCGCCGACCTGATTCACGACCTGGCTCCGGGCAGCATCCAGGTGGCGGTGGTCAACCCGCCCCGCAGCGGATGCCAGGCAGAGGTTCTGGAAGCACTTGCCGAACTTGCGCCTGGCAGGATCATCTATGTCTCCTGCAACCCCGCGACCCTGGCACGGGACCTCAACCTGCTGCAAAGCAAGGGTTATGGCGTTGCAGAATTGCAGCCGGTCGACATGTTCCCCCAGACGGCGCACCTTGAAACGGTCGCGCATCTGCAATGCGGAGCCTGACCGTCCCGCTCGATTTATCCGTAGCAGCAGGCAATAAAAAAAGGCTCCACGGCATTCACCGCGGAGCCTTAAGATAAGATAATTAACAGGACAGCCTTACAGCTTTACCACATTGGCTGCCTGGGGACCTTTCTGACCTTCGGTAATATCGAAGCTCACCCGCTCGCCTTCGGCCAGCGACTTGAAGCCTTCAGCCTGAATTACCGAAAAGTGAACGAATACATCGGGACCACCCTCCTGCTCGATAAACCCGAACCCCTTGGCATCATTGAACCACTTCACTACACCTTCTGCCATTTCTTTACTCCTTTTCGCGTCTTAGCCAAACGTGCCGTTGCCGTGCGGCAACTTGGAAAATGTCAGCCAGCAGAGTCTTCATCGGCCGTTTTGGCAACCCCTTGTTGCCACTGACCTCAGCACTCCGCCGCTGCTTAATTCAATCCTCTTAACATAGCTTTGGGGGGAAATCAAGCGACCACCCTGCATTTTTTTAGTTAACGAGGCATTTATTGACATCGTGTTTGTTTACCATTGGAAATCTATTTGTCGATCAGCAGCCCACCGATATAACGCGGGTCGAGAGCATCAATCTTGAGGGAACAGAACTCCTCCTCCCATACTTCAAGACAGAAGTTGCCGAACACCTCTGAACCCGGCTCCAGAGACTCCAGCCAGGCCAGGGTTTCGCGGCGCAAATCATTGGAGAGAGAACCGTTTTCAGCAATCAGGCGATGCAGGTCGGGGAGCTCCCGACGGGCAATGGGAGCCGGCAGAAAATCGCGACCGAGCAGACGGTTGGCCAGGGCGGTGAGGAAATAATCGGATAAGGTCAAAGGTTCGACATCGCCGCCCTGCTCCTGGTTCAATTCGAGGTCCTGAAGCGTTGGCAACTCAAAGCTGAAATGCTCCTCAAACAAACGGCGTTGCACTTCCACATCATGTAAACGCTGGCGTATGGTTTCGACCTGTTGCAGGGCGGTGAAGGGCAGCTCACCCGCCTGAGCGATGCCGTCGAGGGCTTTGCTATAGAGCGGTTTCCGGCCTTGCAACGCCGTCACCAGGGCCGCATAGGGGCCATCCAGGAAAGGACCGATCGACGAGGCTCGCAAGCGCCGTGCTTCCTGCTGCAATTGCAGAGTCACATTGTAACCGAGACGTAACAGCCCCAGCAGGTAAGTGCTTTCAAAAACCTCCCGAGCCCTGTCCAGCGAGTGGCCACAGGTCTTTTCCAGAGCGATATTGAGGTAGCCATAGACCTGTTCCATTGTTTCCTGCACCGCGGCACTGTCGCCGACATCAACCCCGTCGGCCACCATCACCCGATTCAGCAGAAAACTCAAATCCCACACGGTGCCGGAACCGATTCCGGCTTCAAGAATCTCGGCGAGCAGATGGCTGGAGCGTACCGCAACGAGAACGAAACCCGGCGCCACCGGACCCGGTTCCGGCAGCGATGCCGGACGGGCATATGCAGCCAGATCAAAATCCTCCACATCGACCCGGGCATAGACCCCCAACGCTTCGAAAGGATCGGGAAAACCGTATTCAAGCAGACGATTGCGCCGCTGCTGATAGACCTGTTCTTCCAGAGCCGAGGGAAATTCACTGCGTAGCGCTTCCATCAAGCGCAGAAAAAAGGGCTCGTTTTTACGAAACAGACAGTCGACCAGAATCCCGAGAGGCTTGGCCCGCTCGGCATCGGCATACTCCAGCTCATAGGGCATCACTCCGGCGGGCCGCTCCTGATCTTCGTCGAAAAGGGATTCCGGTCCCCGAACGACCCTCATCGACCGCTGCAGAACCAGCACCAGCAGGTCGAAATCTATTTCACCAGCCCGCTGTACCAGCTCCTCCTCTCCCTCGCCGAGGGCGGACAGCAGCCAATTCAAGGCCTTTTCCCCATCGATCTGGTCACCCTGCCAGCAGTCGAGGTCAATGCAGACTGCGGCCTGCTCAGGCGACGCCATTGCCAGCAGTTCGGGGACATGATCCTGGCCCAGCTCCTTGATCAGCAGAAAAAGGTCCTGCGGCGGCAGCAACTGCAGAAGTTGGCAGCCATCGGCCGCATCGAGCAAAAGGTTGTACTTGTCGCGCCCCTGGGCACCATGAACCATGACCAACCGCTCATCAAAAGAGAGTGCATTGAATTCCCTGGCGGTGATACTACGGGACCGCCGATGCGGGGTCAGTTGATCCATGTTTTTTTCGTCGGGCAGGTCATTTCCGGCCATAACTCGGTAAACTCCTAAGGTATCGTTGTTTTTTCGCAAACGGACAATGTAATGCACCCTCAGTCGAGGGTCAAGAAGGATTATGGCACTTTTTTCGACTCGCCCGGCCAGGCCATTCTGCAAAAAGCCGCCACGTTCTTTTGTGCTTTTGCTCTGTTGCTGCTGACTGGTGCCATCTAGCTGCTGAACCGCTCTCTGCCCACCCTGTTGCCCCAGAGCGGGCTTGTGATCTGGAATCTGGCCGTCAGTTCCGCCCTGCTGAGCCCCAGCACCGACTGGTCCCCGTCCGACAACCTGGGGCGCAGCCTAGCGGGTTACCGCCGCAGCCACGCAGCGAATTCGGTTCCGCTGCGGACGCAGGAAGCATTTTTCCCACCCTCTTTTTCTGACATTTCCCTTTGCATGAAGCTATGAAAATGTTAAAATTAAATCCCTTATTGTGTCGTTTTGAAGGTGGTGGTTTTCCCGAAGGAGTCTCCCATGAAAGCGCTGAAAAGCTTTTTTGCCAGAACTATTACTGTTCTGCTCTCCATCGCTTTTGTGTGTGGCACGACTCACGCAGCCAATCGCTCCAACAGCTTTGATCTCTCACCCATGGTCGGAGGCTATGTCTTCGAAGGAGATCAGGACCTTGACAACGCCCTGACCTACAGCCTTGGCCTGGGATACAACCTGACCGACTCCTGGAGCACGGAATTCGTGCTCAACTATTTCAACACCGACACCAAAAACACCAGCGACGATGTCGACGGTCTGGTGTACCGCCTCGACACCCTCTATCACTTCATGCCCGGAAGCGCCCTGATGCCCTATGTCGCCGGCGGTCTGGGCGGGATTACCCTCGACCCTGACAACGACAGTTCGGATACCGATTTTCTGATCAATTACGGCGTCGGCCTGAAATACTTTTTAACCGATGACCTGGCGTTGCGCGGCGACGTACGACACATTCATGCCTTTGGCGATCCGGAAAACAATTTCGTCTACACCGCCGGCCTGACCTATCAGATGGGCGGCAAAACCAAGGAAGCACCCAAACCGCTGCCTGCGATGGACAGTGACGGTGACGGCGTCAACGACGCTCAGGACAGCTGTCCCGAAACCCCCGCCGGCGCTGCAGTCAATACGGCTGGCTGCCCCCTTGACACGGACGGCGACGGCGTTTACGACCAGCTTGACCAGTGCCCCGACACGCCGGCCGGAGTTGCCGTAAACAAGCAAGGCTGCCCCCTCGACAGCGACGGCGATGGCGTCGTCGATTACCTCGATGAGTGCCCCGACACGCCTGAGGGGACGGTGGCTGACGCAGATGGCTGCCCACTCGTCAAGGACGCCGACAGCGACGGTGACGGCGTACTCGACGAACTCGATGAATGCCCCGACACCCAGGCCGGATTGATGGTGGATGAAAAAGGCTGCCCCATCTCGATTACCCTTTCCGTCGAATTCGACGTCGACAAATACGACATCAAGCCCCGCTACCACGAGGAACTGGCCAAGGGGGCGTCCTTTATCCAGGAATACTCGGACCAGAAGATCCTTATCGCCGGCCACACCGACTCGACCGGCACCGAAGCCTACAATGAAGTCCTTTCCCAGCGCCGCGCCGAAAGCGTTCGCGACTACCTGGTGAAAAATTTCGGCCTTGATGCCGACAAACTCTTTGCCCGCGGTTTTGGCGAAACGGCGCCGGTCGCAAACAACGATACCGCCGAGAACCGCCAGCGCAACCGGCGGGGGG
>ENA-ORCT01000564-ORCT01000564.1-marine-metagenome-genome-assembly--contig:-NODE-564-length-17174-cov-3.256946_pt1 | contig 17174 bp, 11 predicted proteins | sample MGYA00248632_ERZ508511 | MGnify/ENA primary metagenome ERZ508511 (study PRJEB26182, sample SAMN06268839) | marine metagenome | isolation source: Tt an P1-techrep anaerobic enrichment on pine from sediment...
CCGCTTCCGGGCCGGTTTCGTTCATGGGCATATTCGATTTTACGATCGGGGATATTATCAAACAGGGCGGTACCCGTCACGGGGCCAATATGGGGATTCTCCGGGTCGATCATCCGGACATCGAGGAGTTTATCACCGCTAAAACCCAGGAAGGGGTACTGAAGAATTTCAACCTGTCGGTCGGTGTGCCCGACAGTTTCATGGAAGCTGTGGAAGCGGACGCGGATTACAATCTTACCTTTGGCGGCAAGGTTTTCACCACGGTTCCGGCCCGCTCCCTGTGGGATAAAATCATCGACGGGGCCTGGCGCAACGGAGAGCCGGGGATAGTGTTTCTGGATACCATCAACCGGCACAATCCGCTTGAGCCCGCAGGGGAGATCGAAGCCACCAATCCCTGCGGTGAACAACCGCTATTGCCCTACAGTTCCTGCAACCTGGGATCCATCAATCTGTCCCGGATGACAACCGGTGACTGGGTTGACGGCAATGCACGGATTGACTGGGAAAAACTCCGGACAATTGTTCAGGTATCGGTTCGATTCCTCGACTCGGTCATATCGGTCAACAATTTTCCCATCCCGGAGATCGCCGATACCGCTAGCAGGACCCGGCAAATCGGCCTAGGGATCATGGGGTTTGCCGATTTGTGCATCAAGCTTCATATCCGTTACGGCGCTCCGGAATCAATCGATCTGGTCAAGGAGATCATGTCCTTTATCTACGATACGGCCAATGATGTGTCCGTGAAACTGGGTGCGGAAAAAGGGGTCGCTCCGGTTTTTGAGGAATTCACCCTGTCGGTGCCCCCGCGGCGGAACGGCACCCTGACCACCGTGGCGCCAACCGGGACTCTGTCGGTGATTGCCAACTGCAGTTCCGGCTGTGAACCTCATTTTGCGCTGAATTACACCAAGGAGTGTCTGGATGGGGAAAAACTTGACATGATGCCCCGGGTCCTCAGGCAGTGGTATGAACGAAAGGGTGCAGGGCCGCTTCCCGATTTTTTTGTCACCACCAACGATGTATCGGTTGATGAACATATCCGGGTTCAGGCGGCGTTTCAGGTCAGCGGGGTTGATTCGGGGGTGTCAAAGACCATCAACGCCCCCAACGAAACCACCCGCAAGCAGGTATCGGAATCGTTTTTCCAGGCATGGAAGAGCGGATGCAAGGGGATCACCTTTTACCGGGATGGCTCCCGGGAGGTTCAGGCGCTCTATACCAGTGACTCCAGCGCCACGGCGCCCGTTGATCCGGCACGCTTGAAACGCGGCCAGCTCAAATCCCGCCCCCGGGCGACTACCGGCCCGAGTTTGAAAATGAAGACCGCCTGCGGAAAGCTGTATGTGGACCCGCATTTTGACCGGGACAGCGCTGTGGAGGTATTTATCCGTACGGTTGGGGGCGGCTGTGCTGCCAACACCAAGGCCATGGGGGTGCTGCTTTCCTACTGTCTGCGGGCCGGTGTGTCTCCCGAAAAAATTATCAAATCGATGAAATCCATTCACTGCCCCGCCTGTACCAAGGCGATTTCCGCCGGAAAGGATGTGGAGGTCAACAGTTGCGGGGCGGGGATGGGCAAGGCCCTGGAGGTGGCGCTTCAGAACAAGGATGTCTACTGCGAGGTGGCAAGGCGGATTGAAGATGCCGATCATTACTTCAACGGGACCTACCAGCCCAAACCCCGACGCAGTGTCTGTCCCGACTGCAATGCCACCTTGCACCGGGCTGAAGGCTGCATGGTCTGCTCCAATCCGGAATGCGGGTGGAGTAAATGTTAATTGATCAAAGGAGGAACCGGGTGAAAAAGATTTTACTGTCGGAAGCGCTTGTTTTCTGCATGGTGGTGGCCTCGACCCCTGTCACGGCCGCCGCCAGCCAGGTGCAGATCGAAACGGAATTCGGGGCTATCGTGATTGAACTCGATGCCAGGGCGGCGCCAAAGACCGTTGAAAATTTTCTGCAGTATGTCAACGACGGCTATTATGACGGCCTTATTTTTCATCGCGTGATTCAGGGATTCATGATTCAGGGCGGGGGGCTGACACCGGATATGGTCCAGAAACCAACCCGGACGCCCATTGTAAACGAGGCGGATAACGGTTTGAAAAACCGCCGCGGCACCATAGCCATGGCCAGAACCAGTCAGCCCCATTCAGCTACGGCCCAGTTTTTCATCAATACGGTGGACAACCCCTTTCTGGATCATCAGGGAAAGACCACCAGCGGGTGGGGGTACTGTGTGTTCGGCCGGGTGAAAAGCGGCATGGACGTGGTGGATGCCATTGAAAAGCAGCGCACCACCGCCCGTCGCGGGCACCGGGATGTGCCGGTCACTCCGGTGGTCATCCGGCACGTCCGGCCAGTTGAGCGGCCTGCTGCGAATTGATTGCCGGTTGCATATCTTCAACCATGAGAAAAGGAAACATCGATGCATATTCACATGATTGAAGCCCGGGACCTTCCGGATCTCTGGTTTCAGGCCGTTCACGATATCCTCGACGGCGGCCGGCGGTTTACCATTGACCGGGGCTCCTATGCCGGGCAGACCCGTCTTGAATACGATTATTTCATCGGGCATATCAAACACCCCGGCGCGCTGCCCCTGCTGCCGGATATTCCGCCGTCGCTGGGCATTCCCAATCCGGTGGAGCACGACTATATCTACGGGGGGGAAGGTTATGAGCGCTCCTATATCGAATACCTGATGACTCCCCATAAGGAGGCCGGTGAATCCTACACCTATGGTGAGCGGTTGACGCGGGCGGCCATCAGCGGGGACAAGCGGATCTGGTGGCAGGAGCAATGTACCGATATCGTCGATCGGCGCAAGGTTGACGGCAAGGTGGTTTTCGAAGAGGACGGCCGCCTTTACCTGAACCAGATCGAGTGGATTATCCAGACCTACCGGCAATTCGGCGAGCGGAATAACCAGATGGTGCTCCAGGTGGCACACCCCTCCGATCTTGTACTGATCGATCCGCCGTGCCTTCGCTCCATTGATACCCGGATTCAGGACAATCGATTGAATTTTATCGTTTATTTTCGATCCTGGGATCTATGGGGTGGCATGCCGGCCAATCTGGCCGGAATTCAGAATTTAAAGGAATATATGGCCGCCGAGATCGGTGTGGAGGATGGAGCGATGATTGTGGAAAGCAAAGGGCTTCATCTTTACGGATACGCCGAAGAGCTGGCGAAACTGCGGTGCATGCGGAGCTGATCTCCGGAAAATTTCCAATCACAATTTCCCCACAATCCGGCCGCTGCTGTGGAAATCTGAAGTGGCTTCATCAAAAAAGGCAGGCTGCACACCGGGGCACCTGCCTTATCATTGCTCCCCGAAATGCCGTATCTGCTTTCGCCTACGCACACCCGAGGAGCCCAGTCAGTGTCGCCTCAATCTCTTGTTTCAAATAGTAACCGGTGGAGGCCATGTTGCCGTCCGTTGGTTTATTTCTTAGGTGTTAGGTCGGGCGACAGTTGACTTGGTACTTATAATTTAATTCGGCCGATCGGATTGTCAACGGCACGGATCGGGGATATTGCTGCAGTGCCGTATCGGATTGATTTGGAAAAATAAGTTTTAATATTGAAAGATATATTCATTTTATATCAATACCCTATAAAAAACAGGGCCAGTCTGATTATAATTGACACGTCATTTTCTTTTCCCTAATATGCCGCCTACAGCCTAACACTATAATTCGTCAATGAGTCGCGCTGCCCGCGTTGAGCAGAAACGGGCTGCCGGTTCCGCTCGATTCACACCGGAGATTCACAGTATCGACCTATCATGTTCAGAGAGGAAGCAGGCAACGAATTATGATTGGCAGCGAAAAACGAGTCTATTTCAATCCAGTTACCTCCATCTCACGTTCAGTTTCCCGACTGGACCTTGTCGATTCCCCCTTTCAGCGGTTGAGCAAATTGAAACGATCTGTCGTTCGGCTTGTGCTCAATGACATACCGACGCGCCTGGTGAACGCCGGATACAATTCCTACAGCCGGTTTTACGAGGGCCAGCTTCGGCTGGGGCTCCCTGTGTCCAGGGAACTGCTGAAAACCCAGGAGGAGATCCGTAACAGTGCCGCCGGAAAACTGGCACTGACTCTGTATCATATTTTTTTTAGATCCACCGGATCGCGCATTCCCCGGATCGAAATTAAAATTGTGCTTCTGGATGAACTTCAGCGCGGCAATGTCCGTTTAACGGAAAACGTCATCATCTTGAACCTGAAGCAGCTCAAATATCTCGCCCTGGAACGGTTCCGGATTCCCGAGCGATTTTTTCCCGCCATTCTTGAAGAGGCCAAACGACGCCGGATTTTAAGGGAGTCTCTGAAAAACGATCGCCTTCCGGCGTATTTTGAAAGTGAAATTGACGAGCGGGAGGAAAATGGACGGGGGGACTACGAGATTGTTTATTACCGGGATTTCACCGACGAGGGAAAGGAAATCAAGTTTCGCCGGCTGCTCAGCATGGAGGATGTAACGGCCGGAGACAACCGCCCGTCGGTGCTTCTGGTACCGGGTCTGGCCAACAACAGCAACTGTTTCAATGTCAGCAACCGGTATTCCATCGCCAAGGATATGGCCGATATGGGCTACTGGGTTTACCTGTTCGACCCGCGGGGGATGGGCGTCAACGAGGGGCAGTTCGACCCCCTTTACACGGTCGATACCCTTATCGATTACGATCTGGCCACGGTTCTGCGCTTTATTAATTCCCGAAGCAAGGGAAAGCCGACGATCCTCCTTGGGCACAGCATGGGTGGGATTGTGTCAGAGAGCATGGTGCTGAACTGGAATCTCAGACTGAATTTTGACCAATTGAGCACCATGCAGCCGGAACATCGATGTGCCCTGAACAAAATGCTGCCGCCGCAGGAGGAGTCCGCCGATAGTCTGGATATGGTCCGTGCCATTATTTCCCTTGGATCTCCCAAGTTTTTCGAGCGGCAGTCCCATCTGATTTTTCCGAGCATACTGTGGATCAATCACCTGGCACGGGTTTTCGGAATGCAACGGGTACCGGTTCGCGAGGTGTTCTGGTTTCTTACCAAAACCCCGTTAATCAAGGAAATCAGCCAGTTGGTTTTGAATTCCAACGTGGCTGACCTGAATTTTATTGTGTGTCCGGAAAACCACGAGGACAAGCGGTTTGCCCAGCGGTACCTGGATAATGTCATTGAGTCGATTCCGCTGGGGCTGGGCTTTCAGTTTCTCAAGGCGATATACAATGGTGAGGGGTTCAAACGGATGGATGCCACCCGCCTGAATTATACGGCTCTGCTGAACCATTTTCCCGATCAGATTCCGGTATTTCATTTCTGGGGCACCCGTGATCCACTGGCGTCACCCCGGAATCTGCGCTTCAGCGAGCATTACCCCCACAAAGTTAAAAAAGTTTACGAAATTTATTCGGTGGAGGATCTGAAACAGGTTGAGATCGCCAGTGAAAAGAGTCAGTTGATCGATTTTGTAATTCACGGGGCCAGTCATTTTGATCTGCTTTACGGGAAGGTGGCCGAACAGATCATTTATCCGCTTATTCTCAGAATTGTCCATCAGGTGTGGGATGAGTGGTCATACGATAAACAGGCGCTAAAAAATTAAAATACCCGGTGTTCGTTCCGAGATATCGTTCCCCCAGAATGTGCCACGGCGGATATCGGGTATTTTATATCTCAACGGTGATGTAATATCCCTGATCCCCCCGCTGAAGGAGAATGACCACCGAATTTTTATTTCGGTAGCGAATCAGCGCCTTGTCAAACTCCGCTTTGGATGTCACTGAAATTTCATCGATCTGTCGGATGACATCACCCGGACGAACACCGATTCGGGCCAGATAGCAGTCCCTGCGGATCTCGGTTATCACCACGCCATCCCGGGCGGCACCGCTTCGTCCATAAACAGTGGCGGGATCTTCAACCGAGATGCCCAGCATTCGATCGGCCAGTTCATCGGCCCGGTCCATGGGAAATATCGAGGCCGTCACCGTCACCGACAGCGTTTCGTCGTCCCGCCGCAGGTGAAATCTTACCCGGTTTCCGGGAGCGTATCGTCGTATGATCTGCTGATAATCCTCCCGGGATTCAATGCGGCTCTTCCCCACTGCCATGAGTATATCCCCGCTTTGAACGCCGGCTTTCTCTGCCGGGCTGTCTGGCTCAATCCGTTTGACGAGGGTACCGGAGTCGTTTGGCAGCCCAAGATAGTGAGCCAGCCCGGCATCCAGATCCTGAAGGACCATGCCGATCCAGGCCTGCTTGACTTCTCCGTACTGGATAAGGTCGGTTACAATCCGCCGGGCCATGTTGATGGGAATGGCAAATCCGATTCCCTGCGCTTTGGCATAGATGGCGGTGTTGATGCCGATCAGCTCTCCGTTGATGTTGAGCAGAGGCCCGCCGCTGTTGCCCGGGTTTATGGAAGCGTCGATCTGGATAAAATTATGGTAGACTCGATCATCGGTTCGAATGCTCCGGTTCAGGGCGCTGATGACACCCGTGGTTACGGTGTGGGAAAAGCCAAACGGGTTGCCGATGGCGATTACCGTTTCCCCGATCATCAGATCGTCGCTTTCGCCCATGGTGATAGCCGGCAGCGAACCGGTCGATTGAATCCGCAATACAGCCAGATCGGACTGGGGATCGGCCCCGATAATCTGAGCCTCAAATTCCCGCTCGTCTCTTAGAACAACGGTTATTGTGCCGGCCCGCTCAATGACATGGGCATTGGTCAGAACAAAGCCCTTTTCGCCATCGATGATGACCCCGGATCCCAGGCTGGTCCGCTTCAGCGGCCGTTCTGCGCCCGGGTCGAAAAAATCTCTGAAAAAGCGTTCAACCAGCGGATCCATCCCGAAACCGGAGAACGGATTGGGGCGGCGTTGAACTTCGTACTCAGAACTGATATTGACGACCGCCGGGCTCACCAGGCGCACCGCACGGACCACGGGCGTCTCTCGGGGATAGGCCTCGGCAGCCCATGCGGCGGAAAAGAGCCCCGCCTGAATTATCATCAGGCTCAGGATCGGCACCAGACGGATAGGGTTCAATAGTTTCATGGATCGCGAAATCGGTTGGTAAACTGTCAATAAATGGTTATTATAGCAACGTTGGATGTCGGGGGCCGACCGGTTGCTCCCGCAATATGCTGGTATGAGCCGGTGAAAATTCGTGCCGGACGACCGGATCGGTAAATTAACGAAGCGAGATGTCGCTGACGTTCAACAGTGTAATCGAAGCGGTCCCGGTGATTCAACCGGGATCTTCTTTTGGAAGCGCGGGTGGGCTGCCGGGTGGCGATCATCGGCTGAGATCAACGGAATTTCATTACAAACAAGCAGTTGAAATATATCATGAGCATGAACACCATTCAAGAAATCCTTCCTTTTGTGGAACAACCGAGTCGATATCTGGGCAATGAAATCAATACGGTTCACAAGGATATCTCGTCGGTCCGGATGCGTATTGCCCTGGCATTTCCGGATTTGTACGAGATTGGCACCTCTCATTTCGGCATTCAGATTCTCTATCACATCCTGAATCAGCACCCGGACATTGCCGCCGAGCGGGTTTTCTCGCCGGCTGTTGACATGGAGGAGCGGCTGCGGGCAGAGAATTTGCCGTTGGTGTCGATGGAATCCCAGCACCCGCTGAACCGCTTCGATATTGTCGGATTCAGCCTCCTTTACGAGTTGAATTACACAAATATCCTCACGGTTCTGGATCTGGCCGCCATCCCGTTTCTGGCCCGTGACCGTGATTTGTCCTATCCCCTGATCATCGGTGGGGGACCGTGTACCTGCAACCCTGAACCGGTGGCGGATTTTTTTGATGCTCTGGTTATCGGCGACGGTGAGACCGTTATTGTCGAGATGGCCGAGGCGTGGTTGACATGGAAATCCGGCGGTTCAAACGACAAGACGGCGCTGCTTGAGCAGTGGTCTGCGATCGAAGGGGTATACATTCCCTCCTTTTTTGAAGCGACATACAGCTCGGATGGCTTTCAGACGCTGGTGCCCCGGTACTCGGGATACTCTGCTGTCACACGCACCATCGTTGAGGATCTTGACCGGGCCCCGTTTCCCGAGGCGCCGGTGGTACCTTTCGGGCGGCCGGTACACGACCGGCTTCGCCTGGAGGTCTCCCGGGGGTGTTCCCGGGGATGCCGGTTTTGTCAGGCCGGCATGATCTATCGTCCGGTCAGGGAGCGCTCACCGGCGCATCTGCTGGAACTGACGGATGTTTCCGCCGACAACACCGGCTATGATGAAATGTCGCTGCTGTCCCTGAGCACAGGGGATTACGGCTGCCTGGCGCCCCTGATGGAAAGCCTGATGGCCCGCTGCCAGGCCAATCGCCTGGCGGTATCCTTTCCATCGATCCGTGCCGGAACCCTGACCCCCGAGTTGATGGAACTGGTAAAAAAGGTGCGGAAAACCGGTTTTACCATTGCCCCTGAAGCGGGCAGTCAGCGCCTGCGGGATGTGATCAATAAAAACATTACCGAAGCGCAGATTGTCGATACGGTCCAGAACGCTTTTCAGATGGGCTGGCAGGTGATCAAGCTCTATTTTATGATCGGGCTGCCAACGGAAACCGAGGATGATCTCAAGGCGATTGTCGATCTGGTCCAGAACCTGCGCAAATTAAAGCGGCCAAAGGGCCGGCGGGCCAAAATCCATGTGAGTGTGGCCACCTTTATCCCCAAGCCCCATACGCCCTTTCAATGGTACGCGCAGATTCCGCTTGAGGAGGCAAGGGCCAGAATTCGATGGATCCAGGACCATCTCAAAACCCGCGATGTCCAGGTAAAATGGCAAAATCCGGAGGTCAGCCTGATGGAAGGGCTCTGGGCGCGGGGAGACCGCCGTCTCAGCGAACTGCTCGTCACGGCCTATAGAAATGGCTGCAAATTCGACGGGTGGAGCGACCATTTCAAATTCGACCGCTGGCAGGCGTCGATCGCCGAGTGCGGCATTGATCCTGATTTTTTTACCCGTCGCACCCGTAGTGTCGATGAGCCGTTGCCCTGGGATCATATCGATACCCGGGTGAACAAGGCCTATCTTGCCCGCGAGTGGCGAAATGCTCACGATGAAGTGCTGACCCCGGATTGCCGGTTCGGAGAGTGCAGCGGTTGCGGGGTGTGCGATTTTAAAAAGGTGCTTCCGCGGGTCCATGAGGCATTCGAGGGTGCATCAGGTTGCACGTATCCGACGAATCCGGCCGGCGATTCGTTATTTAAAAAAATGCGCGTTTCGTTTGAAAAGCGGAATCAGGCCCGTTTTTTTGGTCATCTGGAGCTGGTCAATCTCTTTATGCGGGCTTTCCGGCGGGCACGGATTCGGGTGAAATTCTCCGAAGGCTTCCATCCCAAGCCCAGAATTTCGTTCGACGATCCGCTCCCCATCGGACTGGAAAGTCAACATGAAACCCTGCAGGTCATCGTGGGGGACGAGGTGAAACCGGCTGACCTGGTCAGAGATCTGAATCGGTTTCTTCCTGCCGGTTTATCGGTGACCGGCTGCGAGCTGGCGCCGGGCAAGGCGGCAGCCGGTGCGGTCCCAACCCCGGTGACATATCAGATTACCCTCGGCACCGGTGAGTTCGCCACCGAACCGCTGGAGCGCTTTTTGAACGGCTCCGAGTTTTTGCTGACCCGACGCAATAAAAAAGGCAACATTCGCACCATCAACCTGAAGTCGGTCGTTGACCGGCTGGCACGCACCCAGCCGGGGTGCCTGCTGATGACGCTGAAAATCGAGCCTGGCACGACCGTTCGCCCCCACGAGGTGCTGGCCACGGTTTTTGAATTGCCGGATGAACAGATTCGGCGGGCGACCATCGTAAAACTGAAAATGAACTGAAACCTTTCCGGCAGAAACGGACCCCATGTATATGGATAAAAAGCTGGTTATCAACTGTACCGATCACGAGACCCGGGTGGCATTGCTTGAGGACAACACCATTGCCGAATTGTTTATCAAGCGGTGGGACGGCTCCGATATTACCGGCAATATCTATAAAGGACGTGTTCAACGGGTGCTTCCCGGCATGCAGGCGGCCTTTATCGACATTGGTCTGGATCAGGCTGCCTTTATTTATGTCAACGATGTCCTCGGAGACGATTACAAAGACATCGAACAGCTGTTTCTCCAAAGTCAGGACGATGAGGACGATGACGCGCCCGGTGAAAATGTCGATTCGGAGTTTGAAACTACCGTTGCAAACCCGTCGGGCCGTGATTTTACCATCGAGGAGTTGATCACCGAGGGGCAGGAGATTCTGGTTCAGGTTGCCAAGGCGCCCCTTGGAACAAAGGGTGCACGGGTGACATCATATGCCACACTGCCGGGACGGTTTCTGGTGTTGATGCCATCCTCGGAGCACATCGGTGTCTCACGCCGAATCGATGACGAGACCGAACGGATGCGGCTCAAGAGCCTTGTGGAATCGCTGCGATCCGATCGGTTCGGATACATCGTGCGGACTGCGGCCGAAGGAATCCAGGAAGAGAAACTTGCCTATGAAATGGGGTTTCTTAAAAATCTCTGGGAAAGCATACGAATAAAGTACCAGACCGCCTCGGCTCCGTCTTTGCTTCACAAGGAGCTGACCGTGACCCTTCGGGCGGTTCGGGATCTGCTGATTCATGAGGCAGAGACGCTGATTATCGATTCACGGTCCGATTACGAGGCGGTCCTGAATTTTCTGGATACTTTCATGCCGAGTCTCAAAGGTTCCGTGGAACTGTATGAGGGAAGTGAGCCGATTTTCGACCGATTCAACCTGGAAGGTGATATCACCCGGGCTCTCAAGAAAAAAGTGTGGTTGAAATCCGGCGGCTATATCGTCATCGAGCATACCGAAGCACTGGTGGCCATTGATGTCAATACCGGCCGATACGTTGGAAAGCACAATCTGGAAGAAACCATACTGAAAACCAACCTGGAAGCAGTGCGGGAGATTGCCTATCAGATTCGTCTGCGCGATTTGAGCGGGATTATTATTGTCGATTTTATCGATATGGAGAAAAAATCGAACCAGGAAAAGGTATACAACGCCCTGAGGGAAGCCCTGAAAAAAGATCGGCGAAAAACCCATGTGCTGCCGATTTCCGAGCTGGGGCTCATTCAGATGACCCGGAAGCGAACCCGCAAACCGTTGAACCGGGTTTTGTGTGAACCCTGTTTTTATTGTGACGGGGAAGGGCATCTCGTCTCACGACAGACCATCTGCTACAATATTTTCCGGGAAGTGCTCCGTCAGGCCCAGGATATGGTCGGTAATCGGTTTACTCTGCGGGTTAACCCGCGGATAGCCGATCTGCTCCTGGGGCAGGAAAGCCATATTATGGCATCTCTGGAGCGAAGCACCGACAAACAGATCCTGATTTATCCCAACCCTCAGTTGCACATGGAAGAGTTCGAGGTTATTGAAAACCTGAATCCCTAAAAACAGTCTTGACAGGGATGATACCCCTGTGCTTAAAGTAGCCGATTGATTTGATAATCCAATAATAGTTGTTCAATGAATGTGAACCAAAAGATCACGGGCAAGAGATGCCCTGACAATTCAGATGGAGTGAGCCAATCATGAAAAGAACCTATCAGCCGAGCAGAATTAAACGCGCCAGAACCCACGGGTTTCGTAAGCGAATGTCCACCAAAGGGGGCCGTAGCATTATTAACCGGCGACGTGCCAAGGGCCGCAAACGCCTGGCACTGTAGAAACGGCATTCACGACGTGGCGACCCGGTGAGAAACTGCCCGGGGGTCTGACGACCGCTGAGGAAACGAGATGCAACAAGCAGGCGATCCGGTTAGGGGAAGAGCGGGTGCTGCCGGATTTTCCCCTGAAACATCCAGTTATCGGTCGTCGTTAACCTTTTCCAAAGCGGACCGGCTCCTGAAACGCTCGGATTTTCTGCGATTATCCCGGAGCGGGCGAAAGGTGATGAACCGGTTTTTTGTGGTGATCTTCTCACCGGGTCAGGGATGCCGCACCCGGTTGGGTGTGACGGTATCCAAAAGAGTCGGCCCGGCGACGACCCGCAACCGGGTTAAACGGTTGGTTCGTGAATATTACCGAAAAAATCGACCGGTTATCGCCGGCAAATGGGATCTGAACGTTATCGCCAGGAAGCCCGCCGCAGATGCTTCCTCCGGCGATGTGAACAGGGCCCTTCACCACCTTTTTGGAAAAATTCGAAGGTGATCCGCATCATTCAACACATTTTTCTGTTTTTGATCCGGGCCTACCAGCTTTTGATTTCCCCGATTCTGCGCCCGTCATGCCGGTTCTACCCATCCTGTTCAGAATATGCTTACCAAGCGATCGTGCGCCACGGCCCGTTTAAGGGATTGGTCCTGGCCGGAAGACGACTGTTGCGTTGCCATCCTTTTCATCCGGGCGGGGTCGATCCAGTACCCTGACGTGCATGTGACGAGACGATCATCCTTTCGCCAGAACACTCCTCCCCGCACGATTTTTTGGCTGATGTGATTTGCCCCGATGTTGATATCCTGGACCTTTTTTGGACTGTCCCTGTCAGTTCCAATGGCGATGTTTGAGCAGGTATCCGGCGATGTTGTACGATTCTAATTTCCGTTTTCGATTTCGGAGAGGACAATGGAACAAGCACGTATTTTTATAGCGATTGCGCTGTCATTTCTTGTATTTTTAATCTGGGATTTCTTTTTTGTCGATCGGGAGGCGATTCAACCCCCCCCGCCGGCGGAGAAGGTCGCCGAGCAGACGGCTCAGGATGAACCGTTCGTACCGCCGGCAGCGACCGCTGAGCCCAGCGCCGCCACAGAGGCGGTGCCCGCCTTGGCGGCAGCCCGTACCCTCACCATTGATTCGCCCCTGTATACGATGAAAATCTCGGAAAATGGCGCCGCGGTTAAAAGCCTGGTGTTAAAAAATTACCGGGAGCATGTTGCTGCCGGATCACCGCTTTTGGAGATGATTTCACCCGATCTTGCCGGTGGAACCCTTCGAATGAATCTGGCCGACCGCAGCATCCCCGGACTGGGGTCAGCGGTATTTGCGGCTGATCGCAATGCCGATACCCTGACGGTTCAGGACGGACCGCAGACCCTTGCCTTTTCCTGGACATCACCAGCGGGGGTTGTTGTTGAGAAAGAATTTACCTTTTCGCCGGATTCGTATGTGATCGGTCTTACGGTGGGGATTAAAAACGGATCGTCCCAGACGCTAAAGGATAACCCGGTTCTCTCCCTGTTCTATCCGATCCCCGAGGATACAGCCCGCTACGGGTTCGAGGGCCCCAGTGCATTGATCGACAATTCGCTGGAGCAGATCAAAATCAAGGACATTGAGGATAAAAACGTCTATTCAGGCAGATTGTCCTGGGTGGCCGTGCAATCGCGCTACTTTATGTCATCGGTTATCCCCGACGCGCCGGTGGATGGCAGCATGCGCCTGTCCGTCGATGGGAATAATATGCTTGAGAATCAGTACATCCAGCCGGTCATCACCGTTGACCCCGGTACCCAGCAGCGCTTCAGCTATCAGGTTTTTTTCGGTCCAAAGAGTATGAAGGTTCTGGCCGGAGTCGGACATGATTTGAAAAAGGCAGTTAATTTCGGTATGTTCGATTTTATCGCCAAGCCGTGCGTGTGGTTGATGAATTTTATTCACGATCATATGGTTCCCAATTATGGGGTGGCTATCATTTTGTTGACGATCCTGACCAAAATTTTACTGTGGCCCCTTGGAACCAAGAGTTACAAATCCATGGCCGAGATGAAAAAAGTTCAACCGCTGATGGCCGAGATTCGTGAAAAATACAAAAATGACAAGCGGAAAATGAACGAAGAGATCATGAACCTGTACAAGATCTATAAGGTGAACCCCATGGGGGGGTGCCTGCCGATGGTGGTTCAGATTCCGGTCTTTTTTGCCCTGTATCGAATGCTCTACGAGGCCATTGAGTTGCGTCACGCTCCCTTTTTCGGCTGGATAACCGACCTCTCAGCACCGGATCGGTTGTTTCATTTTGATTTTGCCATCCCGTTCATGCAGGCCCCCTACGGCATTCCTGTGCTGACCATCGTCATGGGGGCCACCATGTTTTTGCAGCAGAAAATGCAGCCCCCCATGGGCGATCCGGCTCAAGCCAAGATGATGATGTTTATGCCGATCGTTTTCACCGTTATTTTTATAAATTTTTCCTCCGGCTTGGTGTTGTACTGGCTCGTCAATAACATTCTCTCCATTGCACAGCAGTATTACGTCTCACAGAAAAACGCATAGCGGCGGAGGTTCGTGCATGTCGACGTGTTTTGAATTTGAGGGGAAGACAGTTGAAAAAGCGGTAAAAAAGGCCTGTGATGAGCTGAATATACCTCCGGATCAGTTGAAACACGATGTGGTCTCCTATGGGTCGACCGGCATTTTTGGACTGGTCGGTATTAAAAAGGCGCGCATCCGCGTTATTATGACCGATGCCGAATCGCAAGAGTTACCAGTCGAGTCCGCATCGTCGACTAATCTGGACCAGCAGATTCTGGAGGATGTGGACTCGCTCATCAAGGAAACCTTTAACGAAGCCGACCCGCAAAAGGACTCTGTCTCAGCGGTTTGCGCTTTGGGCACAGATGTATTGCAGCGGATTCTTGATGTGATCACCGAAGGGGCGGTGATCACCGCTGATGAACGCAAGGATCGGATACTGTTCAAGGTTGATGGCGGCAATTCATCGGTTCTCATCGGCAAGCGCGGTCAGACCCTTGAGGCCATTCAATACCTTGTGGAAAAAGTGGTCAATAAATCCGTTGAAAACCGGGTGCGAATCCAGGTGGATGTGGAAGGGTATCTCGGCAACCGCGAGGTGAGACTGCAGGATCTGGCCCGGCGGCTCGCCGATAAGACCAAGCGCTCCGGCAAACCATCGACCATCGGGCAGATGAACTCCCACGATCGGCGGATTATTCATTTGACGCTGAAGGATGATCCCGATGTCCGCACCCAGAGTATTGGCGATGGCTACCTTCGAAAATTAATGATTTTTCCCAAAAAACGCTCCGGTAAGAAGCGGGCATCCCAAACCGGTTGATTTCCCGCTCCGGTCCCGGACGGCAAGGTTCGGGACCACCGAGCCTTCCTTTTTCTTTAACAATCGTACGCCACAACCATGGACAGGACCACCATCGCGGCCATTGCCACTCCCGTCGGCAGCGGGGGTATTGGCATCATTAAAATGTCGGGGGACATCGCCCTTCGCATCGCCTCTGCCGTTTTCACTCCTTCCGGCGCGTCCCGTGGGCGCGCTGTGCCGCGCCGGGCCATTGCCCCTGACGCGTTTCGTTCTCACCACCTGTATCACGGGCACATTATCGATCCGGACACAGGCGATGTGTTGGATGAAGTTCTCCTTTCCGCCATGCGGTCGCCGAACTCTTATACCTGTGAAGATGTAGTGGAAATCAACGCGCACTCCGGCCCTGTGGTGCTTCGAACTATATTGGAACTTCTTTTGCGGTTGGGAGCGCAACTGGCAGAGCCCGGTGAATTTACCCGCCGAGCTTTTCTCAATGGGCGAATTGATTTGACCCAGGCCGAGGGCGTCATCGATATAATCAATGCACGCAGTGAACAGGCGCTTCAAATCGCCACTGCTCAGGTTCAGGGGGAACTGGGCCGTCAGGTAGAATGGACCCGGGGCAATCTGCTCGATCTTTTAACCGGGATCGAGGCGGCTATCGATTTTCCCGAGGAAGTGGAAGATACCTTTGAGCCGGACCAGGTGGGGCAGTTTATCGAATCCCACGTTCTGAAGCCCCTTGACGTGCTGATCGAGCAGTACAACAGTGCCCATCTTATTCGCGACGGGTTGAAGCTTGCGGTGATCGGTCGACCGAATGTCGGCAAATCCAGCCTTTTGAATCGATTCCTCCTGAAAGATCGGGCCATTGTTACCGCCGAGCCTGGCACCACCCGGGATCTGATCGAAGAGACCCTTACCATTCAGGGGGTTCCTGTCATCCTAACCGATACGGCAGGCATCCATGAAACGGTCAATCCGGTTGAAGTGATCGGTATCAACCGGACCCTGGATTGTATGCGTGACGCGGATCTGGTTCTTTTTCTGATCGATGCTTCCGATCCCTTTACCTCGGCTGAATTTGAAATTTACGAAAGCATTCGAAACAAATCGGTGATTCTTGCGGTCAATAAGATGGATCTGGCCAAACACCCTCACGAACCATCACTTCCCGATGAATGGGGTGCGGTGCCAGTGTGCCGGATTTCAGCCAAAACCGGCCTTGGCATTGAGGCGCTCAAAAAGACCATCGTTCACCAGGTTATTGGCGGTGAGCTTCCGGATTTGCACAATACCATTGTTCCGAATCTGCGGCAAAAGCAGCTCCTGGAGCAGAGCCGAACCGCTGCCGCCCAAGTGGTTAAGGGGTGTCGGGCCGGACTTCCCCATGAACTGCTCGCTATCGATCTTCAGGAGGCGGTGGATCTGCTGGGCAGTGTTATCGGGGTTACCCTCCGGCAAGATGTGATCGATCAGATTTTCAGTCGATTCTGTATCGGAAAGTAATGTTTCACGTGAAACATCGCCTGCCAAGAGGCTTGTATTTCATATGAGTTTCTGATACCTCCGACTCATCCCCTGACCAGGGGAACTCCGGGCATCGGGAATGCTTCCGGGTGGCCGAAATCCAGGAAGGAGTCAATCACATGGCCATAGATTTTTCTTCATTTTTCACGCGATATGAAGCGCTGGTTCAACAGGCAGAGAATGCCTTTAATCAGGTCAAGGAGAATTTTCCGGATTGTGTAAAGTGTGAGGTTACCTGCTCGGATTGCTGTTTTGCGCTGTTCGATCTGACGCTGGTGGAGGCGATTTATATCAATCACAAGTTCAAGGAAAAATATTCCGGTAAAGAGCTGGAGGCGCTGCTGGAAAAATGCAACGAAACGGATCGCATACTTTTTAAAATCAAACGCCGGGCCTACAAGGAAGCCGAGGCCGGAAAACCCGAAGCCGACGTGCTGACCGACATGGCCAAGGAACGGGTCCGCTGCCCCATGCTCAATGCCGAGCAGCGGTGCGATATTTATCCTTTTCGGCCCATTACCTGCCGGCTGTACGGAATCCCCACCGCTATCGGCGGG
>ENA-ORCT01000565-ORCT01000565.1-marine-metagenome-genome-assembly--contig:-NODE-565-length-17129-cov-3.158398_pt1 | contig 17129 bp, 11 predicted proteins | sample MGYA00248632_ERZ508511 | MGnify/ENA primary metagenome ERZ508511 (study PRJEB26182, sample SAMN06268839) | marine metagenome | isolation source: Tt an P1-techrep anaerobic enrichment on pine from sediment...
AGGAGTGGGGCGTGAAGTTCGAAGACGGCCGCGTGTCGTGTCCGTCCGCGTTCAAAGACGCCTTCCGCCAGTACGGCGAGGACGGCTGGACAGCCGCCGCCCGGGATCCCGAATACGGCGGACAGGGCTTTCCCCACATGATGCGCATCGTGATCAACGACATGATGTACGGCGCCTGCCAGTCCTTCAACATGGCTCCCAGCCTCACCCACGGGGCAGCCCATCTCATCGAAAGCTTCGGCGCAAGGGAGTTGAAGGAGCGCTTCGTTACCAAAATGTTCGACGGCACCTGGTCGGGCACCATGTGCCTCACCGAGCCGGACGCCGGCTCCAACCTGGCCGCCCTGGAGACCACGGCTTTTCCCGAGGGCGATTACTACCGCATCAAGGGCTCCAAGATTTTCATCTCCTGGGGGGAGCACGACCTGACGGAAAACATCGTGCACCTGGTGCTGGCCCGCATCGAAGGCGCCCCCAAGGGCACCAAGGGGATTTCCCTCTTTCTGGTCCCCAAGTACAGGGTCAATGACGACGGCAGCCTCGGCGAGTTCAACGACGTCGTCTGCACGGGGATCGAGCACAAGATGGGCATCAACGGCAACGCCACCTGCTCGTTGACTCTGGGCGGCAAGGGCCAGTGCATCGGTACCCTGCTGGGTGAGGAAAACAAAGGCATGCGGGCCATGTTCCTCATGATGAACGAGGCCCGTCTGCTGGTGGGTATGCAGGGTTTCTGCTGCGCCAGCGCTTCCTACCTCAACGCCGTCAACTATGCACGGGAACGCGTCCAGGGCAAGAATCTGCTCCAGATGATGGATCCCGACGCACCCGGCGTGCCGATCATTCAACATCCAGACGTCCGGCGCATGCTCATTTCCATGAAGTCCTATGTAGAAGGCATGCGCAGCTTCACCTATTTCATCGCCGACTGCCTTGAACAGGTGGACTTCGGCAGCGAGCCGTCTGAAAGAAAACGGTGCAAGGGGCTGGTGGATCTTTTGACCCCGGTGATCAAGACCTATAACGCCAAATACGGCTTTGAGGTCTGCGTACAGGCCATTCAAACTTACGGCGGGTACGGTTATATCCGCGAATACCCCCTGGAACAACTCCTGCGGGATGCAAAGATCACCTCCCTTTACGAGGGAACCGACGGCATTCAGGCCATGGATCTTCTCGGGAGAAAAATCGGCATGAACAAAGGGGCCGTGTTTCAGGACTTCATGGCAGAGATCGGCAAGGTGGTTGCCCGCGCCCGGCAGATTGACGAACTGGCCCCCCTGGCCGATACCATGCAGCAAACCCTCGACCGACTGGCCGGGGCGGCCATGACCATCGGCATGACGGCCTTGTCACCGGATTTCAAGACCGCTTTTGCCCACTCTGTCCCCTTCCTTGAGGTGTTCGGTGATGTGGTCATGGCCTGGATGCTTCTGTGGCGGGCCGCTGTGGCAGCCGAAAAAATGGCCGGCAAGGTGAAGAAAAAAGATCTTCCCTTTTACCGGGGGCAGATTAAAAGCGCCGAATTTTTCTTCGGCACCGTACTGCCTGTAACACAAGGTAAAATGGCCGCCTTGGAAGCCCTTTGTCCGGCTGCCCTGGAGATCGACGCTGCGGCTTTTGGAGGATAAAAACAGCGCCATGCCCCTTTATGAAGTCAACGGCAAACGACCGGCCATCGGCACAGGCTGCTGGATCGCACCCAACGCATCGGTTATTGGCGATGTACACATCGGCGCTGATTGCTACGTCGGCTTTGGTGCAGTCATTCGCGCCGATTTCGGTTCGATAGAAATCGGTGATAAAAGCGTTGTGGAAGACAATGTGGTTATCCATGCCGCCTGTCGAACCTGTATAGGCAACGGCGTGATCGTGGCCCACCAGGCCATGATACACGATGCTGAAATCGGTGATAATGTTTTGATCGGCATGCAGACACTCATCGGCGACCAGGTGATCATCGAAGCTGACGCTATTGTCGCCGAGCAGTCCCACGTTCGCAAACAGACGACGGTAGCCGCCGGCAGCATTGTCGGCGGCCGTCCCGCCGTCCATATCGGTTTTACAACGCCTGGCCATCGTCAGGCCATCCTTGACGGGAGCCGGGCCTATGCCGACCTGCGAGGTGCGTATCGGATCTGTCCTGAAAATTGAACATAAACCGGGCCGCTGCCGGAAACGGCTTGCGGCCCGACGTACGCACCATCTCGTTCTGTGATAGACGGTCACAACAGATTTTCTCTTCCGATGACCCTCTCTCCATATCGTTGATCCCGAATCATCCCCGAATAATAAATTCATGCATATCATCGGACCCATGCACCCACCCTGTCGTTGTTTTACCTCGATCACGCGGAACCCATCACATGCCGCTTTGCCGGCAGATTTTCGCGATGGTCCAAAGTGAATGCCTGGGGCCGGCCAATACATGTATGGGCTGCGAACAAAAAAAGGGATATATCGATTAATCAACATGCCGAGAACGCTCACCACATATTGAAATTCAGACCGCACATCGGCGGGAACAAGCGCATCTTCGATGGAAAACAGTTCTATGAATCGCAACTCTAAAATACTTTTTTATAGATAACAAAAAACTTGAATGCCGGGGGGTTTTGGCTCAATACCGACGGCAGCAAAAGTGAATCAAACCTTCTGAATAACGCTCATTTATACACCGAATCATATTCTGGCACCGGTTTTGCGATGACGTAATTCACCCCATTTTATACCGATTTTTACCGAACCCATAAAGGAGGTGATAACCCGCGATAAATGCCCGCTCCTTGAACCGGGCGGATCAGAAGATATCAAATGACATTGTTGGTGGATTGCGTAACTGAAACTAATGACAGGGAGGAATTACGGATGAAACGGATTTCAATTATCGCTCTGACTGGCCTTCTGCTCGCTGCCATGACCCTGCCGGCTTCAGCGGTTGAAAACATCTTTGGCGGATACTGGCGTACCCGGGCGTTTACCCAGCAGCAATTTTCCGGCGACAACCGCAATGAAGAGGGTGACCTGAGCCGGGTGGATACCCGAACGCGTCTGTATTACACCGCGAAAATCAACGACAAACTGGCTTTCCATAACAAATTCGAATTCGACGCCGTATGGGGCGACGACGAACTCGGCGATATCGGCGCCGACGGTCAGGTATTCGAAATCAAGCACTCTTACGCGGACTGGGACATGGGTCCGGTCACGCTCAAGGTCGGCATCCAGGGTTATTTCCTGAACCGGGGATTCACCTCGGATACCGATGGTTCCGGCGCTAAGGTTATCTGGACAATCAGAGAAGGTCTTTACCTGCCGGCATCCTGGATCCGTTTCGATGAAGGTTACGACAATGAAGATCCGACCGTACCGGCAAAGGACCTGAACAAGGGCGATCTCGACGGCTACGTCGCATCCCCGCTGATTTTTCTGAGTCCGACCATCAAGATCAACCCGACCTATGCATTTCTCCACTCCCGCGAGGCACGGGAAGTTGAACTTCCTGGTCTTCCCGCAGGTGCTCTGAGCAATATCAACGGTCACATTATTGGTCTTAACGTGGATGCCGGCTTTGACTTCGGGTCAATCTGGTTTTCCGGAATCTACCAGACCGGCAGCCTGAAGCTGACCAAAAAAGACCCGTTTGCTTCTGCTCTCGGGCCGTTGGCCGGCAAAGAATTTGACCTGAACGGGTACATACTCGCGATTGGTGGCGACGTCAACGCGGGTCCGGGAGATGTCCATGGTCAGTTTTTCTATGCCTCCGGTGATGATGACCCGGCAGACGGCGATCTCGATCAGCATATCGCCCTGTCGAGCGCATCTTACTACTGGGCGGAGATTATGGGGCTGGGCATCTTCGACAACCAGGCATCCTTCGGCGCCACGGGTGACAAAATCAGCAACATCTATGCCGCCAACATCGGCGCCACTGTAAAGCCGATGGACAAGCTCTCCGCAACACTGGACATCTGGTATGCGTCACGGGCCGAAGATATCGTAAACTCCGATGGAGATCTGGAAGACAAACTGGGCACCGAGATCGACCTGAAAGTCACCTATGAGCTGGTTGACGGGTTGAATCTTGATGTGGTCGGTGCTTACCTGTTTGCCGAGGATGCCACCGGTAACGGCGAAGACAACCCGATCGAAGTCGGCACCCGCCTGTCACTATCGTTCTAGCACGAACAGCCGGCCCGGCGTTTATCTCATGAGTTGACAAACCAAAACGTCCACACCGGCTTTTCTGTTCGGAGAATTATAAACAAAAGGCCGCCCGGCTCCCCGGTCAGGGGGTGCAGGAGCGGCCCTTTCTCGTCTGGATTCTACCCGATGGCTACCGGTCGCTTCCCGGAACCAGTTTCAGGTGTTCCCGCATGTGCACCTGGGCGTCGAAAAATTCGTCCACCTCGGTGTAGTAGTAGGCATTGGCATTGATGTCGTTTTCTTCGATGAAGTCAGCCATGGGCTTCAATGTCTCTGTTTCAAGCCCCATGGGACCGATCACATAGATGAACAGAATCAACCCCGCGACGGCCAGGGCGATACCCGCCCATCCCTTGAGGATCGGGCGACGACCACCCCGGGGCGCTTTGGTCAGGCACACTCGGGCCGTACAGGTTGCTATGCTTGCCATGATTAAATCCTCGCCGTAATTTCGGGAAATACCAGGTAGAACATAATATAAGCCATGGTCAGAGTCAGAATCAGGTTGAAACCCTGACCGCAGACATACAGGATCAGCGGCTTTCCCCCTGCAAAATATCCCTTCAATTCACGGAAATTGGTGGCCAGACCGATACTGACAAACGCCAGGCAGAAAAACCAGCCGCGCAGGTTCTTGGTCAGGCCTTTGATCACGCCCTGATCGATCAGGGTAAAACCGACATCCGGACCAAGAGAGGCGTAAATCGAAGAGAAAATAATAGAGGCGCCGATGAAGCCGATCACGAACTTGGGAAAACGATGCCAGATTTCCATGGGGTGTACCCGCTGCCCCGGCGCACATTCCACCCGGGTGCACCAGTAAATGGCCACGCAGAAGGCGATAACACCGATGAGCACGTTCTGGATCATCTTAATGGTGGCCGCGGTGTAAAGTGCCTTTTCACCGAGAAACGCGCCGGCTGCTGCCACCGCGCCAGTGGCATCGATGGTTCCGCCCATCCAGGCGCCGCCCAGGACCTCGGGCATACCGGTGGCCTTGATAATAGCCGGCATCACGATCATCATGATGGAGGTAAAGACCAGTGAGAGGCCGACAGCCAAGGTCAATTCCTCTTTTTTGGCCCGACAGGCAGATGCCGTAGCGATAGCGGCAGACACACCGCACACGGACATATCCGCGGAAACGGTCATGTTCAGGGTCTTTGACGGGACCTTAAGCACTTTCTGGCCGAACAGATATGTGCTCACCAGGACAATAGGTGTAACGACCCATGCCACGAAGATACCGGGAACGCCGATGGAAAGAATCTTGCTGAACAGAATTTCAGCGCCCAGCAGAACCAGACCTGTCTTGATGAAATACTCGGTTTGAACAGCCGGCTTGACCCATTTGGGGGTGCCGATAGTGTTGGAAATCAAAAGCCCGATGGCTATCGCCCATGCCGCGTAACCGATACCGTATGCTTTCATGGTTGCCTGGGCCGAGAGCAGGAAGGCAAGAATAGCCAGGGCAAACACAACGGCAAACCCCTTCATGAATTCCCGGAGCGAGTTACCCATCACCTTGAAGCCGATACCAAAAAGAACAGCAAAGAACAGCCCCAGGCCGATGAGATACCCCACCTGATTAAACGATTTGGCACCAGCCTTTTTCTTGGCACTGGACTCCTTGCCTTTTGCCGCCAGCCAGGCGGAAATGGCGTCCTGGGCCTCGGCATTCAGCGCCGCATCCTGGAACCCTGCCGCCTCGGCAGCCGCTTCTTTGGTATTGGCGGTTTCCAGAGCAGCAACCGTTGCAGCCTTGGCCGCGTCATACTTGGGCGTGGCGGCCGCTTTTCTGGCAGCTGCTGCGTCTTCTCCCACCATAAAGCTGTCGACAGGATTGGATGTCCACTTGTGGGGTTTGGCAGTAAAGGTGCTCAGGAATTTGCCGATGGCTACACTATTACCCTTGAGCTTTTTCTTGGCCGCTGCCGCATCGTGCCATGCAATGGTCTTGAACGGTGCCCGGGCCTCCTCGGCCGCCATAGTGGCATTTGCTGCGGTGATCTTGGCATCCATGTCTTTGGGCGGATTGCTGAAAAAGACCACGATGCCAAATACCAGGATCAGAAATCCCAGCCATATGGCCCAATAATCCTCTTTTTTCCACAAATCCGAGATGCGGGTCTTCGCGACATCGATGACCACATCGTTTTCTGCGGTTTGATTCGTTGTCTGATTCATGAAAAACTCCTTATTTCGTTTCAGTTGCAGGTTGCTTGAGATAAAATCCGTTTCAGTCGGCCGACTGAGATACGTTGCGTTGCGCTGGTAAATCAGCATGGATCGTGCCAGGGTTTGTCGCGATTTGGACAAAACCGGAAAGCGATTGACAATTATTGCTATTTCAGACAGTTAGGATACCGCCCACACACCGCTGCTTGTTTCTGTTGACCGCCTGGATGCCTCCTTGAGGATGCACTGCCGCTTCGAGAAGGCGCATTCAGATGGACTCGCTCCATCGGTAACGGCAGCAAAGGCTGGATTAACCTGCAGCGCTGATACCGTAATCCGATGTCATTAAGGAACGCGAATTTTATTAATTACAATTTCTGGCTTGCCTGTTGGCCCATCTTCGGCGTTGCGTCAACGGCCTCATACGTAAAGTATGAAACAGCTGACGCGCCTTGAAGATGAACCATCATTCCACGCCATATTCTTGCAATTAATTAAATCCGCGTTCCTAAGTTCCACCGAAATCACCGTCTGTTGTCCGGCAAATTTTCCGCGATTCTGTGTTTTCAAGTCGTGTTGGATCTGCTATCGATTTAGGTACCGGCGATTAAATAATTACTGAATGATCAGGGCCTTGGAAATGTACAGACAACTCGAAATCATTCGGGGATGCAGACGTTTATTTTTCCACGGCCCGTAGAATCTGTTTGTTATCTCTCGACCGCTGTGTGCCTGGTCTTTTAACGGCGGGGAATACCTGATGGCTGACGGCACTATCGTTTGGAATTAAGGCCCCGGAATTGCTTGAAACGATCAATGAAGCGTTCCTGCTTGCCCACCGTCGGGGCCAATGAGTTGTTTGATAAATAGGATTACCGATTTGTCAAGGTACAGGGAATGAAACGATTCCATAAAACGAGTGACAGAGGGCCTTTGAATGCTCCGGAGCACGTGCCGGATCCGGAACGATCCGGCAGGCGGCACCTGAGCCTGCAATCCAAATTTCAAATAGGCCTGGGGGCTATTTTTCTGGTGTTTTGTGCGGTGACGGCCTGGCTCATCTACCACCATGAGCAGACGCTGCTGAAAGAGTCGGCTCTGAGCAAATCCCATCTGGTCATGGCGGCCGTTGAATCGACCCGCTCCTATATCCGCGACACCCTTCGACCGACGATGTACGAACTGGAGGGTCCGGACGCATTTGTTCTCGAGGCCATGTCCACCTCATACATCACCCGCGAGGTCATGGACCGGTTCAATAAAAACCTGCCGGAATATCAGTACCGACGGGTATCCATCAATGCCCGGAATCCCGACTCCGAACCCACCGCCGTTGAACGAAACCTGATCGACTATTTCCAGGCCAATCCGAATCGAACGGTCTGGCAGGGAATGAAATCCCATGGCGACAACGTCGGATTCATCCACGCCCGGCCGGTCTACATGAACGAATCCTGCCTGAATTGCCACGGGCGCCCCGAAGATGCCCCCCGGGACCTGATCGAGCAGTATGGCGATCAGCGCGGGTTCGGCTACCGGGCAGGCGATCTGGCAGGCATCAGCGCAGTCAGCATTCCCGTGCACGTTGCCTTGAGCAAGATCAAAAGCCGGGCTGTATCGGTTTTCTGGGTGACCATGCTGCTACTCACCTTTCTCTATGTGCTGATCAGCTTCCTGTTCAACCGTACCGTGGTCCAGAGTTTGAAAGGCCTCCTGAACGTCTTCCGTCAGGGACTGGTTGACGACCGGGAACTGGAGCTGTTCCGGGAAGCATCGGAGCAGGTGGAGATTGACGAGTTGACTGAAGCCGCCCAGGCACTGACCGATCATCTCAAATCCGCCCGGAAAAAACTGGCCGACTATGCCGGGCATCTCGAGCAGATGGTGGCCGAGCGAACCCGCGCTCTGGAGGAATCCCGAAGCCGGCTTCGGGAAAAAGTGGTGACGCGAAACCGGGAACTTCGCACCTTGAACCGGATCGCCGAACTGATCACACGGTCATTCAAACTGGCGGACATTCTGCCCGGTGTCCTGGAGCAGACCCTGGGGCTGATTCCGGCCAAAGGCGCCGCCATCTATCTGCTCTCCCGGCACGATGACGGCGGCCGCCTGGAAATCGAGTGCCACCGTAATGCAGACAAACTCGAACCGACAGTGACCTGCGATCACGCACCGGAACCCGGCACCACGCCGGAGAGCCTTAAAGCGGCCATCTGGGAGGCGGCCCGGGGGAAAATGAGCATCTTCGCCTGCCGCCGAAACGAAAATTGCCTGAATGTTCCACTGATCTGCAGGGACCGGGTACTGGGCGTCATGACCTATGTCGGGGTCGATTTCAGCGAGGTCACCCCGGAAATGCACGAGCTTCTGCTCTCCATCGGGCAGCAGATCGGCATCACGGTCGAAAGCCTGAACAATGTGGCGGCGCTTCTGAACAGCAAGGAACTTCTCCAGTCGGTATTCGACGGCATACCCGACATGATGGTGCTCCTTGACCGGGATCTGACGATCCGCATGGTCAACCAGGCCTATCTGGACAGTACCGGATTCATATTGGAAGAGGTCATCGACCAGCCCTGCCGAAAACAGAATTCCAGCAAGGTATGTCCCCTGATGGGAAAAGAGCACGAAACCGTCTTTGCCACCAGGCGAGAGGCCAGGGAGGAAATTCGAACCGAAGACGGCCGGATCTTTCTGGTCCACTATTACCCCATCCTGGATGAAACCGGTAACGTGGTCCGGCTGCTTCGGCATGCCCGGGACATCACCCTGGAAAAACAGGTGGAACAGCGGATTCAGCAGACGGAAAAGCTTGCCGCCCTTGGCCAGCTGGCCGCCGGTGTGGCCCATGAAATCAACAACCCCATGGGCATCATGCTGTGCTATGTCGATCTGCTGAAGCGTCAGCTGCCCGATGATGATCAGGTTCACAAGGACGTGGACACCATCGCGAAACAGGCCAGAAACTGCCAGCGGATTGTATCGGATCTGCTCAACTTTGCATCCGGCAAAAAAGCGGAGCGGAAACTCGCCCAGGTCAACACGGCCGTTCGCGAAGTAGTGGACATGGTCGATCACCAGTTCCGCAAGCAGGGCACATCGATCCGAACGACACTTGACGGGAACCTGCCCATGTTCGAATTGGACGCGGACAAAATCAAACAGGTGTTCCTGAACCTGCTGATGAATGCCCGGCAGGCAATCTCCGGTTCAAACGGCAGGATTGACGTCACCACCCGGTTCATGGAACAGACCGGCACCGTTGAAATCAGTTTCCGGGACAACGGAACTGGAATTGCCCCGGAGATAGCCGAAAAAATATTCGATCCGTTCTTCAGCACCAAAAAAACCGGTGAAGGGACCGGCCTTGGGCTTTCGGTAAGCTACGGCATCGTGAAGGATCACGGCGGGGATATCCGCCTGGAAACAGAACCCGGCCACTGGACACGTTTCACCGTCATTCTGCCCACGACCGGACAGGAGCTCTGATCACATGACCATAAAGGACCACCTGCTGATTATCGACGATGAACCCGACATGCTGGACGGACTCAAGCGACTGCTGGGCTACGAGATGGAGGATCTCGATGTCGATACCTGCCCGGATCCGCGTCAGGCGCTGAAATTGACCCGAAACCGGCCGGTTGATGTCGTGCTTCTGGACGTGCGCATGCCGGATATTGACGGCATGGAACTGCTGGCAGCCCTGAGACGGGACGATCCATGGATCACCTGTATCATGATGACGGCCCACGGCACCATCGAGCTCGCCGTCGAGGCCATGCGGGCCGGAGCCTATGATTTTATCACCAAACCGTTCAAGACCGACGACCTGGTACGCACACTGAAAAAAGGACTCGAACGAAACCGGTTGATTCGGGAAAACCGCAATCTCCGGCAGCGCATGGGCGATTCGGATTTTCACGGTATGGTGGGGCAATCCGCCCCCATGCGGCGGCTGTTCGAACAGATCCAGGCCACGGCCCATTCGGACTACAGCGTCCTGATCCAGGGCGAAAGCGGCACGGGCAAGGAACTGGCCGCCCGGGCCGTTCACAACCTGAGCCGGCGGCGAAACCGGGCCCTTGTCACCGTCAACTGCCCTGCCATCCCCGAGCATCTGCTGGAGAGTGAACTGTTCGGACATCGGCGCGGGGCCTTTACCGGCGCCGACCGGGACCAGCGCGGCCTGTTCGAGGAGGCCGACGCCGGCTCCCTGTTTCTCGACGAGATCGGCGATATCCCGGTCGGCATCCAGACCAAACTGCTTCGGACCCTCCAGGAAGGTGAAATCAAGCCGCTCGGGACTACCCGGCCAATCCAGGTGGACGTTCGTATCATCGCGGCGACCAATCAGGACCTGGAGGCAAAAATCAAGGACCGCTCGTTTCGCGAAGATCTCTATTACCGGCTCAACGTGGTCACCCTGCGAACACCGAGTCTGAGAGAAATCCCGGAGGACATTCCCCTGCTGGCCAGCCATTTTGCCCGCATGGCCAGCTCGGAGCTGGACCTTCTCGCCAGGCGTTTCGCCCCCGAAGCCCTCGATCTGCTGGGCCGTCGTCCCTGGCCTGGCAATATTCGCGAGCTCCAGAACACCATCCGCCGCGTGGTCATGTTTTCCCGAAACGAACTCATCGAACCGGCCGAACTGGGTTTCCTGGAAGGGCCGGTCGATCTTCCTGCCGCGATCCCGGACGATGAACGTTCACCCGGGCAGGTGGAATCCTACAAAGCGGCCAAGGAGCGGGTGATCGACCGCTTCACACGCTCCTATGTCGAGGACCTGCTGAAAAAAACCGGCGGAAACGTGACACGAAGTGCGGAGCTGTCCGGGCTTGGCCGGCCCTCCCTGCAGAAAATCATGCGGCGGTTGGGAATCCGGGCTGATCAGTACCGGGGGGTGCATTAGTTCAAACACGTCAATATCACGTTGAAATCAACAGCCGGGTGATTAACATCGATTGTAAAATCAAAAATGGACAAACCGCTTTATGAACCAGTCAAGGAATCTCACGTTCAGCGAAACCCACACACATGTTCATCTTCTCGCCGCATGCTGGGCAATGGGCATCATGCTCTCCCCGGAAAGTCTTGTATTACTGGGTAACATCTCCGGAACGGCAGGAATCAGCCTCATCGTGATTCTCGCGGCTGCTGCACTGCTTTACCTGATGACTGCCGGAACAATCTCACGGATTGCCGGGGATAAAAATGGCTCAGGCGAAGAGACAGACGTTCTCAAACAGCAACTGGGAAACCTCGCGGGAACCATTCTTCCTTTTGCTGCCCGTGGTTCCGTCGCCGTGGTGGGCGCTACGGCCATGCTGGTCACCGCCGGGTTTGTATTCAACGAAGTGTTCGTGTACTGGTTCCCCAATTTCGCCGCTGCATTTATCCTGCTGGCCGTTCTTTTGGGCATTCAGCTTATGGGAGAGCGAGCACGCAGCGTTGCTCAGATGGTTTTTGCCTCAACGGCCATTCTGGGTCTTCTTGCTCTTACAGTCGCCGGATTGATCAACATGCGCCCCTTTCCATCGGAGTCAATAGCACCCGCTTCGATCGCATTTCACCCGGGCACACGCTTCCTGCCCCTGCTGTTGTTGGTTGGTTTCGACCTTGCCGGTATCGCATCGGGAAATGACCCGTCACGGCAGGCCTTCATATCGCGCGGCATGATGCTTGCCATAATCGGCGCGGCATTTCTTCTTGGCCTGTGGGCTGTGGCGTCCATTCGATACGTACCAGTTGAAAAACTTGCCGATTCCACGATCCCGCACATGATTGCGGCCCGAAGAATCATGGGTCAACCCGGCCGTTACATAATGGGGATCGTGGTCATCTCCGGCGTCTGCGCAGCGGTCAATGCGCTGTTTATCGGCTTATCCCGATTGTGGGTGGCGATGAACCGCACGGGCGGTTTACACGGGAGCGAGAACCGCTCGAAATCCTCTGACAGGGCGCCGCTGATCGTCCTGGCCCTTTCAGCCGGTGCCATGATGGCTGCCGGCATGGCCGGAACCGAGGTGCTGGACCGCTGGTTTCGCGGCGGACTGCTGCTGTGGATGTCCTATTACGCCGCTATTCACATGGCTGCATGGCGTTCCGGTCGGAGATCACCATCGGCAACACGAATCGTGCAACTTCTCAATATCATCGCCTGTATTCTCTTGACAGTTGCAGTCACCGTCCTTGTTATTACAGACGACAGTCCCGCTGCGATTATTTCATTCATGATCCTGGCACTCGCCCTAGCCGCCAGTCTATTTGTCATGTTATCCCGATTATCCCGACGAAACTCGTGCTCGTGCTCAGCGAAGCGGTGCTCGTAATCGTAATCGAACATAACCCGTAAGATTACCGATTCATGAGGACGTTTCAAACGACCGGCCAAGGCTGGTTCAACGAAAACCATGTCAAATCCCAGGAGGTGCAGTATGAAAACCGTTCGATATCGCAACCCCGTCATGTGGATAATTGCTATTGGGTTCCTTGCGGCATCTGCCGCATCGGCTCTTGCCGCCGAAAACGTCCCGTTGATGACAATGGATCAACTCAAAGACAGATTGAATGACGCCAATGTGGTTGTCCTGGATGTCCGCACGGGCAAGGACTGGTCGTCGTCGGAATTCAAAATCCAGGGGGCGGACCGGGCAGCGCCGGATGAGTTCGACACGTGGTCGTCAGGCTACAGCCCGGATCAGACACTGGTTCTCTATTGCGCCTGACCGAACGAAAAAACCAGTGCCGGTCTGGCACAGAAGCTGAAAGACAAGGGATTTCCGAATGCTTACGCTCTCAAGGGCGGCTGGCGGGAATGGTTCCGCGCAAAATATCCGGTGGAAGAAAAATAAACATATCGCTGATCAAATAATACATCCAATCCACACGGGAAAAGCCCCGACGGGGCGTGACATACGAGCCCGGGGCAACGCCCTGGGCGAATAATAAAATTTATATCAAGCCCTGTAAGGGCGCTGCAAAATGAGCCTGACATTTAAAACCACGAATCGAATCTACAGTTTGACAGCAATAAACCTCTGATTAGTGTTTTGGTATTTTCCTACGAAGGGGTCATAGAAAAGGCCTGTAATCCTAACAAGGGTGAATACCATGAAAAAATCAATTAAAATATCAACTGTAATAGCTGTAGCTTTTTTTGTTATATCCAACTCCGCTCACGCTGCCGAAGATCTTCCTGATCCGGGTGTCAAGTTCGTAAAGGACCGTACGGCTATTGTCATTACCGATCCACAAATCGATTTCCTCAGCCCAAAAGGCGTTGCATGGGATTTGGTCGGTAAGAATGTAACCGAAAATAAGACTGTCGAAAACATAGAGCGGTTGATGAAGATTGCGAAAGAAAAGGACATCCCGCTGTTTATCTCACCACATTACTACTCCCCAACCGATCTAAAATGGAAGCACGGAGGCGCCCTTGAAGCAGCCATGCATCATATTAAGATGTTCGAGGGCGACGCCCGAGTGGATCAGACGGGATTTAAGGAGGGCTCCGGCGCCGACTGGATGCCACAGTACAAGCAATACATCAATGATGGTAAAACCTCCGTATCCAACCCGCATAAGCTTTACGGTCCCGACTCTAATGACACGGTATTGCAGCTGCGCAAAAGAGGTATCGAAAAGATAATTCTTGCAGGAATGTCAGCAAACCTATGCACGGAATCACACCTGAGAGAATTCATGGAGCAAGGTTTTGAAGTGCTGGTTGTTACCGATGCGACCGCAGCGGCTCAATTGCCCGGATTGGATGGATATGCAGCAGCGATGATAAATGTTAGAATGATTGCCAATTCAGTCAGAACAACTGATCAGACAATCGAGAAGATCAATAAGGAATTATAGTCTGAATTTTAATATCCAGTGAATAATCAGGGACAGATCAGAATCTGGCAAAATTTATTTTAAACTCACGCGTCCATCTCATGCCCGGGCCTCGGGTCACGATCGATCTTCAGAAGCAACACAAGCGGCGGAAGAGACAGCAGCGTCCCGACGGCAAAAACGGCCGGGTAGCCGAAAGCCTCGGCGATCGGCCCGGATATCCATGCGCCCGGCGATTTTCCGAATACCTCGACCGTGGCCAGAAACGTGTAATGGGTGGCGCCGATTTGCCGGTCCACCCGGCTCATCATAAAGGCAAACACGGCCGTGGTCAGCATGCCGCCGAAAAAATGCTCGGCCACGGTCACGCCGATAACCGATGCGGTCGTCAGGTGACTGATCGAAAGCCACCACTCCAGCCCGAGAGGGATGATTCGCAACGTTGCCGTAATGGCCAGGGCCTGCCACAGCGACCGGCGAACCGCCAGCCATCCGCCGGCCAGCGATCCGGCAAGAGAGGCGGCCATTCCGTAAGTGCCCACCCACAGGCCGATTTCCGAGGGGCTGAATCCGGCATCGACGAGAAAGGGCTTGAACATCACGTCATTCATCAACTCACCGAATTTGTACGAGGCGATAAAGGCCAGCAGCCATAGGGATTGACTTGATGCAAGCGATCGGCCGATCCGGTTGACAATACCCGCGATATCCCGGGCACCCGAAAGCCGCCGGTTTTCAAGTCCCGGTTCCCTGTACATCCCGATACCGATGGCCGGCAGAATGGCCAGGGCGGCCATCACCGTGAAATAACCGTTCCAGCCCAAGTGGCTGCTCAACCACACCAGCAGCCCGCCGCTGGCCAGCATGCCGGCTTTGTAGCCGACCACCTGGGCGGCATTGCCGGGGCCAAGATCCTGTGGTCCCAGTATATCGACGGCCAATCCATCCACCGCAATATCCTGGGTGGCAGCAAACAGGTTCATCAGAAAAACGGCTGCCAGCATGAGATGAAGATCGTCCTCCGGCGACAGGGTCGAGGCACACAGTACGGTCAGCGAAAGAAAAAATTGAAGCGGAATAATCCAGCTTTTCCGCCGCCCGAACCTGTCCACCAGTGGTGCCCATAGAGCCTTGAGACCCCACGGCAGGGCCAGAAGTCCGACGAACCCGATGGTCGTCAACGACACTCCATATACCCGCAGGTAAACAGGCAGGGCCGTGACCTGAAATCCAAACGGCAGCCCCTGGGAAAAATACAGGAGAAACAGGAGGGCAACTTTTCCTGAGCGCGAGGCATCAATCCGGTTCGATTCAAAAAAGGGCATTGGTCGCTTCAAGGTGCGCGGTAATACAGAATATTTAATCGTTCGATTCTCAAACAGGCTTTGTCACCTGTTGAACATGACGCCAGGACAATACCTGTGAATCGGATCGCTGCTGGGAATATTCTCCACCAAAAACAACGTGGCTTCGAACAGTGTACGGTCTGTCGGCATTTCTCATGCGATCAGAAAATCGCTTGAGATTGAAAAAAAAGTCCTTGTTTATTGTAGCGCCTGATTTGATCTCAACGGTCGCGAGTTCTTCGCCACGCTCGACAAGCAGGTCGATTTCCGGTCCACGGGCTTCACGGTAATGAAACAAGCCAGGTTGCTGACCGCGGTGTACGCAGGCCTTGTAAATCTCCGAGATAACCCAGCTTTCGAATATTGGGCCGCGCAACGGGTGAAGGCGAAGTTGCTCTGGTTCGCGGATACCCAACAAATAACACACCAACCCGCTGTCAAAAAAATGCAGTTTGGGTGTCTTAACGATCTGCTTGCGGATATTGGTGTGCCAGGCCGGAAAGCGGTGGATAATGTAACTGGTTTCCATAACCGAAAGCCAGGAACGCGCCGTATTGTGTGAAACGCCGGCGTCGCTGCCGAGTTTCGAAAGGTTGATTTCCTGAGCCGTTCGCCCGGCGCAGAGTTTTAAAAATCCGGAGAAAGCCTGGAGGTCGCCGATATTGATAACCTGACGAACATCTCGTTGTATGTAGGTCGTCGTGTAATCCGCCAACCATTGATGGGCGGGGATCTTCCGATCATAAATTCTGGGGTAGGACCCTTGCCAGAGCAAAGGGAACAAGTCCGCAGGCGCGGTTGGGAAAGAGCTTAGTTCGTCAAGGCTCGGTGGCAGCAACACAAGGATGCCGCAGCGGCCCGCCAGTGATTGGGCGATGGATTGTGAAAGGCCAAAGTGCTGCGAACCGGTCAGTATAAACCGCCCCGCATCCGGACGGAGATCAATGTCGTTCTGCAAGTAGGTCAGCAATTCAGGGGCATGCTGAATTTCATCAATAATGGCGCCGCCAGAGTACTGAGCCAAAAAGCCACGTGGATCGTTGACGGCGAAGTCGCGAATGTCCATTGCTTCAAGGGAAACGCAGGGTTTGTCCGGGTAAGCCATCTGGCACAGTGTCGTCTTACCCGACTGTCTCGGGCCGGTAACCACGACAGCGGGATAATAGCTTGCAAGCTCATGCAGCTTTTTTTCCAGGATTCGATTGATCATGATGGCCACCCCGTCATATTCTACATAATCTGTAAATTATATTTACAAATTATGTTTATCAATGGAGTCAGGTACCAGTCAAGGGCAACATCTGATAAAAAAAGATAAGTCTGTCGGCCAGAAAGGATATTTTTCGTTTTTTTTCAGAATCCTCATCGAGGCAAACAGCACTGTCAACGAAAGCAGCACCTGGAGGGGAATAATCCAGCTTTTCCGCCGCCCGAACCGGTCCACCAGCGGCGCCCACAGGACCTTGAGACCCCACGGCAGGGCAAGAAGCCCAACAAATCAGATGGTTGGGTACACCCGCAGGTAGACAGGCAACGCGGACAAGCCGCAACCAA
>ENA-ORCT01000567-ORCT01000567.1-marine-metagenome-genome-assembly--contig:-NODE-567-length-17112-cov-4.036924_pt1 | contig 17112 bp, 14 predicted proteins | sample MGYA00248632_ERZ508511 | MGnify/ENA primary metagenome ERZ508511 (study PRJEB26182, sample SAMN06268839) | marine metagenome | isolation source: Tt an P1-techrep anaerobic enrichment on pine from sediment...
GAAAAGATCTACCGGCTGTGATGTTTGCAGTTGTGCGCTGTTTACGAATGCCAGACAGGAGCGACGATTGTGTACCACGGTGAGCGGTTCAACAGCATCAGTCACCTGATCGGTTCGGCGGCGGCCCTGGCCGGCACCTCGTTTCCCATTGATCGCGAAATGACCGCAAAGGCGCTGGAATTCGAGAGGCCCTGCGCCAACTCGATGGATGCCGTGTCCGACCGCGACTTCGCCCTGGAATTCTGCGGCGCCGCTTCCATACTGATGATGCACCTGTCGCGCCTGTCCGAAGAGTTGATCCTCTGGTCGAGTGCCGACTTCGACTTCATTTCCCTGTCCGATGCCTTCTGCACCGGCAGCTCGATCATGCCGCAGAAGAAGAATCCCGATGTACCGGAACTGGTGCGGGGCAAGACTGGCCGGGTCTACGGCAACCTGATAAGCCTGTTGACGGTGATGAAGGCCCTACCCCTGGCCTACAACAAGGATATGCAGGAAGACAAGGAGCCGCTGTTCGACACCATCGACACCGTCAAAGGCAGCCTGAAGATCTTCGCCGACATGATCGCTCAGCTCAGCGTCAAGGCCGACAACATGCGCCAGGCGGCGGCACGGGGCTTTTCCACCGCCACCGACGTCGCCGACTATGTTGTGCGCAAGGGCATCCCCTTTCGCGACGCACACGAGATCGTTGGCAAAACAGTGCGCTACTGCATCGAGCAAGACAAGGACATTCCGGAACTGTCCCTGGAAGAGTTCCGCAGCTTCTCGGAACACATCGACGAGGACATCTACGACTATGTGACCTTGGACGCCTCCGTCAACGCCCGCCGCGCCACCGGCGGCACCGCCCGCCAGGCAGTACAGCAGGAGATCGCCCGAGCGCGTCGTGAGCGGGCCAAGAGAGGCTGACACTATGAACTGTCGCCTGCGTCCCTTTTTACTGCTGCTGATCTTCACCGCCCTGGCGCTGCTCACCGGTTGCGGCGTCAAAGGCCCGGTGACCCGGCTGCCACAACCTCGGCCGGCCGCACCGACGGACATGACCCTGCACCAGAGCGGAGACGACCTGGTGCTGAGCTGGGAGCTGCCACGCACCAACCAGGACGGCAGCGAACTCACTGATCTGGCCGAATTCCGCGTCTACCGGCAGCAATTCGAGCCGGGTGAGGACTGCCCCGACTGCCGGAACGACTTTACCCTGTGGCGGCTGGTGGAACTGGACTACCTGCGCCATGCCCAGCTACGCGGCCGTCGCTTGTACCTGACCGATAGAGGCTTGCAAGCCGGCCAGGGCTATCGCTACAAGGTGGTGCCCTACAATCGCTGGAAGGCGAGCGGTGCCTCCGTGGAGCAACGCCAGGTACTGGCAACGCCACCGCCCGCGCCCCGTGCCCTGCAGGCCCGTCCAAGCGCTGACGGGCTGCAGCTCAGCTGGGAGGCGCCTGCGGAACTGCCCGAAGGGATGGAATTGCTCGGCTATCAGCTCTATCGCCGCCGCCCCGGCCAGACCTTCGGCCCGGCGCCCCGAAATAGAGAGCTGCTGAATCAGCCCCGTTTTGAGGACAGCGACTTCGAGGCCGGCCGCAGCTACGTCTATGCGGTGCGCACGATCGTGATGCAAAACGGCCGGGTGCTGGAAAGCGCCCTGTCCAACACCCTGGTGGTCACCCCGCGAAGAGGTTTTTGACATCCCGGCTGCCACTGTGTTAAGGATTAATCTTTTTCGTTTTTAACCGTTGAGATGCTTTTTAACGCTTCTCTTCGTCATAATTTCGATATCGACTTTCAGGAGAGGATCCCCATGCACCATTTTCAATATCAGGGCAAAGACCTCTATTGCGAAGAGGTTTCCGTCAAAGACATCGCAGCCCAGGTCGGCACCCCTTTCTATCTCTATTCCCATGCCACGCTGAGCCGCCACATGGAGGCCTTCACTTCGGCTTTCGCCTCGGTACCGCACCTGGTCTGCTATTCCATCAAAGCAAACAGCAACCTGGCGGTGCTTAGGACCTTCGTCAACCTCGGCGCAGGCTTTGACATGGTTTCCGGCGGCGAGTTGTTCCGCGCCCAACAGGTCGGCTGCGACCCGCAGAAGATCGTCTACTCCGGGGTCGGTAAAACCGAGCCGGAAATCGAGGCGGCCCTTAACGCCGACATCCTGATGTTCAACGTCGAGTCTCCCCAGGAACTGGAGACCATCGACCGGGTGGCCGGCCGTCTCGGCAAAAAGGCCGGCATCGCCATTCGCGTCAACCCGGACGTCGATCCCCAGACCCACCCCTATATCTCCACCGGCATGAAGCAGGCCAAGTTCGGCATCAATATCGCCCAAGCCCTGGAGGATTATCGCCGCGCCGCCGCCCTGCCCAACTTGGAGGTGATTGGCGTCGACTGCCACATCGGCAGCCAGCTGACCAAGCTGTCGCCCTTCGTCGACGCCATCAAGAAGATACGCGAGCTGGTCGAAACCCTGCAGCAGGAAGGCTTCGCCATCAAGTATCTCGACCTCGGCGGCGGCCTCGGCATCACCTATGAGGACGAAGAACCGCCGACCCCGGCCGATTATGCCGAAGCGGTTATCGAAGCCACCAAAGGCCTGGGCGTGACCCTGGTCTTCGAACCGGGCCGCATGATGGTCGGCAACGCCGGCATCCTGGTATCCAAAGTACTCTACGTCAAGGAAGGCGAAGCCAAAAACTTCGTCATCGTCGATGCGGCCATGAATGACCTGGCCCGGCCGGCACTGTACGGCTCCTACCAGGGCATCCAGGCGGTGGACCTTTCTACCACCGAAACCATCGTTGCCGATGTGGTTGGACCGATCTGCGAATCGGGCGACTTCTTGGCCCAGGATCGGGAAGTACCGGCCTTCAAACAGGGCGACCTGCTGGCCGTCTCTTCCGCAGGGGCTTATGGCTTTACCATGGCCTCCAACTACAACAGCAGGCCGCGCACTCCGGAAGTGATGGTCAAGGGTGACCAGGTACTGGTTGTTCGTCAGCGGGAAACCTACGACGATCTGATCAAGGGGGAATCGGTTCCCGAAGGGATCTGAGTTCGCTTCTGCCACACCCGGAAGTAACACCAAATAATCATCGATTCGCACCAACTGGAGGAACCAGTCATGTTCAAAGGATCCATCGTGGCCATCGTCACCCCCTTCGATGCAGAAGGGAACTTTGACGAGGAGGCCTTCCGGCAGCTTATCGAGTTCCAGATCGAGAATGGTACCGACGCCATCGTACCCTGCGGCAGCACCGGCGAAGCGGCCACCCTGGACCACGCCGGCCACACCGAGGTCATTCGCGCCTGTGTCGAACAGGTCAACAAGCGGGTACCGATTCTGGCCGGCACCGGCTCCAACGCCACCAGCGAGGCCATCGAACTGACCCGGGCGGCCAAAGAAGCAGGGGCCGACGGTGCGTTGCTCATCACCCCCTACTACAACAAGCCGTCCCAGGAAGGTCTCTACCAGCACTTCAAGGCGCTGGCGGAAGAGGTCGCCCTGCCCCAGGTGCTCTACAACGTGCCCGGCCGCACCGGCATCAACCTGACCGTGGACACCACCGTGCGCCTGGCCGAACTGCCCAACGTCATCGGCCTCAAGGACGCCTCCGGCAGTGTCAGCCAGGCCAGTGAAATCCTGGCCCGCACTGGAGAGGAGTTCGCAATCCTCTCCGGCGACGACGGCCTGACCCTGCCCTTCATGGCCATCGGTGCCAAGGGGGTGATCTCGGTCACCGCCAACATCATGCCGGCAGAGGTCAAGGCCGTGGTCAGCACCATTGAAGAGGGCCGCTGGATCGATGCCCGCCGGCTGCACCTGAACCTGCTCGACATCCACAACGCCATGTTTATCGAATCGAATCCGTCGCCGGTCAAAAAGGCCCTGGAACTGATGGGCAAATGCAGCGCCCGACTTCGCCTGCCGCTGGTCGACATGCAACCGCAAAGCGTCGAACAGCTGAAAACAGTCATGGCTCGATACGACCTGCTCGCCTGAAACAGCGGAGGAACAGTATGACCAAAATCGCCGTCAACGGCGCCGCCGGCCGCATGGGCGGGCGCATCATTACCGCCATAAAAGAAACCGAAGGACTGGAACTGACCGGGGCCCTGGAAATGGCCGGCCACGACATGCTCGGCCATGATGCCGGCAGCACCGCAGGTTGCGGCCCCCTGGGTGTGCCCATCACCGACAGTCACGAGGAAGCCTTGCAGGATGCCGATGTGCTGATCGACTTCACCTTCCCCGAGGTGACCCTGAAAAACCTTGAGGTCTGCGCCCGAATGGGCAAAAAGATGGTCATCGGCTCGACCGGTTTCACCCCGGAACAGCGAGCCGCAGCGGAAAAGTATGCCGAGCAGATCCCGGTGGTGCTGGCACCGAACATGAGTGTTGGCGTCAATGCCTGTTTCAAGATCCTCAAGGATGCCGCCAAGATCCTCGGGGACGGCTTCGACGTGGAAATCGTCGAACTGCACCACAACCAGAAAAAGGACTCGCCGAGCGGCACCGCGGTGCGCATGGGCGAGATCGTCGCCGACGCGCTCGGCCGCGACTACCAGAAAAGCGCGGTCTATCATCGCGAAGGAATGTGCGGAGCCCGCACCAAGGAAGAGATCGGCATGCAGACGGTGCGCGGCGGCGATATCGTCGGCGAACACACCGTCTACTTCATCGGTATGGGCGAGCGCATCGAGATCACCCACCGGGCCATGAGCCGTGACATGTTCGCCCGCGGCGCGGTGCGCGCCGCCGGCTGGATTGCCGATCAGCAGCCGGGTATCTACGATATGCAGGATATTCTCGGGCTGAAGTGATCTGATACCGTGTAAATATCGTACTCGTACTCCTACTCGTACACATACTCGGCTGTTTCAAGCCTGTCCATCAGCACTGAGCTTCTCGTGGCGTGATGTTACTCAATTTTTCGAGAACGTGTAGGAGTGCCGTTCCTGCGGAACTGAGTACGAGTACGCCACAATCAATAATTGCAACATTTGATTTCCTGAACTTTCAAGTCATATAGAGGAGGATTTTGTGGCACGATTAAACGACAACTATCTCAAGCTCAAAGCCGGCTACCTGTTTCCCGAGATCGGCCGCCGGGTCAAAGCCTTTACCGAGGCCAACCCTGACGCCAAAGTCATCAAGCTCGGCATCGGCGACGTTACCCAACCCCTCGCGCCGGCCGTTATCGACGCCTTTCACAAGGCTGTGGACGATCTGACCAAGGGTGAGTCCTTCATGGGCTACGGCCCCGAGCAGGGCTACGAGTTCCTCATCAACACCCTTATCGAAAAAGCCTACAAGCCGCTGGGAGTGTCGCTGAAGCCCTCCGAGATCTTCATCTCCGACGGCAGCAAATGCGACTGCGCCAACATCCTCGACATCTTCTCCCTCGACAACAAAGTGGCCATCTGCGACCCGGTCTACCCGGTCTACAACGACACCAACGTCATGATCGGCCGCACCGGCGAAGCTGACGAAAAGGGCTACTACGACGGCATCGTCTACCTGCCCTGTACCGAGGAGAACGGCTTCACCCCGGCCATCCCCACGGAAAAGGTCGATGTCATCTACCTGTGCTACCCCAACAATCCGACCGGCACCGTGGCCACCAAGGAAGATCTGAAGAAGTGGGTCGACTACGCGCTGGCCAACGAAGCGGTGCTGTTCTTCGACGCCGCCTACGAGGCTTTCATCACCGAATCTGGCATCCCCCGCTCCATCTACGAAGTCGAAGGGGCCGAGAAGTGCGCCATCGAATTCCGCAGCTTCTCCAAAACCGCCGGCTTTACCGGCGTACGTTGCGCCCTGACCGTGGTGCCGGAGGCACTCATGGCCCGCACGACCGACGGCAAACTGGAATCCCTCAACAAGCTGTGGAACCGCCGTCAGTCGACCAAGTTCAACGGCGTCTCCTACCCCGTGCAGAAAGCCGCCGCGGCAGTCTACTCAGAGGAAGGCTGGGTGCAGATTCAGGAGACCATCGCCTACTACATGGAGAACGCCCGCCTCATCCGTGAAGGTCTCGAGGCCGCCGGTCTGACCGTCTATGGCGGTGTCAATGCTCCCTACATCTGGCTCAAGACCCCGAACGGCATGAGCAGCTGGGACTTCTTCGACAAACTGCTCTCCGAGTGCCACGTGGTCGGCACCCCCGGCAGCGGCTTCGGCCCCAGTGGCGAAGGCTTCTACCGACTGTCGGCCTTCGGTGATCGGGAGAACGTCATCGAGGCTGTCGAGAGAATCAAGAAAAACCTGGCCTGATGGCTACTAAATGATGGAAAGGCGGCCTGCAGGCCGCCTTTCTTGTTGCAGCTTTCACCTTATCAGGTTGAAAAGATCAAACTTCAACTTCGCCGGTCCCGGCCGGCAGCCGGGTTACTTTCTTTGCTGACTCCAAAGAAAGTAACCAAAGAAAGGGGCTGGGATGTCGCCGGACTTCTGTCGCGGGATCGTGATGCCGCTTTTAACCCACGTTGCTTTCGGAGCGGCATTAGTTCTTCGTTGGCCGCTCTTCTGGCACCAGTACGGCTTGCAAGCTTGATTCATCGATGGGTTACCAAGCTTTGAAGCATTTGCGTTGTTGTTTTTAAAACTCAGCAAAACCTGGGCACCAAGTTCGCAGAAGATGTGAACCGATGATTTTTTGTCGCCCCTTCGCAAAAGAGTGCGCTTCAAAGAAACCAGAGTAGTATGGCAGGCTTTAATCGTGGTGTTTTCTTCCCTAACTGACACTCTGCAGCCCCACGCAGTGGAGCCATTTTTGCCTACTTTTGTTGGCTCTGACAAAAGTAGGGCGTCCGGCGGGACGCGACCCGCCGGTTTTGGTTTTCAAAAGGGACGAGTCGCACAGACGAGCCGAGTCCTTTCGACCTTGACAGCACCACCAAAGTCTATTTAATTGGGACAAGCTCCCTTTCGATTCATCAACCCGGAGGTATCCATGCCCATACCCATCAGCGACAATTCCCTCGGCCAGATCGGCCAGACTCCTTTGGTTCGCCTCAACCAGCTGGTCGATGCCGACTGCGGCACCGTCTGGGGCAAAATGGAATCCCTCAACCCCGGCGGAAGCGTCAAGGACCGCATTGCCCTGGCCATGATTGAGCAGGCCGAGCGGGACGGCTGCATAAAACCCGGTGACACCATGGTGGAACCGACCAGCGGCAATACCGGCATCGGTCTGTCACTGGTCTGCGCAGTCAAAGGCTACCGACTGATCCTGACCATGCCCGACACAATGAGCGTCGAACGACAGCAGCTTCTCGGTGCTTACGGTGCTGAACTGGTGCTGACCCCAGGCGCACAGGGGATGCGCGGCGCCATTGCCAAGGCTGAGGAGATTCGCAGCGAGCAGAAATGCTTTATGCCCATGCAGTTCAACAACCCGGCCAATCCCCTGGTCCACGAACAGACCACCGGGCCGGAAATTCTTGCCGCTCTTGACGGCAGGGTCGACGCCTTCGTTGCCGGAGTCGGTACCGGCGGCACCATCACCGGTGTCGGCCATGCCCTGCGTGCCCATAATCCCGAGGTGCTCATCGCCGCAGTGGAACCGGCCGCCTCGCCGGTTCTGTCAGGAGGAGCTCCCGGACCGCATCGCATTCAGGGCATCGGCGCCGGTTTCGTCCCCGAAGTGCTCGATACTGCGGTCTTCAGTGAAATCATTACCATCGACGATCAGCTGGCAATGGACACCGCGGCCAAGCTGGCCCGCGAGGAAGGCCTGTTCGTCGGCATCTCCGCCGGCGCCAACATCGCCGCCGCGCTGCAGCTGGCCCGCCGACTCGGCCCCGGCCACAACGTGGTGACGGTCCTGTGCGATACTGGCGAACGCTACCTGTCGACAGGGATTTTCGACTGACCGGACACTAACTATGAAAGAGTTGCCGAATAAGGCACCCGACCTGGAATTCAAGCTGCAGACTCTGCAACAGATCCTCAGCGAAATTGGTGCCTTGGCAGTGGCCTTCTCCGGTGGAGTCGACTCTACCCTGCTGCTCAGGGTGGCCTGCGATCTGCTCGGCTCTGAGCGCGTCCTGGCCCTGACCGTCGTCTCGCCCTTCTTCCCCGCTCACGAACGGGAAGAAAGCGAGGTTCTGACAAGCGGCTTGGGTGTCCGTCAGGAAATGATTGAGGTCGATCTGCTGCAGCTGCCCGAGGTGGTGCGCAACGATGCCCGACGCTGCTACTATTGCAAAAAGGCGCTGATGAGTCGTTGCCTGCTCCAGGCGGGGGAGTTGGGCTTTTCCTGCTTGGTGGACGGTTCCAATATCGACGACTTGGGTGACTATCGTCCCGGCAGCGAAGCCGCCAGGGAACTCGGCATTCGCTCTCCCCTGCGGGAAGCCGGTCTGACCAAGTGGGATATCCGGTCCTTGAGTCGCGCTCTCAAGCTGCCTACCGCCGATAAGCCGGCTTTCGCCTGCCTTGCTTCGCGCATCCCCTACGGCACCCCCCTGGCGGCGGAAGACCTTGCCCGAGTGGAGGCCTGCGAAACTTTCCTGCTGCAGCAGGGGTTCGCCAATTGCCGGGCCCGTCATCACGGCAACACGGTACGCATCGAGGTGCCGTCCGAAAAATTGCCTGACCTGGTCAAGGAACCTTTGCGCAATTCCCTGGTTGCCCACTGTAAAGAAGCGGGCTATCGCTTCGTCGCTGTCGATCTGGAGGGCTATCGCACCGGCAGCCTGAACGAGGAACTCCGTTTAACCAATTGATCCCACGGCGCCACAACGAACACTACGAAAGAAAACCTTTTCAAGCACATGTTTTCAAGGATTTTTTGAGAACTTTTGAATTCATCCTGTTTGACAAAGGGCTTACCCGTTTGGCCTTTGTACCGTAGCGTGAGACTGATTTTGACTGAAGGTCTCGATTTCAACATAAAGGTTCACCAGAGCAATAAATTCGGGAGGTCGATATGAGCCGTACCAAAGCCATGGCAAGCGTCTGTTTCTGCGCCGGACTGATCGGCGCCCTGTTCAACAGCTTTGCTGCCTGGCTTTGCGGCCGGATCGGACTGACGGCACTGGCCGGGGTGGCATTGACCCCCGAATGGACTCTTTCCTGGCTCTACCCCCGGCTGATCTGGGGCGGGTTGTGGGGCCTGGCATTCTTCATTACCGTAGCCAGCCCCCGCTCCCGCAACCGCTGGATTCGTAAAGGCCTCTGGGCCAGCCTGCTGCCCACCGCCTGGCAACTTTTTTACGTCTTTCCCAATCAAACTCCCCATGGAGCCCTGGGCCTCGCCCTCGGCAACGCCACCCCCCTGTTCGTCATCGGCTACAACCTGATCTGGGGCATTTTCACCGGCTTCTTCGCCCGCCTGTTGTGGGGCCGTTCCTGATGCATTACCGACTGTGCCGCGCCACCCTTTTCAGCAGCCTGCTACTCTGCCTCCTCCTGCCGGCGCCGGTCGTCGCCGAACCCATCACCGGGCAAGTTACATGGATCCACGACGGCGATACCATCAAGGTCGCCGGCATCGGCACCGTGCGTCTGCTCGGCATCGACGCCCCGGAGTATGAAGCCTCCCCAAGGGATCGCTATTACCAGCGCTGGGGCATTTCCCCGGCGACCTTGCGACGTATCCATAAAGCGGGGAAGACCTACCTCATCCACTCCCTCAAAGAGCAAACCGTAACCCTGATCACTGAGCACAGCCACCACGACAGGCATAATCGTCTGCTGGCCTATGTCTATCTGCCGGATGGCCGTTTGCTCAACCGTCAATTGCTCAAAAAAGGCTACGCAGTGGTTTATCGGCGCTTTGACTTCGGGCTCAAAGACAACTTTCTGGAGGCCGAAGCATGGGCTCGGCAGAAAGAATCAGGCCTTTGGCAACAACATTAAATACCCATCCCTGTAGCTTTCCAAGCAATTAAGAGTAGCAATACATGCTGCTTTTCACCTCATCAACACCCTCGAAAACCGCCGAAACAATTTAGGCAACAGATCACCTTCTGAAAACCGCAGGAGCCCTCCGCCAGCACGAAAAATGCCTACCGTGTCATGCCTTCTCGGCAGAGTTGAATCCCGAAAGGGCACTAACAAGATGAAGCCTCTTGAAAGACTTTAATTACCCCTATGGCGAAAACGTCAGAAAAGTTACTTTGGTTAATTATTTTCGCTTGACAAATGAACCCACCTATTTAAAGGTATGTAGCTAAAATCACATACAATATCCGACAATAGCAAATCCGGGGCGACCTGGAGACGCAAAGCCATGGGTCCCAAGCGGACCGCCAGGCTGCCGAAGATAATGTGCGAGACAAAAGGGATAGTTCTCCCTTGTTGCCAAGTTCATCGTCCGGCCGGACGATGAACTTTTTGCTTCTCGCCGTAAAAATGATGGGCGGGACAACATGGCTGGCAGCATAGAAAAGAAGTGTTGACTGCTCAGTTGATCCCTGAGCACTTGAATTGATTATTTTTTGTGACGTATTTTGTTTTCTAGGAGGGAGAATTCATGAACATTCAGAAAAAAATCAACGGCATGGGCATTGCGTTGGTCTTGGTCACTGCCTTAGTTATCGTCGGCATCACGCTTTGCCAGAAAAATGCGATTCAGCAGAAGATCGATGAGGTTATCGGTCGGCAGGCTATGGATGAAACGGGCAAAGTGGCACAAAACGTTTACCTGATGTGTCAGGCCATGTACGAATCGGTCAGCCAAACGGTAGCCAATAGCCTGAAAGTATCTGAGGAGGTCTTGGCAGATGCGGGACCGGTCTCCTTCGACAAGGAGACGGTTTCCTGGCAGGTGGTCAACCAATATACCAAGCAGAGCCGGGCCTTGGACCTGCCGAAAATGTTGGTCGGCGATAAGTGGTTGGGAAAGAATGCCGACGGGGCTGTTTATAGCCCGGTGGTCGACAAAGTTGAGGAACTGGTCGGCGGGACCTGTACCATCTTTCAGCGTATGAACGCAGAGGGTGATATGTTGCGGGTGGCGACCAACGTCAAAAAGCTCGACGGCAGCCGGGCTATCGGCACCTATATTCCGCGCACAAATCCCGACGGGAAACTCAATCCGGTAATCAGCAAGGTCCTGAAAGGTGAGACTTTTTACGGCCGAGCCTATGTGGTCAATGCCTGGTACATTACCGCCTATCAGCCCATCTGGGATGATGCTGGTGAACAGGTGGTTGGGATTCTCTATTTCGGGGAGAAACAGGAAAACGTCACCAGCTTGCGCAAGGGCATCATGAATACTGTCGTTGGCAAATCGGGTTACGTGTTTGTGCTTGGCGGCAAGGGTGATCAGAGGGGACGCTACCTGATTTCGAAGGATGGCGTGAGGGACGGTGAGCAGATCTACGATGCCAAGGATGCCGAGGGCCGCTATTTCATTCGCTCAATGATCGATAAGGCCCTTGCCACGGAGCAGCACGCCGGCATCATCCCCGTCAATTTCGAACGTTATCAATGGCAGAATCAGGGCGAAAGTGCGCCGCGAGCCAAAATCGCTGCCGTAACCTACTTTGCACCCTGGGATTGGGTGATCGCCGCTTCTCTCTATGAAGACGATCTGAAAGATGCCCGTGACCAGGTGGCAAGCGGCTTGAGTGCCATGATCCGGTGGGTTGTAATTTGTGCTGCATTGGTTGTGGTTGTAGCAGCGGCGGTTGGTTATCTGTTGGCTCGCGGCATCAGCCAACCTCTCAAAGCGGCTGTGGCCATGATCACCGACCTGGAGCGTGGTCAACTCGATCGACGCCTGAATTTGCAGCGAAAAGACGAGATCGGTCAGATCGCCAATGCCATGGATTCCTTTGCCGACAACCTTCGAGATGAAGTGCTTGGCGCCTTCCAAAGTCTGGCGGCCGGCGACTTCACCTTCAAGGCCGAAGGTTTGATACGCGAGCCTCTGGCCAAAGCTAACGCGGCCCTTTGTGACCTGGTACAACAAATCCAGACGGCTGGAGTGCAGATCGCATCCGGCTCGGCACAGGTTTCCGATTCTTCACAGAGCCTTTCTCAAGGGGCCACAGAATCTGCCGCTTCACTGGAGCAAATTACGGCTTCGATGACCGAAATGGCGTCCCAGACCAAACAAACCGCTGAAAACGCCAGTCAGGCTAACCAATTGGCCAACCAAGCCAAGTCCGCGGCAGAAAAAGGCAATCAGCAGATGGAGGACATGGTCAGGGCCATGAGCGACATCAGCGAGGCCGGCCAGAACATCTCAAAAATCATCAAGGTCATCGACGAGATCGCCTTCCAGACCAACCTGCTGGCCCTCAACGCCGCAGTGGAAGCAGCCCGCGCCGGCCAGCACGGCAAGGGGTTTGCGGTTGTGGCCGAAGAGGTGCGCAATCTGGCAGCACGCAGTGCCCAGGCTGCCAAGGAAACTGCCGAACTGATCGAAGGCTCGGTACAAAAGACCCAGAACGGCACCCGAATCGCTACCGAAACCGAGGACGCGTTGAACCAGATCGTGCTCAGTGTTGTAAAAACCACAGATCTGGTTGGCGAAATTGCCGCTGCCTCCAACGAGCAGGCACAAGGCATCAGCCAAGTTAACACGGGCCTGGGGCAAATCGACCAGGTTACCCAGACCAACACGGCCAATGCCGAAGAAAGCGCTGCCGCCGCTGAGGAACTCTCAAGCCAGGCTGAACAGCTCCGGCAGATATTGGCCCGCTTTACGATCGGCGATCAGGGCGGGGCAGTGCAGGCAAGTGTCGGGAATAGAGCAGCAAAAGCTCTTCCTGAGCCGGTCAGAATAGCCCCTTTAACGGATCTGCAAGCCCCAAATGTTGAGAAAAAGGCATCTGGGGGAAAGACTCCCAGCGAAGTAATCTCCTTGGACGATACGGATTTTGGAAAGTATTAACAGCTGACCCAAGCAATGGAAAACCGCCTGCCGCTCTCTGGCAGGCGGTTTTTTCTTTCCGAAGCTCTTGAGTTGCCTTTCCTATTTGTCAGGGGGTGTGGGCCCCTGTGTTAGCATGCAGAGGCAACAAAAACGGCTTCCATACCACTGGAAGCCGTTTTTTCGTGAACATTGAAAGCGTCCCGGTTGCCCGCGAAAATTTGGGACAGAAGGCAAGAAATTCCGTAGCCTCGGTGTTTGGGCAGCATTGATGGAATGTCGCATGAAATATGGGAAAAATATCCGCCATCACGCCGGCCAGCACATCATTTCTTACCTATTAAATATGTTAAAATTAATGGACTGCGGGATAGTATTTAACAGAAATTGTTTCAGCCAACGTCAACCCCACCGCGATAGATAGGCTGAACTAATCGGTCTCCTGAAAACACCGACTGCCGAACAACCACCGGAGGCACGTATGCCCATGCGCGGGACTGCGCTGGTCCTGCTGATGCTCTGCTTCGGGATGCTCGCCCCGGCATCCGCGATCGCCGCTACGACAGAACTCCATTTTTTCTATGCCGAGAACTGTCCGGGCTGCCAAAAGCAGAAGCCCTTCGTCGAGGACCTGCAGCGGCGCTATCCTGAGCTGAAGGTGCGAATCTACGACGTCTGGCTGGAGCGCGACAGTTTCAAGCTGATGATGGCCCTGGCCAGAGCGCACGGCGTGGAGATCGCCACCACCCCGGCCACCGGGGTCGGTCGGCACGCCTGGTTCGGGTTCAACGACATGATCGCCCGGGAGATCGAGGCCGCGGTCGTTGACTGCCTGGCGAAAGGCTGCCCCGACTTGGTCGCGACGCTGGCCGACGGGCAGCCGCCTCCGCCCGTCGCCCCGACCGCAGACGAGCCCCTGCCGCTCGACCCGAATAACTACTCCCTGCCGGTCTTCACCGTGCTGCTCGGTCTGCTCGACAGTTTCAACCCCTGCGCCTTTTTCGTCCTGCTGTTCCTGCTCAGCCTGATGTCCCACACCCGCTCGCGCAAGCGAATGTTCCTCGTCGGCGGGGTCTTCATCTTCTGCTCGGGCCTGGTCTACTTCTTCTTCATGGCCGCCTGGCTCAATCTCTTCCTCCTCGCCGGACACCTCCCCCTGCTGACAACCTTCGCCGGTCTGGTTGCTCTGACCATCGCCCTGTTTAACATCAAGGACCATTTCTTCTTCCACCAGGGCCCCACTCTCTCCATTCCCGAAAAAGCCAAGCCGAAGCTAATGACAAGGATGGGAAACCTGCTCAAGGGGCAACGCTTACTGCCAATCCTGACCGGCACTGTGGTCCTCGCTCTGGTCGCCAACAGCTACGAGCTGCTCTGCACCGCCGGCTTCCCGATGGTGTACACTCGTATCCTCACCCTCCACGAGCATCCCGGCTGGCTTTACTACCTGTACCTCGGCCTCTATAACCTCGCCTACGTTGTCCCTCTGCTGATCATAGTCACCCTCTTCGCCCTCACTTTCGGCAGTCACAAGATGAGCGAGCTTGAAGGACGAATGCTGAAGCTGATGTCAGGAATGATGATGCTGATCCTTGGCCTGATCCTGCTGTGGGCTCCGATCCTCTTGCAGAACCTGCCGGCAGTGATTGGGTTTCTGACAGCGGCGCTGGCCGGAACGGGAGCGATTCTGCTGGTGGAGCGGTGGGTGAAGGGGCGGTGGCGGTGATAACAGGGGCTCTGACAAATCACTCCGTTTCAGACATATAAAGTCCTCGGTCACCAGGCCGGGGGGGGGCTCACAAAGGAGGGGGTGAAATAAATCCTGCGATTTACCCTCTATTTTGGCCGTCGCGAAATCCGAGGTTGCCCATTCTGAACCATTTCTGGAATGCTGCCATTTGTCGTTTATGAATCCTAATTGACACCAGACTATTTTTTTATATTGTTGGAAATGACAGTTGGAAATCTGAAGAGTGACAACACTGCATATGTTTATTCTAAATTTACCAACCCCAGTTCTCATTCTCATCACCGTCATTCTTGCCACGGGTTTTTCTGTTGTCCTTTACTATGCGGTTCACCCATTCTGGGCAAGAGGACTTTCTGAAGAAACAAAAAAAACGGCTGAAATCGTAGCATTACGGATCGGAGTGGTTTATGGGGTCGTTATCGGCATGATGTTTACCAACATCCGTTTAGAACACTTTCAGATGATTGAAGCAATTGAGTCTGAAGCATCAGCTTTGACCCGGCTCTATAGAGCCCTTGAACGGCATGGAGAAGAAGAGACCCAAGCAATTCGCAATAACCTGGTTGAATACATACAATTCGTGGTTGATGAGCAGTGGCCTGCCTTGAGGAAAGCACGCTTATCACCAGACGATCTTACCGTATTAGGCGGAAGGATAAAATTAAAGCCTGTCTGGGACTATGTCCTAAAAGTAGAGCAGAAGACTGGAGACCAAAACTTCAGACGACTACTCGACCAGATTGAGCATTATCATACGATGCGACTATTTGATAAAAAGGGAAATCTCCTACCATTGTTTTGGTACATTGCGTTCTTCGGTTACGTTGCTACACTGGCCACACTCTACGTGTCACCTCCAAGCTTTCACCGATGCGCCCTTGTTTCTTTGTACAGCAGCATGGTCGCTATAGTTTTGCTTGGCATATTTATACTAACTCATCCATACAGCGTTGCTGCAGGTGTTGAGCCAAGTGTATTTAAAGCGTTGCTGGAAATCCCCGCCCAATAAACCTTTCCTGTGCCGCCTATCAATTCATTTCAAGAATGTCAGGATTTTAGCAAACAGGCCATGCCTACCAAACCGCAAAAAGCCAGGCAGATAGTCACTGTCTGGCTTTCTGCTACTGCAGGTTCTCGGCAAAACACCCTAACGCAACTCTCTTCGTGACCCCACATAGGCCAGGACAAAGAAGCTCAGGGCGGAAAGAAGGAGGAAGGCGCAATCAAGATACGTCAAACCAAAATGGCCTGGGACCAGTATGCCGAAGGCAGACAACAAAGCAAAAAACAGGGAAACCAGCATGGTCGTATTCCAGAACTTCTGTGGCGCTGCCGACCAAAGCCGGGGTGGCCAAGGGATAACTCTGGCAACCGCCACAGGATAACCGCAATGACAGCAAACTAAATAGTGGCCCGAAACCTTACGCCCGCAATTCATGCATTTGACCATATGGGCCTCCTTTCATCGAATAGAAAAACTGCCTTCCTGCCGCTGCATCCTCTTCTAATAAAAGTTTGCCAGACAATTCATTAAAAGCAAATGGTCCGGGTCACCCATGGTGCTCAAACTTAAAATCAGCGCGGATTGAGCCTGGCAGAGAAAGGCGAGACTTCCTACGCCTGCTAAACTTAGAATCATCGTATTGAACAAGGGAAAATCTGCGCAAGCTTTATACCCTTAAAAGGAAGCAGATGTACGCCTTTCGGAAATGGTTGCTGATGTTAGGGCTGCTGATGCTTACGGGCAGCGCACACGCTTTTGACGCCATGGACCGATATTACCTCTTCTTTCCGGAGCCCACCCTGTATGCCACCCCCGAGGTAGTCGGTCTGGCGTATGAGGAAGTCCGCTTCCCGGCGGCCGACGGCGTTTCTCTGCACGGCTGGTTCCTACCGGGTCAGCCAGGGCGACCGCTGGTGCTTTTCGCCCACGGTAATGCCGGCAATATCTCGCATCGCATCGACAACCTGGCCCACTTCCGGCGTCTGGGGCTGGCGGTGTTCATTTTCGATTACCGGGGCTACGGTCACAGCAATGGGAAGATAACGGAACCGGGTAGTTACGAGGACATGCGCGGGGCACTGATATGGCTTGAAGGACGGGGATGGCAGCCGCGGCAGCTAGTCTACTTCGGCCGCTCGCTGGGGGCGGCGGTGGCCTTGCAATTGGCCCTGGAGGAGCCACCGGCCGGCCTGGTGCTGGAGTCGGCCTTCACCTCGGTGGCCGGCATGGGCTGGCACCACCAGCCCCTGCTCTATGCTCTGCTCGGCTGGTGGGCACTCAGTTCACGCTATGACAACCTGAGTAAAATCGACCGGCTGCGTTGTCCGTTGCTGATGTTCCAGGGTGAGCGTGACCGAATCGTGCCGCCGAATATGGCCCACCAGCTCTTTGCCCGGGCGCCACAGCCCAAGACCTTGTATCTTATCCCCGGCGCCGGTCACAATAACACCTACGACGTGGGAGGAGCCCAATACTGGAATCAGTGGCGAGCCTTTATCGACCGGCTCTTTCCTCCCCCCGCC
>ENA-ORCT01000568-ORCT01000568.1-marine-metagenome-genome-assembly--contig:-NODE-568-length-17105-cov-2.750587_pt1 | contig 17105 bp, 8 predicted proteins | sample MGYA00248632_ERZ508511 | MGnify/ENA primary metagenome ERZ508511 (study PRJEB26182, sample SAMN06268839) | marine metagenome | isolation source: Tt an P1-techrep anaerobic enrichment on pine from sediment...
TACATTGCTTCCGTCGAAAATAAACGAGACACCGTTCGTGAATAAAACATTCGTTAGATCCAGCGTCGTGGTTCCGGTATTCTTCAGTTCGATGAAATCTGCATCCCCGTTGTTATACATAACTTCGGTGATTCGTAGATGGTTGCGCAAGTCGGTCCCCAGCGCTTCGCCGGCAATGAATTCGATTGGATCGGACCAATGACTCCATCTGCCTGAAGTGTCTTTCATTTTACATCGGACACGATAAGTATCTCCAGTGCTAACCCCATCTGCGGGAATACGGATGGTATCGGTGAATGTTGTTATTTCTTCGCTTTCCCAGACAGGCTGAAGTTCATAATTCCGTTTGGCCAAAACGGGGGTTGGTGCAGGTTCACCGAGATCGGCGGTGATACTGACATCAATTGAAAAATCGGAGCTTCCGGTTGTGGCCTGTAGAGCGTGAACAGCGATTACATTTGTACCGTTTACCAAATAATCGTAAGGTACCTCTAACGTAACTGGCTCATAAGCATTTGCTTCATGGTCGGTTGTACCCGTGATATCGTTATAATCTTTGTCGCCGGAGCTGCAATATCGCCGTGCTACCTCTGTTCCATTGATATAAATAATACATCCGTCATCTACATACACCTGAAGCTTCAACGTACCGATCTCTGAGACATCTGCGACAGTAAATATATTCCGCAAATAAACCGATGTATAATTGTCTTCCATATCTGAAAGAACAGTCAGATCGTCACCATCACTGTACCCAATGCTTGTCTGACCGGACAGCCAGCTTGAATCATCAAATCCGCTGTCTTTCCAGCTTGACGGCGGTTCCTCTGTTCCCTTGAAATACCGCCACGTTTGATTTTGATCCAGTAATGTCACGGTTTCATTTGAACCCATCGATGGTTCGACCTCGGCAATACGCCACTTCATCGCGGCGAAGGTATTGTTTCCCTGTGGATCACTGAAATCGCTGGTCTGGAAATGTAAATCATTTTCAGGATAATTTGGCTCGCCGATATAGCTGATGGTGGGAGTATCAGGGATATTAGTTGAGTCATTCTCGGCATTGGCCAGTGTATCCAGGTTATTGGATGTTCCAGGCCAATATGCATATACATTGGTTGGCTGGAATGCAAAACTTTCCAATCCGGCGACAATCGGTTCGAGGGGACCGGGATCGCTGCGAGCGGAATCGCTGAAACCGGGTTCTAACCGCCATCGATCGCGGTCAGCCGGCACAATATCTGATATCACTGCAGCCAGTTCAGAAATCATCGGATAAATAACATCCTCCTGCCAGAGCAAATCACGGTATTCACGGATGTAATTGCGGTATTCCTGTTTCAACGGGGACTTTTCAGGCTGTATCGTGTATTGTACCGGATTACCTTCCGTTATAAATTCCTGGTCATAAATGGCTGCCTTGGCATGATCCACCCCCTTGTTGAAATAGGGCCCCCAGGTATCATCGAAATCAAAAGGTAAAAACTGTACTTTTCCGTAATAGTTATTTTCTGCCCTATAGTCGGGATAGAAATACCAGGCCAGATTTTTGTTACAATGGTAACAATCATCCCCGCTGAACTGATCAAAACTTCTGACGGATTCAATCACGGTGTGATATCTATACCATTCATTGCAATCCAGATAATTACGAATATCCTCGGCTGACATTGTGTGCTTTAATTCTTCGTTGATTTTATCAAAATCATAGGCATTTGAATTATTTGTCACTGGTATCGCATTCTCGCCCTGATAACGCAGTTGGTCGTAACCGCCGTAGATTTTGTCGGATAACTTGTACAAATTTCCTTTCGGTAATCCCAATCGGTCAAGAAAAGCGCCGTCGTAGTTTTCGAACGCAAGATACAAACCCCAGAAATCACCATCGTACTGGCCCGTTGAGGTACTGGGCATTTCATCGGCGTCGTCAATGACACGGAACGTAAACCAATATCCCTCAGGCGCAGGAACGTCCGCGATTGTCCATAACCGCATGTTCAACATTTCGTTTATGCCGTACATGTAGCCGTCGTATCCCGAGTAGCCATACCAATTCCCCAGCATTTTACCAATATTCAGATGCTGCCATTTAGAGGGGAATTTCTTGCCGTAAATGTCTCGCGCCTGGAAATAGTTGCTGCGATTAAATCGGACTTTCATCGAGCGTTTGCCGCCGCGGCCGTTGCTATAACGTCCGTTACCGCCGCGCAAGCGATATCCGATGTGATCGTACACTTTGCCGTCATAGACAAATGCGCCTTCCCAGTTGTATCGTCTACCGGCCATTTGAACATTGTAATTTGTGGTGTTTTGGTCAATCCGATCTGACGAATCATACCCATTACACATATAGAAATCTTCGTCGCGTGTGATCAGGGTATAGGAAGGAATTGTTGTGAAAAGATCAGCATTGTACGTATAGTCGCTGCCGTTTTGTGCGTCCGGATGGACCGACGTGTCCCCATCGACAACATAATCGGGAACACCATCATAAATGAAGCAGGCGAAATTCAATGAAGCATCATCGTAATACGGCACCCGAACAGTGGTGCTTAGACTATCCGTTGCTTCAATGCGATACCGTAATAACGAGCGATTTGATTGGGCTGGAAGCTGACAGGTATAAATGCCATCTCCTGGAATTTGGTCCCCGCTCCCTCCATCGTCCAGCATTGAGATCGTTGTCCAATTGGCGGCGTTCTCAAAGGCCGGATTAAGCGGCTGGACCTGATAGGGATTGCTTATCAGCGATGAAATTCCAATGGGTAAGTAAGCAGGGATGTAATTGCCTGGCGTAACAATCTGATACTTTAAGTTAACCTGGCTGACACCGTCAGGATCAGTTATCTTAGCTGTAATCGTGATGGTTTCTGTGCTCGTGGGTTGTTGCGGTTCATGGTCGACCTGGCGAATCTGGGGGGCAACATTCGCGGCATAAACACTATTGACCGTACCCGGCGTAGGTGCACCAAAGGACAGTTCCGGTCGAGCATTTTGATTGTATCCGGAACTCCGCCAGCTGCCTGCAAGGTCATTGTCGAGCAGGGGATTGATTAATTCCATGGATGCGCCCTCGCCGTTTGCGGCAACCGGCCAGGGAAATTCGCCACTGTAATCAACTTCATCTATCTTTTTTCCGCTACTGTCGCGTAGAATAATCGTTTCCCCTTCATTGCTGAGTTTTCCTTCAAACGGCCCGAATGACGAAACACCGAATTTGTTTGCAACTGCGACAGGATTCTGAGATACGATTACATAATCTCCCGGATTCATAACAGGGATGGACTGAAATACGTAGGCAATAGCACCATCAAAATACCAGTTATTTAAGTCAACCGGTTGGTTGCCGGCATTGTATATTTCAACGAATTCCACCTTTTCGGTGTTATTATCCGGGTGATAATGAATTTCATTGATCACAATGTCGGGCAGTGGTACTGCCCCTGTGTACGACCCTGAAGTCGTCGTGGTGGATCCATCATTAATTTGCACAATTTCATTGGCGGGTGAATCCCAGCCGCTGATCGTATTGTAAGAAACCGTATGAGATCCGACAGAAAGGCCTGTCTGTGTATACCCGCTGTCGTGCCAGGTACCGCTGTCGACGCGCCACTGGGCGCCGGCAGTCCTTGCGTCCGCAGGCTCAATCGTTACCTGCAGGGAGCCTTCGGGGGTGCCCACTGCAAGCCAGTTCAAAGCCAACAGGGCAAAATCCGCTTGTGTAACACCGTCATTTCCAACAAAGTCGGCGCAATCATCAGGGTGGCCAGCACAACCAGCCGGATCAAGCCACTGTTCTGTAAATGCAGCCAAATCTTCCAATCCAACCGTACAATCGCCGGTTAAATCCCCTGAAGGGCACGTACCTCCGGCATTGATTGATAAGAAAAGGGAAAAAAGAAACAATCCTGATAGATGCTTAACTCGACATAACAAATCTTTTGATCTCACCATACGACCCTCTAGAGTTGATATTTAAAAGTAAAATCCGAATGGAGACGCGACATATCCGATATTGGAAGCAACCCGGAGTGTAATATAACATAATACGGTCTTTTTTGCAAGACTTACGCACGATTTTTCCAGATTTAGCCAGGATATCCGAACCTTTTTTAGGTTGTCATCCCTATATTTATTCTGAAAGATCGGATCTGTATATCAAGACTCTTGATGTCATTTAAATTTATAAAATGGATTATTCAGCAAATTGATTCATAGATTGGATTATGTGTGAAACGAGACCTATGGCAAGGCTATTCATTCAGGCAGGGCAGTTCTATCCTTTCTGGGAGTAAGTGATGATTCTGTAACATGGCACAGCTGGAATGCAGTAGATATCGGAAAAAATGATCTCGGGTGACTTAGATTTAGGTAATGATGTCGAACTGTCCGGACGTATTCAATCCGACTCAAGCCGGATTCATATGGTTGGGCGATTTTGCAGCCTTTGGGGCTCATTGACAGATTGCTGAAGCCAATGAACTGACAATGGAGGACTTGATGCACGTATATTGGCATTGGCTGAGTGAATTAGATTGCAGCTGAAATAAATGTTAAAATCGACTTGATATTTTGTTATAAGTAGTGAAAATCAAGTGGGTTGGAACTTTAAAGTCGTTTGGATGAGCAAGTTGATATTATACGATGTGGATGATAGATCCCGGCTCAGAATCTATTTCAAACATTCAGAAAAATTTCAAGGAGGTTTACTCATGAAAAAGAGGGTTATTTGTTGGATCTGTAGCTTTTTGACTATTATTTTTGTCGTTAACACGGGATGTCACAAGGGTACTCCAGTTACGAAGATTGATTGTACCGGAATTCAACCGACTTCCTTTGCTTCAGGATCATTACAAAAAGTCGAACGCGAGTACTGGGTAACCAGCAGTGTGCCGGAATACATCAATATGTATATATATGTTCCGGATGTACTCGCGAAAAATCCGCCTGTCCTGGTATCGTGTCACTCCTGTGGAAATTCCGCTGAAGGACAAATCGGCAACAACAAAAAGATTCTGGCTGCAGCCGACAAAAACGGATTCATCGTGGTGTTCCCGGACAACCGGCAGCGAAACTGCTGGGATGTAGGTACTGAAAAATCGCTTACGCATGACGGCGGCGGGGATACCCAGGCAATCGCACTGATGGTAAAGTACGCGCTGTGCGCATATAACGGCGATCCGGAACGTGTCTTTGTCATGGGAGGATCTTCCGGTGCGATGATGACACAGGCACTGCTGGCGGTTTATCCGGATGTTTTTAAGGCCGGGTCCGCGAGAGCCGGGGTGCCTGCAGGATGCTGGGCAGAGGGGTATTCCGATCAAAATCAATGGGGCGGCTTATGTTCGGGCGGCCGAGTCAGTAAAACCGCGGAAGAATGGGGAGATCTGGCCCGAGCGATGTATGCGGATTACGACGGGCCGCGTCCAAGGGTCCAACTGTTTCATGGAACGGTAGACAGAACCATCAGTTACAACAATATGGGCGAAGCGATTAAACAGTGGACAAATATTCTTGGACTGGATACTGAACCGACCTCTACAGATACGATCGAGACCAGTATCTCAACATATGACCGTCAGTTCTGGATAGACGATTCCGGGCAGGTGGTCCTTGAAGTATGGCATGGACTTAACGGCGGACACTCCATGGGCTATGAAGAGGATGATATTCTGAGATTTTTTGGCTTGGGCAGTTCTGAGTCTAAAAGACAATAAAGCAAGGGATCAATAAAAGTGAAAGGGATCATTTCGTGACACCTGATGACAAGGAAATGATTATTCAGGCCGGGAAGCTGTCACGTTACTATCAGACGGGCGGAGAAGTGGTTAAGGCACTGGATGATGTGAATTTCAGTGTGGGTCGTGGCCGGTTTGTCGCATTGGTAGGCCCTTCAGGGTCCGGCAAGTCAACGCTGTTAAATCTGGTTGGGCTTTTGGATCGGCCTACGGCAGGGGATATTCTTATCGAAGGACAATCACTGGCAAAAGCCACAAACCAACAGCAGATCAAACATCGGCGTGAACGTGTGGGATTTATTTTTCAGAGTTTCAATCTGATTCCCACGCTGAGTGCGGTTGAAAATGTGGAGGTCCCCATGATGCTGGCCAATGTCGGTAAACGGCAGCGAAGAAAACGGGCGATGGAATTGCTGGAACGCGTTAATCTTCCTCATCGGGCATCCCATAAACCCAATCAACTGTCGGGAGGCGAAAAACAGCGCGTAGCCATTGCCAGGGCGATGGCCAACAGGCCAACATTGCTTTTGGCGGATGAGCCGACCGGGAATCTGGACTCTAAGACCGAAGCTGTGGTACTCGCACTTTTAAGTGAACTGTTACGGGACGATCAGGTGACAATGCTGCTCGTGACACATGATTTGCATGTCGCCGAACATGCTGATCAGATTATTCATCTGCTTGATGGTCGTGTCGAGCGGATCGAATCGCTACCTGAGAAAGGAAACACGACCGGCGGGAGGGACGAACAGTGACGCTAAAGGATCAGGTATTGACGGCATGTCGTAATATGGGCCGGCGTAAAATACGGTCATTCCTGGCGTCGCTGGGTGTGGTCGTTGGGATTATGACCATTGTGATACTGATCTCACTGGCTTCGGGCGTGCGCCAGCATATCAATCGGCAATTTGAATCGATTGGTTTGGATCGGATTACCATTGTACCGCCCCGTGCGTTTGCGTTTCGAGGGAGTGCAGGGCCATTCGGAATAAACAGGAACTCCGACACGAAAAAGATTATTACTGCTGAGGATGTGGCGCGATGGCAAGAATGGCCGGGTGTGATTCAGGTCCGTCCGGGGATCAACCTGCCCAGATCAGTGGAGTTGGAGTTAAAGTGGCATGACAAGACACAATCAGTTCAGATGGCCGGACCTCTCATGCGCCCCGGCCGGGCGATATGGACGGCTATACCGGAACCGCTGGCTGGTAATCTGGAATTACCAAATGGAGGGGGAATAGTTCTGAGTCAGGGAATAACCCGGTCTATGGGGTTCGAAGAAGGACAACTGGAGGAGTTAGTGGGACAAAACGTGCAAGTCGTGCTCCGTACATCACGAGGTGAGACCCAGAGTTTTGATCTGAAGGTTCAAGGCGTTTCATCGGATATGAGTACTGCCATCCAGGTCTCTACGGACGATTGTCTGTCCATGAAGTGCTGGTGGTTTAATGATGACACACTAATGCAAACTGAAGGATACGATTTCGTGGTCGTAAATTGTTCGGACGTGAGCCGGGCAAAAGATTTGACTGAACGGTTCCGTGAGGATGGGGTTCAAGTTCAATCGCTGGATGTATTTGTCGATATGGCCAACCGTATTGTGACGATCATAACGATTATGCTGGTCATGCTTGCGAGCGTAGCACTGCTGGTGGCTTCGATCGGTATTGTCAATACCATGTTCATGGCGGTTTATGAACGGACACGCGAGATCGGCGTGTTGAAGGCTCTCGGTGCCTCGGGTTGGGACATTCAATGCCTGGTGATGATTGAATCGGGCTTTATCGGTTTACTCGGTGGTGTGTTGGGATTACTGGCTGGCTGGGGAACAGGTGTGATACTTAACAAGGGGATTCTCTGGTACCTGGAATACCGTGAACAGCCGATACACGGTGTTTTCTTTGTAGTGACGCCTGCGCTGGCATTGAGTGCGGGTGTGTTCGCAGCGTTTATTGGCATCGCTGCTGGTTGGTTCCCCTCGCGACGTGCATCGAGGCTTGATCCGCTGGAGGCATTGCGGCATGAGTAAGACATTCTCGGGTATACAGTCCAAAATGATATAACTCTCTCAAGTCATACTTCTGCCTGGAACTGTTTTCCATTGTCCATATGGCTGAAAAACTTACTCATTTACAAACAATTCTGAATCGTTGACTTCAGGCAGTTGGATTTTCCAATGCCAGAGCCGTCTGAGGCTATTTAGAAGCGATGGCTCCAAGTACAGGGAACAAGGTAAAAACCATATATTTATGAAAATTTTGAGGAAAACCAGATATGGAAAGGAATTTTCTTGACCTTGCAGTAGTGAATATTAAAATTACAGATGCTTTTATGAGTAAATCGTGTTTTAACCCTGTAAATGGGGAATGTCAGATAAAACTTCTGGATGTAGTGACAGGTTCTGGTAGGATCGTGTATATGAGGTGGTGCTTAGGTTTTTTGGGGTGTTAACAGGAAAGGCCGATATTATGAAATACTCATTTTTTGCAACATGTCTGTTCGTTGTTCTCTCGCAATTTCCGCTTATTGCTGCTTCCGATCCGAATGCAGTCGGAGATGCTGAAACTAAAGTGATCGCTCCGCCTGAATCAGTGGTCCAGCAGTATCGATTGGACCCTTTTTACAAAAAGTACCTGGATGCGGATGGGATCGCCGTAACCAGTTCGGAAAAGGTGGCTGATGCGGCACTGTACGAAGTGAAGTACCTGATTGAGCAGGCATTGCAAAACCGTCCTGATATTCTCAAATCCATGGCTGACGGCCGCACTCGGATAGCGGTGATCGGTGCTCAGGAAGAAGTCTCGGAGGTGCCGGAGTATTACAAATCCGATCCACAGGAAGCCGAACGCCAGAATCGGCGTGTACGAGGTTACGGTGGGCGGCGGTTGACAAGTTGTGGCGAGGAAAACCTGCTCAACTATGACGGTGACCGGTACCGTGGGGAAAATATTTTCCTGCATGAGTTCGCCCATTGCATTCACAGCAACCTGCGAGGGATGAATCGCGACTTCCAGAGCAAACTGGATGACCTTTACAACGCTGCCCGCGAAAAAGGCCTGTGGGAGCGGACGTATGCCGGATCAAACGCCTCCGAGTATTGGGCTGAGGGTGTGCAGGACTACTGGGACTGCAACCGACAAAGCCGACGCGAAGGTACCGATGGGGTACATAATCATGTCAATACGCGGGAGGAACTGAAGGAATATGATCCGGATCTATATGCGTTCATCGATGAAACCCTGGGCCCGATGGAATGGCGGTATACGCGGTATATTGACCGGGACAACAACCAAAAAGTTGACATTATCCGAGAAGTCCAGTCCGCTCAATAAGAACCTCTTGAGAGGCAATAATCGAATATGGCGTATTTAGTAGCGTCAATCTATTCATCTTATATCTCATGCAGGCTTTCCATCGTATGTAAGGATACCCTGCGATGCGGGATGATTTATAATACACTATCAGTTTAAATGTAAAGCTAGGGGATGAAACAAGATTTTCAATATCTAGACATTTGTTCATTTTTGAAAAGAAAGTCAAATGGGCATATTTAGGGTCTAAAATACTCAGAAATTTTTAATGCAAGTTTTTTAGGAGATTGTAAGATGTATAGAGTAGTATTAAGCTTTTTATTCATGATAACAATGGTTGGAAATATGCCTGTGTATGCTCAAGATGATGGGGGCGATCAATTTCTTGATGGAATCGGTGAAACTGCATTGATTGCCCGTTATCTGTTCAATGGAAATGTAGAGGACAGGTCCAGGAACAGTTTTCATGCAACATTACATGGTGAAAAGGGCTCTTTTGTGGAGGATGAGCAGTTCGGCAAGGTTTTATCTTTGCCCGGGGGTGAAGACGGTGCCTATGTTCAACTCCCAAGCCATGCTTTGAACGATAATGAAGACCTGAGTGTAACTGGTTGGGTGAATGTTAAGGATTTAACACCCTGGCAGCGTTTCTTTGATCTGGGACAAAGTGCAGAGCGGTATTTTTATTGCACACCTGTCGGGGAGGAGCGAACCGACGGTTGTCGTACTCGCATCACGGCCTCAGGCTACAATCAGGAAGTCGGCCCGTCTGCTTTCAGAGTTGAAGCCGGCAAATGGGTGCATTTGGCTGTGGTGTTGAATACCACAACGAAAACATTAAGTCTGTATGTAGATGGACTACGTGTCGCCCAGACTGCGGATATGGATTTGTCTTTAACGGATATACTGAATCAGGACAATCCCGATGCGAATAAGCTTTATATCGGCCAGTCATTATATGATGAAGATCCTTCTCTGGGCGGAAAAGTCTATGATGTCCGTTTTTACAGAATTGCTTTGACTGACAATCAAGTGGCAACGATTCATCATAACGCTATTTCTGATGAAAAAATAGATGCAACCGAAGAACAGGGGATTGAAGCAGCAGAAACAGATAGTGAAGACGATAGCGACTCTCTACTGTTCAAAGGGCTGATTGGGGTTCCGGATGTTAAGGTGGAAACGATGGTGGGATACTTACCACGGTTGCCGTATGAGATTCCGGGAACCTATCGTGATGAGGCAGAAGGACCGTTGGTTCGTGTTATCTGGCCTTCGCCTCGGGACAACAGCGAAGTTGAAAAAGCCGGAACCTATACAATCACCGGGACTGTACCGGGGACTTCATTTGAGCCGAAAGCAACGGTGACAGTAACGGATAAGAAAATGATCGCTTCAGGTCCAGAGAAAAACCTTGAATCGTTCGGGCTGGGCCAGGTTTTATTAAATCCAGACCTGGAGGGACGCCCAAGCCCATTTATGAAAAATCGTGACAAGTTCTTCCAGGGTTTGGCGCAAACAGATCCGGATTCATTCCTCTATAACTTCCGTGATGCCTTTGGTCAGGCCCAACCCGAAGGTGTACGTCCTCTTCGAGGGTGGGACAGCCAGACGACGCGTCTGCGCGGTCATGCCAGCGGTCACTACCTGACGGCGATTGCCCAAGCCTGTGCCAGCACCGGCTATGATTCCGAACTGCAGGCCAATTTTTCTCAAAAGATGAACTATATGATTGATGTGCTTTATGACCTGTCGCAGAAATCGGGCAAGCCTGCAGAGGAAGGCGGTCCGTTCAATGCCGACCCGACCAAGGTTCCCCCTGGAGAAGGACGGGATGGTTATGACTCTGATTTAAGCAGGGACGGCATTCGCACAGACTACTGGAACTGGGGTGAGGGTTTTATCAGCGGTTATCCCCCGGATCAGTTTATTATGCTCGAACAGGGGGCTACATATGGCGGCCGCAACAACCAGATATGGGCGCCTTATTATACCTTGCATAAAATCTTAGCCGGCCTGATGGACTGTTATGAAGTTGGCGGTAATCCCAAGGCACTGGAGGTCGCCAAAGGGATGGGGCTTTGGGTCTATAAACGGCTCAAAGTGGTTCCGACGGAAACGCGCATCCGGATGTGGAACCGATACATCGCCGGTGAATATGGGGGCATGAATGAAGCAATGGCCCGTTTATATCGAATTACCGGTGATGAGCGTTTACTGGAATGTGCTCAGTTGTTCGATAATATTGACTTTTTCTTTGGCAATGCCGAGCATGATCACGGATTGGCTAAAAACGTGGATACAATCCGCGCCAAACATGCCAATCAGCATATTCCCCAAATTACGGGATCATTAGAAACGTATCTCGGTGCTAATGACAGAGCCTATTATGATGTTGCTGACAATTTCTGGGATATGTGTTCCCACTGTTATATGTATTCTATCGGTGGAGTTGCTGGCGCCAGAAATCCGAATAATGCCGAAATGTTTACGGCTCAGCCCAACACCCTGTTCGAAAACGGCTTTGCCCGAGGCGGACAGAATGAGACCTGTGCAACATATAATCTACTCAAACTCAGTCGCATGCTGTTTATGTTTGATCAGGATGCAAAGTTCATGGACTATTACGAACGGGCCCTGTACAACCATATTCTGGCTTCGGTGGCTGAAGATAATCCCGGTAATACTTATCATGTCCCGCTGAACCCCGGTTCTCGTAAGGGCTTTGGCAATGCCCGCATGACTGGTTTTACCTGTTGTAACGGTACAGCACTGGAAAGCAGTACCAAACTCCAGGATTCCATTTATTTCAAAAGTTCCGATGACAGTTCGCTCTATGTCAATCTCTATGTTCCTTCAATGTTGGACTGGAAAGAGAAAAAGGTGAAATTAACCCAGCAGACCAGTTTTCCCTATGCGGATACGACCCGTTTGACAATAACTGGCGGCGATACGTTTGATGTCTTTTTACGTGTTCCGCACTGGGCGCAAAACGGCTTTTTTGTGAAAATCAATGGACAGGCTCAAAATGTCCAGGCGGTTCCGGGGACATATCTGAAACTGTCACGTAACTGGCAGGACAAGGATGTGATTGAACTGAGGATGCCGATGGACTTCCATCTGCTGCCTGTGATGGACCAGCCCAATATTGCCAGTATTTTTTACGGACCGGTTTTACTCGCTGCCGAAGAATCCGAGTCTCTCTCGGATTGGCGTCCGATTACTCTGAACGCTGAAGACATCGGACAATCGTTTACCGGCGATCCCGAAACTCTTCGGTTTAGTCTTAACGATCTGAAGTTTAAGCCTTTCTATGAAACCTACGATCGCTATTCAGTGTATTTCGATATTACCCTGAAGTAGTGACGTTATGACTTCTGAATAGACGACAAAAAACTTTTTAGGGCGTTTACTATTGAAAACACTTTCGGAGAGCCGTCTTTCACGATTTGTCATTTTGATTGCGCTGTATACTGCCCAGGGGATTACGTATGGATATGTTGCATATGCCCTGAGCGCCTATCTCATTGATAATGGGGCGACTCAAGGGCAGGTTGCTAATATTCTGGCTTTATCTACGCTTCCGTGGTCGTTTAAATGGATTTGGGGTCTATTAATCGACCGTTTCAGCTATCCAGCAATGGGTCGCCGTCGCCCCTGGATTTTGGTAGCGCAATTCTTAAAAGCAATTACCATCTTTCTGATGATCTTCAGTTCGGACAAAATGTCCAGTCTGAAGTATATGATGATCATGATTTTTCTGCACAATGTATGCAGTTCGCTTCAGGATGTATCTGCCGATGCCCTGGCTGTTGACATTTTACATGAAAAAGAACGCGGCAAGGCAAACGGCTTGATGAAGGGAGCCTCTTATCTGGGTACAGCCATTGGTATTGCCGGGGCGGGTTGGGTCTTAAGAACTTATGGATTTAGAGAATCGCTTATCTTTCAGGCAGTGATTTTATTTGGTATTGGATTATTTCCGCTGTTTATGCTGGAACGTCCCGGCGAGAAACTACTGCCCTGGACAAAAGGAAAGGCAAATCTGGAAAAAGGGACTAAAGCAATAAGCTCAACAGTGGAGTTGCTTCTGGATCTTAAAAAAGCTTTTTCTATCCGGACAACAGTGATGGCGGTGGGATTGACTGTCTGGGTTAATATTGCATATGGCATGATCACAGTGGTTGCAGTGGCTATGGTTGTAAAATCATATGGCTGGACACAGGAGGAGTGGCAAAAATTATGGGGTATCCCTGTGCAGGTGGCCGCTTGTGCAGCATGTCTTTTAGGGGGATATATCAGCGATTTTATCAGTCCCCGCAAGTCGATTGTTTTTAGCATTGCTATTTTAGGAACCAGCTGGATCCTGTTTAGTTTTTGCCAGCCATTATGGCCCAATAAAATTTTTATTTACTGGTTTATCATCTGGGAGCAATTCCTGATTGCATTTTTTACGGTTTCGGTTATTGCCTTATGCATGTCGGTTACCTGGTCGGCAGTGGCCGGGACGCAATTTACAGGATATATGGCCATGCTGAATCTTTCCATGACCTTGGGTGCAAAATTAGCCGGCTGGCTGGAGGGCGTCAGTTATCCGATGGTATATGCCATCGCAGGAATTGTTCAGTTAATATCGATCCTGTTCGTATTTTTTATTAGTCCTAAACAGGCAAAAGAGGTGTTTGGTACCGTTGGCGAACAGCCCGAAGAGAGCCTATAACAATAACATTGACTAAGATCACAATGTTGCCATGTCCATGACGGCGATGCTTGAATCGGCAGACGGTGTCGATCTATGATAATACGTCAAATTTCCCAGTCTAATCTTCACTATGGTTCGAGTCAAGCCGATGGATCGTAGGATTAAACTACGGGCTCGGATCGTTGGTGTCCCAAAGTCATGTTTCACATGGTTGCGTGTTATGGCACGTTTTTTTACGTGGCCTCTATCTGTGATTACTCAGTGTCTGGCAGCGGCCACTTTTCGGTGAATATACCAACAAAAAAATACTTTGCTCAAGCAACTTTCGCTTGAGCAAAGTGTAATATGCAGAAAATTGTACTAATTCAGCAATGGAACTGAAAAAGTGTTATTCCGAAGCAAACACAACTCGATACGTCTTTACCATGCCATTGTAATCAAATTTCACAACAGCCATTCCATCTTTTGATTCGGCCTGTGCAACATCCACTTTTACGCTGTTATCGCTTGCAGATGCGGAAACTTGAGGTATTTCCGTGACACCGGCAGGAACGGTATAGGTCGCCTCATAAAGATCCACCCCGCTGATCCCGTTGGTCGCGTTGAATCGTACCGGCGTGGCGGGCAGTTCAATCGCTTCTCCGTTCACCTGAATACTGACAGACGGCGGAACATGACGAACGATCTTCTTTTTATCTGAACTGAATCCCAGTCCAATGATATCACAGAGCCCTTCTGATCCAGGGCCTTCGGCCACGAGGAAAACAGCATGTTTTTCGCCCAGGTTGTCAACCATTGAAGCAACATCAATTGTGAATTTTGTAACTTCCTGTGCAGCATTCTCGGGCACATTTATTTCACCAATTTTTGTGCCTTTCCATGTATCATTATCCCACGGTCCGTCAAGCCAGACGTTTATCTTAAATGCGTTTGTTGTTTTAGGAGTCAGGTACAGATTAAACGCTGTGTTGTTGCCCGGTTTGGTCCCTTCAAAGGGTTTGAGACCTTTTGTGGATTTGTCAAGACCTCCGAAACCGAAATACTTGTATCCGATGATGTTGCCGTTCTGTACATTGGCCAAGGGCATGTTAGTGTCCCACATATCCCACGTATCCTGTACAAGCTGCTGATTGGAAAGATAACATGCGTATCCAGCAGAATAGTATTCATACGGATCCAGTCCGAAAATGTGGAAACCTTCTGAGGTCACTTCGGCTCCTGCATATTCATTGCCGTCGCCGGCCTTCGCCATCCATATGTTGTCTTCCGCATAGGGGTCATATCCCCGGATGGTCACTTTGCCGCCTTCTGATACCGGTGTCTGGTCCCATTCAACTTTGACAGGGGCAACCATGGGCTGACGGGCGTTACCAAATCCTCTGGGAGCCCTGTGATAGAATACATAATACTGGTCGTTGATCAACTGGAGGCTGCCGTGCGTATTGTGTCCTGAATATGCTGTTTGCAGCCGGGTTCCATCCTGATTGAGTACTACGGCTCGTGAGTCAACCAGCACACCGCCGCTTTTCCAGGGTCCCAGCGGAGAATCGCCATAGGCATAACGCAAGGTTGAATTGGATCTGCCAAGTCCGTATTCGGGACCGGAGTGTCCGCTGTAAATCCAGACATATTTGTTTCCGACGATGCGAATCGATGCCGCTTCAAAGAAGGCGAACGAGGCAGCATCCTGATCCGGATAGATACGATTCTGAAAACGGTTAATTGCCTCGGTTCCGGGCTTGAGTGAATACATGGTTGTTTGATCTAACTCGCCTGCCGTTGATGTTTGGAATCCCCAGTATCCGTAGGTTCTGAATCCGATGTCAAAATCGGGATCGTTTTCGTCGTCAATGTAATCAATCAGAACGCCGGGGTCGAATCCCATGGTGCTGCCCGGTACGGTTCTCGTTCCATCCTCAGTCACGTTAAGGACGGTAAAGGGTCCGTCCGGACGATCCCCCTTTGCGACCATGGCTTCCCTGTTGCGGCCGCGGCTGTGCGGGTACAGATAGTATTCCTTGGTGCCGTCTTTTCTCTTTACCTCAACAAGGTCAGGGGCAAACATTGTATCCCACCGATTGCCTACCTTGTAGGTAAAAATGGGGCCTTCATCACGCCAGTTGGATAAATCCTCAACGGGAGCCGACCAAGCCCTGATATCCGGTCCGCAATACCCTCGCACTGTAACATCGTGAGATCCAATAATATAGGCTCGGTATTTTCCCGGATTGTCGGGATCCTCAAAAACACGCGGTTCGCCATCGGGCAAATGTTCCCATAACGGCAGGTACGGATTCCCTGTTCCATGTTTGATAAATTGCATTGATGTCGTCTCGTTCATTGACTGATTACCGGCATTCAGTGATGCACAACTGCAAAACAGCAACAGTGACGCGATAAATAACATGACAAGAGATGTTTTGAAAACAGATGGTAGTTTCTTCATTGTTGACCTTTCTATTGCTTGAGAAATTGAATAATTGATCGGAAATTGGATTTCCAACAACAGGGATGATTATATCAACTATTGAGGGATTGTCAAATCAAACGATAATTTTAGGATAATACTAATTAGCGTATCACCAATAACACACTCAATAGCTCGCCAATTGACAGCAGGTGTTCTAACAGAGCTTATACAATTTTACTATTGTGTCCTGACTCGAAATAACAGGTGAAACAGGACAGACCACATTTTTAACAGAAAATCCATGACGATACTTGATTCGTACAAGGAGCTTGTATATTATTGTCTTACAGGGGTTGAAAGAAGATGATGTTTTAATGAGTCACTATGGGAGGTATTTGCTATGCGAACAGGATTCTTTATTTTAGTGATGTTATTTTTATCAGTGGGTGGGGCGGGAGCAGTTGAACCGGGGTGGCATACCATTCACAATGACTTTTACTGGGTGGATCAGAACGGCCAGCGTGTCATGACCCGCAGTGGATGCCTGGTCAAGTTTGGCGAACTTTACTACTGGTACGGCGGTACGCAGGGCGATCTCCATCGCACACAATACTGCTATACATCCCCTGATCTGGTACATTGGACCAGTCATGGTGTCGTTCTGCGTCACGACGTCGAAGCTAACCGTATCGATGTTGTTTACAACCCGACGACAAAATTGTACGTGATGGTCATGAAGTATGACGGCAACGGAGCACACCTCGGTATTGCCACTGCTGAGAAACCGGAAGGGCCGTTTACATTCAAAAGCCAGACACTCGTGGACAACGCCCTCATGGGCGACAGTTCAGTTTATATCGACAATGACGGTACAGCCTACCTGTGCTATGTTTCATGGGCGGTAGGCACCAACGCCCAACACGGCATCTATCGTATGTCGCCGG
>ENA-ORCT01000569-ORCT01000569.1-marine-metagenome-genome-assembly--contig:-NODE-569-length-17097-cov-3.089307_pt1 | contig 17097 bp, 15 predicted proteins | sample MGYA00248632_ERZ508511 | MGnify/ENA primary metagenome ERZ508511 (study PRJEB26182, sample SAMN06268839) | marine metagenome | isolation source: Tt an P1-techrep anaerobic enrichment on pine from sediment...
AACGGCCGAAGGACTCATTGAAAACCATGATCCAGCAGCGTTTATAGGGATTGTACGACGCCGAGCCGAAATGAATTCGTATCGGCTTCTTCGTCATCACATCGGTCACCCCGTTAAATGTTTCTTCCGCAGTCACCAATCCACTCTCCAGAAACGTTCGCCACCGGTCATCGTTTAACGGTGCGGTGTTACGCTTCCAATCCCACACAAGTTCCCCTTTCGCATTACGCTGCAAGCGGGTCTTATCGCCATCGAATCCTGTGTTGGGCATCAAACAGGTAAATGCCTCAAACGTGTTCGGATCGCGGATTGCGGCCAGATCGGCACGCAGCCGGATTGCCGGAGTGGGACAGTTAACATAAATGTATCCGTCCTTTTGAAAGGCCTGACCGGAGGGCCGGATGTGATGGCCGGGCTGAAAAACCACCAGTGTCTCAAATGTCTCGCTTGTATCATTAAATACAGCCATCCCGGACTCCAAAATCTTCATGTCCGAATTCAGGCGGCTATAACTGCCGATCAGATGCTCCCCCGCCGCATCCTTCACTGTCGTCAGTGTTCCCATCCAGATCAAACCGGGCTTGGGGTGTGGGAACATCGGTTTACAAAACCCTTTGTCGTTTACATAATACTTCAGGTCAATCCCAACATCCGGAGCCAGCCCGCCTTTTCCGGGCGGCAACGACACGGCGGACGACGTTTTGAAATTACCCAAAGGATAAGCGACCTGATCCGTATCTCCCCAAAGCCAAAAGAGTTTGTCCCGGTAAGCGGTCATGGCAACCGTGTCCTGGCCGAGTACCCTGCCGCACAGCAGCGGGGCTTGAAGCGGAACCGGTTTTTCAAGCAGCACGCTGTCACGATAGATACCCCCGCCCGTAATGCGATATAGACGCTCGGCAATATTGATCCGCCTGACCTCAATCTCAGCACTGCCGCCGGAAGTCGCCGTCAAAGTCACTGTCTCGGACGGTAATGTATAGCCAAAACTTTTCACCCGAAAGGGTACGGGCTGATCCATCAGATCCGGCTCATAAAACGCTATATATCCGGCACTGTCAGTATAATAGGTCACATCTTCGTCCGTCCGCAGTTCCACCAATGGCACACCCCGACCGGTATCCCTATCCTGTACCCGGATCGCAAAGGGCTGATACGTGGCGCAGGTGGTGTTATATAGATGATCGAGCCGATACTGTTGACGTCGGGAATAAGTCGGTGGATTTCCGGCAGTTTGTTTTGGGATGAGGGTAAACGTGGCTGTACCGCCGGAAGTCGGCTGGAAGACTTTTCCACGATTACCGAAACCATCCGTCTTGATGGCTTCATAGCCATGCGGAGACTGAATATGGAAATAGACATCTCCGGTATCCATTAAACCCGGTTCCAGAAATGCAATTTTGCCGTTTTTGTCAGTATCGTAAGTGATCTTATTGACTGTTGTCAATTCGACGAGGGGAACCGGGCGGCCGGTTTCGGCATCCGTCACTGTGATCACGAACGGACGATACGGATGGCTCCCAGACGCTTTCGTTATCCCAACGGAAAACACAGCCAAGACACAAACCAGCAGGCAGCAATGTCGATATTTATGTTGGCGGGGCATGTCGCACGCATGATCCATTGAATTCTTCGCTTCATCCCTCAAACGGGTAAAATAAAAGCCCTGATCATCCGTGATCCGGGCCTTTGGCGTTAATACTGAAGCCGTGGCGGGCTTTCATTATCGAACACACATACCGAACTGATCAATCAATAATGACAGGCAGCTGATCACAATATGGTTTTTGTGTCCCTTAAAAACCGTCTGTTTCTTTTTGTGATCACAAGGTTCCATCCCTGCTGCACTGCCTGAAGCGAACGTCCATGTCCGCGCGGGTTATTCACTGAAGGCACACTCGTCGTGTATTCGTATTTATACTGTAGAAAGAGCAACGGCCGGTTGGACCGTTTCAACCAATTGTCGCTGGGCATCGAGCATATTTTCCATATCCGCCACCACCAGGTGCTGGATCATGCCCTTGCGAAGCCGATTGATGCCCATGCGAAGCACTGTTTCCTCGACCGATCCGGCAATAGCCCGTGCCAGAGGCGGATCAATATTGTATTGACTCACGAGGTCGCGGACGATACAGCGCTTGTCCCACTCAATTTCATCGCTGTCGATCACCTCGATCCGCCGTCGATCCAGACGGCGATTGAGGCGGTGGGCGTTGAGCCGTTCAGCCGCCATCAAAAAGCCGGCCCCTTCCAGCACCGTCAGCACCATCTGGTGAACCTGATCCGTGGTCAGCGACTGCGGCTCGGATCGTCCGTACAGAAAATAGGTTACCGCGTCCGAGAGCAGCTGGGCCGTTTCGAGACAATCCTCCTGTTCGGTCGTCATCGCCCGATGCAGCGTACCGAACACCTTCGTATGCAGATACGGCTCAGTTGAGCCATCCGACTTTGTCACTTGAATCTGCATAGCGACTCCTTTCGTTTGTAAATAGGCACTCCATTAAAACAAGTTTGGCTGATCACCGGAATCCGGTTCGGAAATCGCCTGGGTCACTTCGTCCAGCAGGTCTCCGACATCCGCAAATTCACGGTACACACTGGCAAACCGCACATAAGCCACTTTGTCCTCTTTGCGCAGAAAACGCATGGCCTGTTCACCGATAAACAACGCAGAAACCTCCTTATCATAGCTTCGAAAAATTTCCTCTTCGATATGATCGGCGATCTCCTGCATTTTCTCTGCCGAAACAGGGCGTTTGTAACAGGACTTTTGCAGTCCGGCAATAAGTTTTTCGCGGTCATACGGTACACGGGTTCCGTCCTTTTTAACCACATTAAGCTTAAACGCCTCGCCAATCTTCTCGTAGGTAGTAAATCGCCGCGAACACCCCAAGCACTCCCGCCGTCGCCGCACAATACGGCCACCTTCGCTCGACCGAGAGTCGATGACCTTGTCATTATCTTCTTTACAGAACGGGCATCTCACGGAGCATCCCTGTTGTTTGGGTGGTATCTATCAAAGCACCAATATATCCTTAATTCGCAATCTTACCACCTATATATGGTATGTCAATGCAAAGTTTTTAATTTTTTATAAGCCCCCGATTTCCACCTCCAAAAAAATACACTTCACGTGTCCGGAAAAAGTCCCTTTCCCAAGATTATTTGATGCATCCAGCTGGCGCATTTGTTCTCACTCCAGTTCATATCATAATCGGAGTTCGCCATCCCCAAATCATATCAAGCTTGAGAATCACTGACATAAACAAATTTACCGCATAAAAAGGCCGGAATACAGGCTTTTCATTATTGACATTCGTTTGGTTTGGGTCTATAGTTTACATCCTTTTTATACATAATGTAAAAAAGCCCTGCGGAAAGGGGTTTTTAGAATAACTCAAATCTTCCTAAAAAGAAGTAAGATGAACTGTTAAACGATACAGGAGAATGTTCGATGGCAAAGAAAAAAGCCACAAAAAAGGCCGTCAAAAAGACTACCAAAAAGGTAGCGAAAAAGAAAACGGCCAAAAAGAAAACGGCAAAGAAGACCGCGAAGGCAAAATCGACAAAGCGGGTATACTTCTTTGGAAACGGCAAGGCTGAAGCCAACGCCAAAATGAAAGCGCTGCTCGGCGGCAAGGGTGCCAACCTGGCCGAAATGACCAGCCTCGGCATACCGGTACCTCCGGGCTTTACCATCTCGACCCAAACCTGCCACGACTTTAACGCACTCGGCAAAAAATGGCCGGCCGGCTTGGAAGACGAAGTTAAGAAAAATGTCGCCAAGCTGGAAAAGGCCATGAAGGCCAAATTCGGCGATCCGAGCAAGCCGCTGCTGGTTTCAGTTCGTTCCGGTGCAGCCGTCTCGATGCCGGGTATGATGGATACCGTCCTGAACCTAGGTCTCAATGACGACGTCGTCGCTGGTATCATCGAAAAGACCGGCAACGCTCGTTTCGCATACGACATCTATCGCCGCTTTATCGACATGTTCGGTGATGTGGTCATGGGGTGCCACCATGAGAATTTTGAACACGCGATTGATGCCGCCAAGAAAAAAGCTGGCGTTCAAAACGACAACGAACTGTCCGCTGATCAGCTTAAGGATGTTGTGGATGCGTACAAAGCTATCTACAAAAAGGAAATCGGCGAGATGTTCCCGCAGGATCCGATGAAGCAGCTCGAACATTCGATCAATGCAGTGTTCGGCAGCTGGGACGCTCCCCGTGCAATCCGCTACCGTCAGATGGAAAACATCACCGGCCTGCTGGGCACCGCTGTGAACGTTCAGGCGATGGTCTTCGGCAACATGGGTGACGATTGCGGCACAGGCGTTTGCTTTACCCGTAACCCCTCCACCGGTAAGAAAGAATTTTACGGTGAATATCTCATCAACGCACAGGGCGAAGACGTGGTAGCCGGTATCCGGACTCCCCAGGACCTCAAGCATCTTAAGAAAGACATGCCCAAGGCCTACAAAGAACTGACCGCCCTGATGACCAAGCTCGAAAAGCATTATAAAGATATGCAGGATATGGAATTCACCATTCAGGAAAAGACCCTGTACATCCTGCAGACCCGTAACGGCAAGCGTACCGCAGAAGCGGCGATCACCAACGCTGTTGATATGGTCAAAGAAAAACTGATCAAACCCGAAGAAGCGATCATGCGTGTCACGCCGGAACAAATAGACCGCTTGCTGCACCCCAGTTTTGACTCCAAAGCAACGCGCAACGTGATTGCCACCGGTCTTCCCGCTTCGCCGGGTGCGGCCGTGGGTCAGGTTGTCTTCGATGCAGAGACGGCTGAAGAATGGGCCAAAGCCGGTAAGAAAGTGATTCTGGTGCGTATCGAAACCAGCCCCGAAGATATCGGTGGTATGGATGCGGCAGATGGCATCCTGACCCAGCGCGGCGGCATGACCTCTCACGCGGCTGTAGTTGCCCGCGGTATGGGTAAATGCTGTGTTGCCGGTGCAGGCGATGTCGTGATCAATTACAAGAATAAATCCTTCACCGTTGACGGCACCACCGTCAAAGAAGGCGACTGGATCAGCCTGGAAGGTACCGAAGGCCAGGTTATTCTTGGCCAGGTTCCGACCGTTGAGCCGAAACTGTCTGGTTCGTTCGGCCAGTTCCTGAAGATGTGCGATAAGATTCGTACACTGGGCATTCGCACCAATGCTGACACCCCGGGTGACAGCAAGCGTGCCCGTGACTTCGGTGCTGAAGGTATTGGTCTGACACGGACCGAACACATGTTCTTCGAAGGCGACCGTATCTGGGCCGTCCGTGAGATGATTCTCGCTGCAGACGATTATGCCGCACTGCTGAGCGGACTGGCAGATACCGAAGACAAAGCTGAAATCGCCGCGCTGAACAAAAAATACACCGGTGCCAAGAAGCAATTCGAAGGCGCTCTCAAGAAATTGCTGCCGTATCAGCGTAAAGACTTCGTCGGTATCTTCAAAGCCATGGCCGGCCTGCCGGTCACCGTTCGTCTGCTGGATCCGCCGCTGCATGAATTCTTGCCGCAGGAAGAGTCCAACCAGAAAGAAATGGCTAAGCGCCTGAATGTGACACCGGCTGTTGTTAAGGAACAGGTCGAAGCACTGCACGAGTTCAACCCGATGCTTGGTCATCGCGGCTGTCGTCTGGCGATCACCTATCCGGCCATCTACCGCATGCAGGCACGTGCCATCATGGAAGCGGCCCTGCAGGTGAAGAAATCCGGCAAGAAGGTGCTGCCGGAAATCATGATTCCGCTGGTAGGCTCCGTCAAGGAACTGGCGATTGTTAAAGCCGAAGTCATCGACGAGATCGAACAGGTCTTCAAGGCCAAGAAAGCCAAGATGCCGTATATGGTCGGGACGATGATCGAGGTTCCGCGTGCTGCACTGACCGCTGATCAGGTTGCCGAAGAAGCCGAATTCTTCAGCTTCGGCACCAACGACCTGACCCAGATGACGATGGGCTTCAGCCGTGACGATGCCGGCAAGTTCCTCGGCGAATACGTCAAGCAGGGCATCTATGCGGTTGACCCGTTCCAGGCACTGGATCAGAACGGCGTTGGCAAGCTGGTTGAGGTGGGTATCGCTCTCGGCCGCACCACACGTCCGAAACTGAAAGTCGGTATCTGCGGCGAGCACGGCGGTGAGCCGAGCAGCATCGATTTCTGCCACAGAGCGGGCATGAATTACGTCAGCTGCTCTCCGTTCCGCGTGCCGATCGCACGCCTGGCCGCAGCACAGGCCGCTGTCCGGAACAAATAACCGGTACCGTCGGTTTTCAGCCGGCAAGATACGGTTCTATAACGCAACACCAAAGGGTGTGTCCAAATGGGCACACCCTTTTTTACTGGGAACGCAGGCGTCCCACCCGCAATGTGGCCGAAGCTTCCAGCGTCGGACTTCTGCGTATCATAATTTTTCCATTTACAACACCCCTTTATATTTCCTATAATAATAGTATGATACGAAGTGCAGATACATCTAAGGAGGCGGCAGCGAAGCAGCTTGAGGTGCTGAGAAACCTGGAACCCGCCGGGCGGCTCAAGCTGACGATGGACCTCTGTGATAACCTTCGCAACATCACCAAAGCCGGTATCCGCCACCGCCATCCGGACTACACCGAACAACAGGTCACACAGGCCTATTTAAAACTGATTTTAGACAAATCGCTGTTCGAGGAAATTTTTCCCGGCTATGAGATTTCAGCATGAAGGATCAGAAACAATTTCTTGCCCAAATCATTCATACGCTTCATAAAGCGAATATTCCTTACATGATATCCGGCTCTGTCGGCAGCAGTTTTCACGGCCAACCCCGCGCCACCAACGATGCAGACATCGTCATTGCTCCGACTGTTGAACAAATCATTTCTTTTATTGAGTTGTTGGGACCGGATTTTTATGTAAGCAAAGAAGCCGCCAAACAAGCGATTGAAAACAAGACAATGTTTAATATCATCGATATTCAGGCCGGCTATAAAACCGATTTGATCGTTCGCAAACAGAGGCCTTTCAGCCAGCAGGAATTCACACGCAGAACGCCTGTGGACTTCTTCGGGATCGAGACTTGGTTTGTTACGCCCGAAGATTCGATTTTGAGTAAGCTCGAATGGAGCAAAGACCGCCGGTCGGAAACACAGTTCAACGATGCTTTGGGTGTATTAATGGCTCAGAAAGACAATCTGGACTATGAGTACTTAAAAAAATGGGCAAAGGAATTAGGCGTTGACGACGCTCTGCAGAATCTTCTTAAAGAAGCAAATCTTTAACGCAGAGAACATTATACAATCTACAAAGATCAATATTCAATTAATAAATAGGGCAAAAGATGGAAGAAATGAAGAAGAAGAAAAAACAATTTAGTCTGCTTAACGTTCTCATCGGTGTATTTATCGTATTTTTTCTTATCTATCTTTTCATCCCCTGCGGATGCCCCACTAAGGAAGATGCATATCGTATTATTTGTGGATCAAAATTAAGGCAATTTATAAATCGTTTTCATGCTTATCAATCTGAAAACTCTCAAATTCCTTTATCAAGTCAATGGTGCGACAGTATAAAACCATTTTTTGATGAAGAAGACATGAATGAAGCTTTCCAATGCACCTCTGATCCAAATGGCCCTTGCAGTTACGCGATGAATGAAAACATCCCGGCAGATGCCAATGAGTTACCAGGTGATTTAGTATTGCTATTTGAGAGCAAGCCCGGCTGGAATCGGATTGGCGGCCCGGATGATGTGATCACCGATCGTCACGAGAAGAAAAATAAACCCGGTGCCAACGTCGCCTTCGCCGACGGACATGTCGAATTCGTCGAAGCGAAAGAGATTCCAAACCTGCGATGGAAGATCGAGGAATAAAAAAGGAGTTACAGAAATGAAAAGGAAATTGCTAAAAATATTTGATGCGATGTTATTTTGCGTTGTTTTCTTCTTCATATCTTTGCTTATTGCTATACTTACCCCCTCATGCAGGCAATCACGAATTATGCAAAAAAAGATAGAGTGTAAATCTAATCTCAGACAGCTGTTATTCTCTCAGTTGTTGTATCAGAACGACAAAGAATTATGGCCCGCCAAAAATCATTGGTGTGATTTGATTAAACGCCATGTAGAAGAAAAGGGTATATTTGAATGTCCGGCAGATAAGACCGGTCCATGCAGTTATGCGATGAATGAAAACATCCCGGCCGATGTGAACGAGCTGCCGGATGATTTGGTGTTGCTGTTTGAAAGCTCTCCCGGTTGGAACCAAGTCGGCGGGCCGGATGATGTCGTCACCGGCCGCCACGACAGACCCGGTGCCAACATCGCCTTTGCCGACGGTCATGTCGAATTTGTCGATGCTGAAGACATTCCCAATTTACGATGGACTGTGGAGCAAAAGCCGTGATGTCACCCCGGCCTTGAGCCGGGGTCCAGACGGTCCATAACAGGGAAGTTCTTACGTCACATATATTTGATCTTATCACACGGTGCCCTCGCCCCTGGATGCCGGATCAAGTCCGGCATGACAAAAACGCAGGCCTTCAAGAATTTGCCTTTCAGGCCGTTTAGAAATACTATTTCACTTTTCCCATTTAAAAATTCCTTTTTTGCAAAATCTCGATCAATTTCGCCACACCTTGCCGCTTAGAACGTCTATATCCTTCAGAAACCTGATTCGCTCATCCAAAATGCATAAAATGATTGCGAATCACTGAAAAACGGTTATAACAAACCATGGTAATGAAACGATTCATTCTTTTCAGAGAAAGGAAGTATCATGGCACGCAATTTTCATGTCCGGCGGACGTATACCGGCCGCACCATCGATCCGTCATCCATCTGGAAAATCTTTCGATGGGCGGTGATCGGCCTGCTGGTCGTCTACGCCGTCATCACGTCGATCTACACCATCGAAACCAACGCCGCCGGCGTCGTTAAACGGTTCGGCAAATATAACCGCATCACGGAGCCGGGAATCCATCTGAAACTGCCCTTCAACATCGAGAGGGCTATCGAGGTCCCGGTCAAAAATGTCCAGAAAGAAGAATTCGGTTTTCGCACGGTCAAGGCCGGGGTCGATTCCCAGTATCTTGGCGTCGATGAAATCCAGTCCGGCCGGTACAGCCGAGAATCGCTGGTCAATCTCATCCGTGAAAGCGGCGAATCCGTCAGCGGTTCAACAAATTTACAGACCGTCGCGAAGAATCTGATCCAGCGTGAATACATCATGCTCACCGGCGATTTGAATATCGTCGATGTCGAGTGGATCGTGCAGTACAAGATTAAAAATCCACGGCAATACCTGTTCAATATCCGTGACGCACGCCAGACTATTCGTGACTGCAGCCAGGCCGTGATGCGGCAACTTGTCGGCAACGGCAGCGTAGATGAGGCGATCACCATCGGCCGGATGGAATACGAGATTGACGCCAAGGACTTGCTCCAAACGCTCTTGGATAACTACGAAACGGGCATTCACATCGTCACCGTCAAGATGCAGTCGTCGAACCCGCCGATGCGGGTGCGGCCGGCATTCAACGAGGTGAACAAGGCCCTGCAGCAGAAAGAACAGCGTATCAACGAAGCCCTCAAACAATACAACGAGGTGGTTCCGAAAACCCGCGGCGAGGCCAAGCGTCTTATCGAAACGGCCCGTGGATACGCCGCGGAGCGCGTCAACCAGGCACAGGGCGACACGAACAAATTTCTACAGGTCCTGACCGAGTACGAGAAGGCCCCCACGATCACACGCCAGCGACTCTACCTGGAAACAATGGGCACGGTCCTGCCGAAAGTGCCGGAAAAATGGATCATCGAACAGGGCGGCGCTGAAGGCGGCATCTTAATGAAACTCGATTTGGATAATCCCCAGGGATCAAAGTGAGGTAACCTATGAATACACAGGAAAATAAGTCAGGAATACCCGTAAAACCGAAAAAAGGCCCCTCCCGCCTGATGATTGAGGTGGTGGTCGTCATTGCGATTATCATCCTGATTGCGTCGGTGTATATTGTTGACCAGTCCGAACAGGCCGTCGTGACACAGTTCGGCAAGCCGGTCAAGGTCATCATCAACCCCATCGAAGGCGTTAATGCCGAAGCCGTTCAGGAGCGGCTCAAAAAGAAATATAACGATGAAGGAATTGCTGTTTCGATCGGTGCCGGACTCCGGCTCAGGATTCCGATTATCCAGCAGGTCAAGAAGTTTGAACGGCGGCTGCTGCGCTGGAACGGGTACCCGGAGCAGATTCCGACCAAGGACAAAAAATACATCTGGGTCGACAGCACCGCGCGATGGTATATCGAGGACCCGCTGCAGTTTCTCAGGTCTGTCGGAACACAGGAGCAGGCACTGGCACGCCTGGACGATATCATCGACTCGTCGACACGCAACTCCATCACCAAGCGCGACCTGATCGAGGTAGTCCGAACGGACAACCGCCCGATGCGCGTGGCTGAAGAAGAACTGCAGGAAACGGCCAAGGTCAGCAATGTTGACGAAGGCCGTCCCGTGATCGTTAAAGAGATCACCGATGCATCCCGCAAATCCTGCGAAGAATACGGCATCGGCATCCATGAAAGCGGCGTGCTGATCAAGGGGTTGATCTATGTCGACACCGTGAAAGAAAAAGTCGAGGACCGCATGATCGAAGAACGCCTGCGGATCGCCAAGAAATACACCTCCGAAGGCGAAGGCGAATACGAACGCATCATGGGCGACAAGGAACGCGATATACGCACCATCCTGTCAGAGGCCTACAAGACCGCCCGCGAGATCGAAGGCACTGCCGACGCCCAGGCTACACAGATTTACGCAGAGGCGTATGAAAAGGACCCGGAGTTTTACCGCTTTCTCAAGACGCTGGAACTGTACGAGGAATCCATCGGCGGAAACCAGACCCGGCTGATCCTCGGTACCGACAATCCGCTCTTTGAACTCATCAAGGGCAACGTCTCGATGCCTGATAAAGCATCAGAATAAACCCGTACTTTAAAAGGTACCGGATGTATCCTAACATAGTTTGGAGAATGAAGAGAAAAGCAACCCGATAAAAAGCTCGAAGGGCGACATGTTGTAGCCCCATCCCGTGCCTGTCCCGTCGTAGCTGGAAGCGAAGAGGGAAGGGTGGGGGATTAAAATTTCTTCTATCAATTTTTGGGCCCCAGAGAGGCGGCGTATACTGCCCGCTGCGCGGGCCCTTGTTGATTTGACCAATCCATCCACCACGGCCTCACGCCGCGGGGCTACAAAATTCCGGCCTCTGCGAGGTCTTTTCAATTGTCCTAATTACACTATTCAATCCGTAATTTTCTTATTTCGGCGGGAATTTAGCCAGCAGTTTCGTTACGACCTCTTCGGTTTTTTTGGCCCTGCTTTCGGTGGAGCGATACGGCCCGCCGAGCCCCTTGGCATGCCCCTCCCAAACAAGACGGTCCGTTTTTGCATCGATCATCGTGAGGATGAACATACCTTCCTGGAATTGTTCATTGGCCAGACGCTGTCCCGTCAATGAAGAGTAACGGGTGCTTTCTGGTTCTCTTCGAACAGTGCTTTTGTACCCTTCAAGTGAAATGAGAATATTCGGTGCCGCCGGATCAAGGTGGTATCCCTTGCTTTTCATCTGCTGATCGACGGCAGCCTTGACACGGCTAACCGCCAATGGGTCGGCCGAATAATTAAACGGCATATCGAGCCAACTGTAGCTGCTGATGGAGCTAAAGTCATAACCGGCGTCATAGTCATAGCTGGTACCGGTGACCGCACAGCCGGCCATCACATATCCCAAACAAATCAAAACAATACTACAAACCTTCATCTCGCATTCTCCCATAGACAAATTGGTGCATCTTTTTCTTAATTCCCGTCATTATAGCACGTAACGAGTCAAACACAACAGTATGTATTCATTTGGAGATGCCGGATACTCCTGTCTCGAAAGCTATGGCAAGGCAAAAACAGGAGGTTCACTGCTACAGGTTATTGCGCGAGGGCTTTTTCGAGCGGCTCGATCAGTTTCGAATCGAACGGTTCGGTCGCTGAATCAAACCGTGCCAGCGTCTGTCCGTTCCGGCCGATGAGGAATTTGTTGAAATTCCAGGTAATCGGGCCTGCAAATTCGCCGTTATCTTCCCCGGTCAGGTATGCATACAGCGGGTCGATATCATCACCCTTGACGGAAATCTTTGAAAACATGGGAAACGTCACATCGTACGTATTCGTGCAGAACTGTTTGATCTGGGCGTTGGTACCCGGTTCCTGGCTGCCGAAGTTGTTGGCCGGAAAACCCAGTACGACCAGCCCCTTGTCCTTGTACTGTTCATACAATTTCTGCAGAGGCGCGTATTGTTTCGTGAAACCGCACTTACTGGCCACATTGACAATCAGCAGCACCTCGCCCTCATACACCGACAGCGAAACCGGCACACCGTCAATGTTGGTCATTGTAAACGTATAGAGTTTCGCCGGAATTGCGGGCATGTCCATTGCGAACAGTCCCGTGCGAGCAGTGATAAACAGTGTGCTTCCGCCCTTGCCAAAACAGAGATTGGACGGACGCTGCGGGACTTCAATACGTTTGATCTGCCGGCCGTCACGGTCATACACCACCACCGCGTCAGAGGTGAGGTACAGGTTGCCGCGGGCATCCAGCGTCATGCCATCAGATCCCTGTTCGGCAAACAGTTTTTTATCGGTTAACGTGCCATCCGGCTGGATCATATAGACAAAAGTCTTGTCGGCACCGGCATCGGCCACGTACAAATGTTTACCGTCAGGCGTACCGATAACCCCGTTAGGACGAACCATGTCATCGATGACACGGAGTACACGTTTGCGGTCCGGTGACACGTAATACACATGCTCACCCTCCTGCGGCAGATTATCCCGGTTGCCGTAGCGCGGATCGGTGAAATAGACACCATCTTTGGAGTCAATCCACACATCGTTGGGACTGTTAAACGGCTTGCCGTCATAACTGTCAGCCAGCACGGTCACTTTACCTTGCGGATCGATGGACACTAGTGTGCCAGTGGCACCTGCACAGGCGACGAGATTGCCCTTTGTGTCAAAGGCAAGCCCGTTCGCACCGCCACTGTTTTCCTGGAACGTCGAGAGTGTTCCATCCACAGACCATTTAAGGATGCGGTTGCTGGGAATGTCGGTAAAGAAGATGTTGCCTTGTTTGTCCGCTGCAGGACCTTCGGTAAATTGAAAACCATCGGCCAGCTTCTGCACCGGCGGCTGCTCGGCAGCATCGACAGACAGTATTATATTCAATACTGTTAATATCGCCAAGCTCGATATCAATAAACGCTTATGTGCCATTTTCTTCTCCCTTCGACTTGCGTGATTGATGATACTGCGTTTTGCAAAGGTCGCATTTGTTTCAACGGCCTATTTTACTCTACGATCACTGCGGCGTAAAAGATCCTTTTAAAATTAATATCTGAGCTTAAAGAAGTTGAACCGCCGCTTTCTAAATCAACGGCTTTGAAAGTATCTTTTCTGCGATATTAATGTGGAAGATGGATGTAAAAGTGGATAAATAAAGCCCCTTGTAAAACAAGGGGCTTTCGTGTTCAATCAACCAACTGCTATGATGTTAGCAGGGTCTGACTGCTGTCGCGCAGGGGCCTTTTTTGCCCTCGCCGACTTCGAATTCAACTGCCTGGCCTTCCTTCAGTGAGGCAAAACCCTGCATTTGAATTTCAGAATGATGGACGAACAGATCGCTGCCGCCGTCATCCGGGCAGATAAAACCAAAACCCTTGCTGTCATTGAACCATTTTACTTTACCTGTACTCATTGTACTACTCCCGGATCCACTGGGATCCACTAAAACATCCCTTTCCTGCTTATTAGGGGGTGCCGGTTTAAAGGGACCAAACCACCCGCACCCGCAGACACCATGATCAGACAGTCAACGTCGACTCCTTTCACAGTGCTTTTATGCTCATTTTATATACTAATACCGGTTTCGGTTACCGCCGCGATCATTTCGATTACCGCCGCGGTCGCCGCGATTGCCGCCGCGAGGACCACCGGATCGATTGCCGCCGCCGAATCCGCCGGGCCGACGTCCGCCGCCACGCGGGCCAAAACCGCCCCGGCCGGCCGGACGAGCCGGTTTTTCCTTGGCCTGATCTACCTTTAACTCACGGCCCATAAACTCTTTACCATTCATTTCCTTGATTGCTGCCTGACCTTCACTCACTTCGGCCATCTCAACAAAACCAAATCCTTTGGACTGACCGGTCTGCTTGTCTTTCAGGATATTGACCGAGGCGACCGCACCGAACTCACTGAACGCCTGTTCCAAATCGCTTTCGGCAACGTCATACGACAAATTTCCAACATAAATCTTCATAGATTTCCTTTCACAAATCCCACCAAGGGGAATCGGTAATTCGACATGTGCGAGGAACGGACCGGGTCTTTCTGCGAACAGAAAACACGCCGACTGAAAGGACGCAGAAACTCAAAACCTGTTTCAGGAGAGGGTTTTCGTCGGATGGGACACCATCAATTCTCTACACGAGACATACTCTTATATAAAAGAAACTTCAGAGAAATGACGGCAATCAGATGGAACGTTATCTTCCGGCAAGCCGGAATTCGCTAATTCGGCTCAACTTGCGAATATAGCTATCATTTCAACTTTCGGATTATTATCCTGAATCAGCGGATCGATTGCAAGTAAATTCCGTAAAAGGTCAATTCTTCACCCTCTGAAAACACCTTCAATAACTCCGCAATTAGTTCTAAGGTCATAAAAAACAAAGGCTTATGAGACTTCTAGTCATGTCCGAACAAATAAAAAAAGGGCCATAAAACCGACAAAAAGCAGAATGGCATTGCTTTTTCAATCACTTTTTACAGAATCATTGTCAGTCTAGCTTGCTGACATGATGGATTCAGGACAAGTGACAACACAGTTGCGGCCGCGTTTTTTTGCTTCATACAGGCAGGCATCAGCACGCTGCATTATGGAATCCGGAGTGTCGGGGCCATCGGCCGACCATTCGGCCACCCCGGCGCTGATCGACTGTTGTTTCAGTTTGGGCAGCGAGCATTGATTAAACGTCCCGCGGATGCGTTCGGTTAATGTCTCGGCGCCGGCCAGCTTTGTTTCCGGCAGAATCAAGACAAATTCATCTCCGCCATAGCGTGTAATCACAATATCCGTATCACGTGTAATGTGTCGCATCAGGTCTGCCAGGTACTTAAGTGCTTCATCCCCCGCGGCATGACCGGCGGTATCGTTGATTTGCTTGAAGTTGTCAAGGTCGACAATCGCCAACGAAAAGGGCCGACCGTATCGCAGAGCCCGGGCACATTCATTCTTCAGCACTTTTTCAAGTACGCGACGTGTTCCAACACCGGTCAATGGATCAATTTCGCTGTTACGCCTGGCCTCTTTATAGTTATTGTACAACAGCGCATTTGTCAAATTGGCGCCGAGTACCTGCTGAAGAATCGTCGCCTTATACCGTTGTGTTTGATCCGTTTTTATTGTCGGATGATCCGGCCGGCAGACACAAAGATATCCGGACGGGCTTTGGACACGAGTACTGCAATCGCTATGGATAAATAAAGGGATCATCAGCTTACATACAGTACTGCATGAATTACCGCAATCAGAACATGGATTTGTCATCATCATTTTTATCGATGGCGATGAATCTGCATGAGTTAAAGACTGCGAGAATGTTTTTTCTGTGCACGGGCATTCATTCTGATAAACGCAGATCCGGTCATCCTCATGTGCCTTGAACCAAAGGGCAGCTTTCTCGGCTCCAAAGCTTTTTGGAACTTCATGGATCGCCATTGTAACAATATCTTTGAGGTCGAGACTTTTTAATCCCGCAGGAAGCATTGCGAGTTCTTCGGCAGCCATTTGCATGGCTTTGCTGTTATTCATCCGGAAGGCAATCACATCCCTGCTCGAAATCATACCGATGGGCAGATTATTTTCAATGACAGGTAGATGGCGTACATGATGTAACGACATAAGCCGTTCGGCTTCCATGATAGGCATGTCCAGTGAGCATGTAATAACCGAAGACGTCATAATATCGCCGACTTTGATAGTCTCAGGCAGCAGGTTCCCGGCACATATTTTTTGAAGCATATCACGTTCACTGAGAATCCCGACAAATTGATTATCTTCATCAAAAACAATCAAACAGCCAATACTATGGCTGCTCATCAAAAAAGCTGCCTGTGCCGCGGTCGAGTCGGTATGAATACTCAGCACTGTATTATTCCAATTCATCTGTTGCTTGAGTTCTGCAATTGTCGGAGCCATGACCTGCTTTCCTGTGCTACGTTAGCGCTTAATCAAAAAAAGATCGATCGCTAATTCAATCCAATTTCTATCAATGCCATAATCTAAAATGGTAGAATTGACGCTTGTGTTACTTTCGTACAGACGTATTAACAGCGCCAATCACCTTTCAGTATCAAACAAACATCGGAAGAAATAAGACCCCACTTAATGAGAACATGACCAAATTCACAGTTTGCGACAACGAGAGTCCTGTATCTATTTTCTTCACTCTATCTACGAATTCCGCTTTCATTTCAACTTTTGATCCCAAAATCAGGGGATCAGAGGAGATGAATTCAAAAAATAAAGATTTTTTTCAAAAACCTCTTGACGCCTGACTACACACGTAGTATCCTTGTGACTACAATAGTAGTCTAATTGTTTAAGGAGCCACATAATGAAATCGAAAACGCTGGGACAATTGGAGCTGGAAGTACTAAAAATCGTCTGGGACAAACAGGGGTGTACGGTTCCGGAGGCGGCAGACGTCTTAGCAAAGCAAAAGGGTTACGCCCGGACGACCATCTTGACGGTCATACAGCGGCTGCATAAAAAGGGCTTTCTCAGCCGCAAAAAGGAGGACGGCGTCTTCCATTACTCCCCGACCGAAAAAAAGACTACCGTACTCGGAAATCTTGCGCGCACATTTGTGGATTCGATTTTTGAGGGGTCCTCGGCGGATTTGGTTCAGCATTTAACCAGCGGAGAAGTGACCAATGAGGAACTGGTGCGAATCCGAAAGATTATCGATGATGCCATTGCGGCAGATGGA
>ENA-ORCT01000570-ORCT01000570.1-marine-metagenome-genome-assembly--contig:-NODE-570-length-17026-cov-3.398077_pt1 | contig 17026 bp, 9 predicted proteins | sample MGYA00248632_ERZ508511 | MGnify/ENA primary metagenome ERZ508511 (study PRJEB26182, sample SAMN06268839) | marine metagenome | isolation source: Tt an P1-techrep anaerobic enrichment on pine from sediment...
GACGGTAAGCTTCGATTTGCATACGATGATCTTAAAATCAGCATTCTTGAACAAAAAGACGGAGATACAAAAGAAGCAAAATTCCTGAGCTTTTTAACCAACAGCTTAGTATTGAAGTCGAAACATCCACGTACCCATTTCCTGCTTCCCGACGATATCAGTTACAAAAGAGATCCTCAAAAATCAATCGTCAACTATTGGTGGAAGTCCATATTTAGCGGGGCAAAAAACACTTTTGGAATTAAAGAAAATGAGGACGAATAACATGATCAGATTCAGCAAAAAAAACTACATTTACAGCTTATTTTACTAAACAATTCTTAACAAATAACGATTCCATTGCTGAAGAGTGCCATATACCTGACAATTAGCTCCCTACTGATCATCACCAATTTTTGCCTGGGGCAATCTGAACAAAAAAGGATACTGGTCATCTACTCCTACAATTCAAGCTTTCATATTTATCAGCAATCAGTCGTAGCCCTTCACGAAATCTTTCCTGAAAAAGACTACTATGTTGACATCGAATTTCTCGATTCGAAACGGTATCCCGAAGGTCAACTCAATCCGACCGTTTTTCAGCAAATCAAATCCAAACAGCAAACTTTGCAGAATTATGATCTGGTAATTGCCTGCAACGACAATGCATTCAATTTTTGCTGCGAGTTTCAGCAGGAATTGTTTCCGGAAACACCAATTGTCTTCTGGGGAGTCAACGACCAGCAGCGAGCGTTAGCTCAGGAGCAAAACCCTTGGATTACCGGCTTCATCGAAAACATTTCGCTTGAAAATACCTTAGACCTGATTCAACGGCTTCATCCGGGAAAAACCAAATTACAAGTGATTACCGACAACACGACCACTGCGATAGCCGACTACCAGGTCTTTCTGTCCAAAATACCCTTGTTTCCCTCCCTGTCTTTCAAAAAAATCAACGCCAGCCTTTTCACCCTCGAAGAATACACCCAAATGCTAACAGAAATACCATCTGACGAAGTCGTTTTGTTGATGGCTTCTTACCGCTTAAAAGATTCGTATTTGGGTTTGAACCAGGTTGTTGAACTATTGCGAAATAGCACAACATCTGCAATCTATCACGCTTATGATGAAGGTATTGGACAAGGATTCGTGGGAGGAACGGTCATCAATTACTACGATCATATGTATGCGGCAGGCATTGTTGCAAAACAAATACTGGCAGGCGCTTCACCCGCCCAGTTCAAAATTAGCAAAACCATACCTACAGTCAGTATTGCTGATTTTAAGCAACTTAAAAAACACAACATTGACCTGGCAGTAGTTCCGCAACGGGTACAATTGGTCAACGAACCCCGGGCTGATGTTGAAATTGGCCGAATGGAGTTGATGAAAATTATTTCCGCCGCATTCATCTTGTTCTTGTTGCTGTTTCTAATCATCTACCTGGTCAATGCCCGGCGAAAAACAGAAAAATCACTCCGCTTAATTGCTGAAAATTACCTGAATATTTTCAATGAGAACCACTCGATGATGTTACTCATGCATTCAAAGTCGCAGCAGATAACCGAAGCAAACAAGGCAGCTGCCAGCTTTTATGGCTACCCGCGCGACGAACTCACGCAGCTCTTCTTTAAGGATTTATGCCAGCTCCCGCAAATCGACATCGAAGCCTTTTTTACCCAGTCGCAAAAGCAAAACAGCCATTTCGAGCAAAAGCATTACCGCAAAGACGGGCAAATGAAAGAAGTAGAGATTCATAGTGGAAAAATTTTCTTTGGCGACACCACCTTCATCTATGCCATTATTCATGATATCTCGCATCGGATTCAGGCCGAACAAGAACTCATTGAAGCAAAAAAAAAAGCAGAAGAAAGCGATCGGCTGAAATCAGCTTTCCTGGCCAATATGAGTCACGAAATCAGAACGCCGATGAACAGCATCCTGGGTTTTTCATCTTTGCTGGAGGAATACCACAATGATGACACCATCCGACGGGAATTTATCCGGCACATTCAAACCAGTGGCGAACATCTGCTAACGATTATCAACGATATTATTGACTTGAGTAAAATTGAAGCCAATCAGTTGACCGTAAAAAAGCAGAAACATAACCTGAACAGGCTGCTTGATGACATTTATGATTTGATGAAGAATCAGTTGGAAAATAATGATAAAACGCAACTCGCATTGCTACTGATAAAAGGGATAGATGAACCGGAATTTATGATTGAAACCGATGAGGTACGTTTAAAACAAGTTTTTCTCAACTTGCTGGGCAATGCGCTGAAATTTACAGACAGCGGCTCCATCGAATTTGGGTACAAGTACCGGGAAGATGGCATCATCCAATTCTTTGTAAAAGATACCGGCATTGGAATTCCGGATGGCAAGCAAAATGAAATTTTTTCAGCTTTCCAGCAAATTGAAGAGCATGGCAAAAGAAACCATGGAGGAACCGGCCTGGGATTGTCCATCACGCGCTCGCTGGTTGAAAAACTGGGAGGGCACATTTGGGTGATGTCAAAAGTGAATGAAGGATCCCGATTTTACTTTACCCATCCGAAAGAAGAAAAAAAACCGACCGATACAATTACTGCTGACCAGTTACGGTAATCCGGCGCACCCGGTAGGGCTTTTTATTTTGCCCTTCGTAGTAGGTACGCATCAGAATCTCGGCCATGATTCCGATGGTCATAAACTGAATTCCCCCCATCACCAGAAGCATACCGAGAATCAAAATAGGCTTTCCCCAAATATCATAACCTAAAATCTTAAGAATCAATAGATAAAAGTTGATTAAAAAGCCAATTCCCAAGGTAACGATTCCAATCCCCCCGAAAAAATGCATGGGACGCTGCATGTATTTTTTAAAAAACACCATCAACAGTAAGTCACTGAAAACCCGGGTGGTTCGGCTCAGGTTATATTTTGATTTTCCAAACTCACGCGCCCGGTGGTTCACATCCACTTGCGTCATCAGGGTTGACCCTTCGAGCGCCAAAAGTGCCGGAATGAAGCGATGTAGTTCACCATAAATATGGATGCTTTTGATGGCTTCGTGGGTAAAGACTTTCAAAGTACAGCCCAGATCTTTCATGCGAATTCCCGTAGCTTCGCGAATCAAATAGTTTGCAATTTTACTTGGAATTTTACGCAAGAAGGCTCCATCTTTACGATTGGCCCGCACCCCGGCCACCATGTCCCATTCTCCTTCTTTGGCCATTTTTACCATCATCGGTATATCGGCCGGATCATTCTGTAAGTCGCCGTCAAGCAATGCAACATATTCACCCGTGGCTGCATCAATTCCCGCTTGCAACGCAGAGCTCTGTCCGTAGTTCTTTTTCAGTTCAAGTAGCAAAAAATGCTCGTCATTAATCGCTCTCACTTCTTCACGAGTCCGGTCGGTTGATCCGTCGTCAACAAAAATGGCTTCATAGTCAAAATTCTGTAGGGCGGCTTTTATCTGTTCGCTCAGTGGCCGGATGTTCAACTCTTCGTTGTAAACACAAATAACCACACTTAATTGCTTCATGATTTTCTGTTTATGGCGATTAAAGAATATCTTTGCCGAAATTGCTTTATTTAGCGACACGAAATTAACAAAAAGGCTGAAAGTTATCTAATAGAATCATCATTAAAAAAATCTGTTTTACCCCATGCTCAAGCGATTGAACAACCCGACATACTATTCCTGGTTTATTTTTTCCTTTGCCCTAATCAGCTATCTTTTCAATATTGGCGGCAGTAGCATTTACATTTTGGATGAAGCCAAAAACGCGACCTGTGCGGCGGAAATGTTCACCCGGGGCGACCTGGTTGTGCCCACTTTCAACCACGAGCTGCGCACAGACAAACCGCCTTTGCACTATTTTTTCATGATGCTTAGCTATTCAATCTTTGGAGTGAATGCTTTTGCCGCGCGGTTTTTCTCTGCGGTTTTTGGAGCCTTGACAATTTTGATCAGCTTCTTGTTCGCCCGTCGATACCATTCCGAAAAAGTAGGTCTTTGGACAGCTTTTGTTCTATTGGCTTCCATTCACCTCAATATTCAATTTCATTTAGCGGTGCCCGACCCTTATCTTATCTTTTTCTTCACCGCAAGTATTTTCTCATTTTACGCAGCAGTTAAAGAAAAACGCTTTGTCTATCTATTGTTACTTTATGCCTCAGTGGGCCTGGGAACCCTATCGAAAGGTCCGGTTGCCATTGGCCTGCCCGGGTTGATTTTTCTATTATTTCTTATTTTCAGCAAACGCTTTAAATGGAGCGAAATCAAACAGCTGAGGCCATTTTTAGGCGCTGCCATTGTTTTGGTGATTGCTTTGCCCTGGTATGTTTTGGTTCACCTCAAAACCAACGGCTTGTGGTCCGAGGGTTTCTTTTTCAAACACAATTTGGGACGCTTCTCAAGCGAAATGGAAGGACATGGCGGAATTTTCCTCATCACCATTCTGTTTGTTTTACTTGGGCTTTTTCCATTTTCGGCCTTTATTGTTCAGGCTTTAAAAAAGGCATTCGCCAATCGAAAAGATGATTTTACCTTACTTAGCCTGGTAGCTGGACTAACGATTGTCGTTTTCTTTTCCATCTCGCGCACTAAATTGCCAAATTACACAGTACCAGCTTATCCATATTTTGCCATTTTGCTAGGCTTATGGCTGGCTCAGCTCAACTTCAACTTTGCCAAACCCAAAGCCAGCATGATCGGCCTGCTAGTCTTTGGCATCATCCTCATCCCGGCGCTTTATATCGGCATCAGCTTCGACCCGGCGCTGGCTCATTTAAACTTCCTGGCCTGGTATTTTCTCCCCATTCCTTTAGGCTTTATCGTAGCTTACTACTTATTTTCAAAAGGAAGGTTGAGATTAGCCATAAAGCTGACTGGACTGAGCAGTCTGTTGGGTGCACTCAGTTTTATAGCCCTTGTTTTCCCAAAAATTGATCAGGAAAATCCGGTGGCTCAGAGTCTGCATTTACTGCAAGGAAAAGAGGTTCGCTATTTCGAAAAGTTCAATCCATCCTACTCATTCTATCTCCAAAAAGAAATTAAACAACTGGAGGCCGATCAGTTTTCCAACTTTTTCGACGAGTATCCTGACGGTGTCATCATTTCTACGAAGCGAAAAATCGAAGGTGTCCCACTACCTGAAGGAGTTGAAATTTTATTCTCTGCCCGCGATATTATGGAACGGCCAACAACTGTTCTGCTGATGCGAAACGATTGAGATTGTTCTATTTTAAATAGAGGTGTTTTCTCAATCGAAAGGAGAAAAACAAAGCGGCAAAAGCCAGCCCGCTCAGAAATCCGATCCAAACGCCAATTGCTCCAAAACCCAGAACAATTCCGAAAAGGTAGCTGATGGGCAATCCTAAAACCATGTAGCTTATAAAAGCCATAAACATGGGATGTTTTACATCGGACAATCCGCGGAGCGACGCCAGCAAAATAACCTGAACGCCATCGAATATCTGGAAAAGTGCGGCTACAATTAATAAGTTGGCAGCAATTAAAATAACTTGCGGATCGCCGGTAAAAAGAAACGGCAACTGATGTCTCAACAATACAAACAAAACGCCCATTGATGACATAAACAAAACGACCAGATGAAACGAAGCATAAATACTTCGTCGCATTTGCAACGGATCATCCAGCCCACGGTTGTGACTCACCAGTATTGTTGTTCCGGCACCCAGCCCCAGGCTGATCATGTAGGTGAACGAAGCCAACCCGATGGCCACCTGGTGGGCAGCAAGCGCCTCCTTACTGATCCACCCCATCATAATGGCTCCAAAGCTGAATGTGCTCACTTCAACAATAATCTGCAACCCAATTGGAAAACCAACAGCGAACACTTCTTTCAGTAATTTAAGCTGAATCTTTGCGTAATACGCAATACGAAATTCGCGACTAAACTGCTTGTTTTTCAGAATGAAAGGAATCAACATCACCGGCATCAACAGCCGCGAGATAAGTGTGGCGACACCAGCACCATTAAGCCCCCATTCCGGAAATCCAAACTTTCCATAGATCAACAAATAATTCAGAATAATATTGACCAAATTGGACGTGAGCGTAATATACATGGCTATTTTGGTATTGCCCACACCTTCCAAAAACTGTTTGAACGAATAAAACATCAACATGGGAAACAAGGATGCCACCAATAACAAATAATAGGGAACAGCTTGTTTTACAACCTCCTCTGGCTGCCCCATTCGATTGAGAAACAGGCTCAAAAAAGCCATAATCACTGCAATCGCTAAAGTCGTCAAACCATGAACAAGTAAACCATTTTTCAGGTATTCGCCTACCTGCTGCTCCCTTTTTTGGCTATAAACGGTTCCAACCAAGGGTGTCAGCCCCATGGTAATGCCAATCCCCATTAACATACCAATATGAAAAATATTGACAGAAAAAGCCGCCGCAGCCAATTCCACTGTTCCTACGTGGCCAACCATCATATTATCGACCAAACTAACCGTTACCTGGCCAATTTGCGATAAAATAACAGGAAAAGCCAGGTGAAGGCTTTTTTTATATAAGGGGATATAATTGGAAAGTCTCACGAATTCAGATTCAATATTAAAAAAAACCAAGATCGGTTCAATTATTGCAAACCCTGCTTATCGTTTAAACAGAGCACAAAAATAACAGGATGGATTTGCTTTTGGGTCAAGAACAAGCGATTTATTTTCTATTTTTTATTTCAGGGGCAAATCGCTCAGGTGTGAACCCGCTGCTGGTAATCGCTAAAGCGAAAACCAGTAGTTAAATTTGATCATAAATACGTTGTCAGATTTCAGGCCAAAAAGGTCGCCATAACTTTGGCTGACTGAATTGTTATTGCTTCTCTCGTACAGATAGCGGGAGCTGTTCCACACCAAATACAAGGTCGATCCCGGCCTGAATTCCCAGCGGGCAACCAGGTTCGAACGCAATTCCTGATAATCAAAATCGGGATTGGTAAACGAATAACTTTCCGACTGTCTATCCGTCATGCTGTAGGTATTATTAGCCAGGCTGATGCTTTGCGGGCTGAAATAACGCTCATCGATATTTTTGCTGCTGCCATCATTCACCCGTCTGAAATGGCTATACTGCCCGACTGAGGCATAAGGATTGGCATAATACTGAAGTGAGAACTCTTGGGTAATGAAATATTCGAGCCGCAGGGTGGTCGAAATTGTTTTGCGGTCGAGCTGCCCAACCAGGTAACCAACCTGATTATTGGAAAGGCTGAGTTTACGGACATACTCATGGTAGTCAGTCAGCATTTCATAATCCGTTTGACTGTGAATGCTAATTCGATCGCTAATTTGCCACCGAACAAAGAACGTGTAAACTGCCCTTTTCGAAATTTCATCGACCGACCAGCTTAGGTTGGGACCGCCTGCCACCAGTATTTTCTTGGCGTTGTTGCTCTGCACGAAAATCCTTGTTTTCCAACCGTCTTCTTTATATAGTTTGGGACCTCCGCGCAACTCCCTCGTATCAAACTGACTGTAATCGTGCTCCAGGTAGGCATGCATCCGCCACAAATTGGTGAACCGGAGGAAGGCATGCAGATCGAGTTCTTTCTTGGTTGTTTCACCGCCATAACTCCAGCTATTGTTTTGAGTCAAGTCGAAATAATAATCTCGCAGAATTCCCAGGGGTTTGGTTACCTGGTATCGCAGTTCAATTTCCTGCTCCAGATAATCCGCCTGGTACATATATCCCAAATCGTTGAGATCAACACCCGGCGAACGCCAGCTAAAACCAGCGATTGCCCTGAATTTTCCACTACGCTTCCCCCCCTTCAACGCACCACCATGACCAACCAGTTCGGTCCTGTCGGGATTAAATGTCAGGTGATCAGCATCGGGGCGCTGATAGTAATGTTGCGAAGCCTGCTGCAGACTGCCGATGGCTTCTTTGCTCCCACCCACGCGACTATAAAAACTTTTTGCTTCGAAAAAATACTTTCGCTTTTTCCAGTTGTGCTGAAAGTCAAGCCCTCCAACCAAGGCCGAGCTGGGAACAAATTCCAGGTGCTCGTCTTTGATTGATCGAAGTGAAGAGGTCAATATTCCACCAAAAACCGTGTTCCCCTCGTTAAAATCCTGTTTGATCCGGCCTACAAAATAATTCGAAAATGGTTCAACGGTCAGCTTTTTCGCTGTCTCTCCCGAATAAATGGTGGCTTCTTCGCGTGCGGTTAAACTCTGGACAACACCCAACGAGAGTCCCTTTTTATTTTTGCCGGTGACTTTTAATGCACTAATAATGGATGTATTATCAGGTATCGCCATCGTTTGATTATCTTGAAGATCAGGAGAATATACAGGCGACCGGCCAATCCTGCGCGAATAGAACAGCAAATCCCTTCCGGTGCTAAAATCGAGTACATTATTACCTTCAAGAAAGAAGGGACGCTTTTCGTTGTAAAAAACTTCGTATGACGATAGACTCAAAACCGACGGATCGGCTTCAACCTGCCCAAAATCAGGATTGACGGTATAATCCAGCGTAAAATCCGAACTCAGGCCAATCTTACCATCCAATCCAAAATCAAGTTTGGTCTTGTTCTCTAAATCGGTGTTGGGCGAATAACGGGTACTGGCATAGGGTAAAAATTCCTTCTTCCGTTTGGAATTAATCTCCTTAATTCCTCGAAGCTCACCAAACAAATAGACCATGGCAGGTGCATCCACAGGGATCAGTTTCCACTGCGCTTCCTCCATGTTTCGGTCTATCCATCGCCAAATATGCATGCCCCATACTTGCTCCTCAGCATCGGCAAAACGAAGCTGGCTAAAAGGGATCCGCATCTCAATAGTCCACATCGAATCTTTCACCGCTGATTTGCCATCCCATACCGCATCCCAGTTATGATCCCACTCATAAGCGCCAAGATGCATCAAGTCAACTTTTTGCCCCGCAGCAGAAACATTAAACTCAAAAGCGGTTTGCTTGTCCGCATACGAGTCAATCGCAATTCCTGCGATATCACCATTCATCTCATCACGCCGACTTAAAATTGGTCGAATCTTATCCGGTTCATTATCATAACAGCGCATGCCAACATATAAATGATCCCGATCGTACACAATACAAACTTCCGTTTCCTGAGACGGAGCATGCGCCTGTAAAGGTTGCTGCTGAACAAATCCTCCTCCCCAAAGTCCGTTTCTCCAACAATTTTCATTCAACTCGCCATCAACTTTCACTTTTTCAGATATAAAAGAAGCGTGGTAAACTTTTTTGAGACTGGCAAACTGATTTACCAGTGTATCGGACGATAAGTTGTAACTGCCGGATGGCTGCCCTTGCATTGTAGCGGCACAAACAAGGCTGATCAAGACTGTCAATAACAGAAGACGTGATTTTTGGAAAAACATAATTTTTTTATAAAGGCTACCAAAAATACATAATTTATTATTCAAGTAGGTTTTTAAACATCGATTTTTTTTCAAAATGAAAGGAATTAATAATGATATTGAGAAACTTTTTAAGGTGAATATGGTTTCTAAGTTAGACTTGGAAACTATAGTGAGACTATTTAATAAGACAAATATTTGAAGTATTAAAAGTTAATTATGAGGAAGATCAACAAAATCCTGGTTGCTAACCGGGGTGAAATTGCTGTCCGTATCATGCGCACCTGCCGTGAGATGGGCATAGCAACTGTTGCTGTTTTTTCTGATGCCGACCGGACATCTATGCATGTACGCTATGCTGACGAGGCCTATCATGTGGGTCCGGCTCCATCAAAAGACAGTTATTTAAAAGCTGACAGAATTATTGAAGTTGCTTTACAATCAAAAGCCGATGCCATTCACCCGGGCTACGGCTTTTTATCTGAAAATGCCAAATTTGCAAAACTTTGCACAGACAATGGCATTATTTTCATCGGACCAACTCCTGAGGTCATTGAAAAAATGGGTGATAAAATCCAGGCTCGAAAAGCCATGATTGCCGCAGGAGTTCCGGTAGTTCCCGGAACCACGGAAGCCATTCAGTCAGAAGACGAAGCCATTAAAACCATCCAGAGCATTGGCCTGCCCGTGATGATTAAAGCATCGGCAGGAGGTGGTGGCAAAGGCATGCGTCTGGTCGAAAAAGCGGAGAACATCGTTTCTTCAGTCAGGGCTGCCCGTTCCGAAGCGCTTGCCTCGTTTAACGACGATGCCGTTTACATTGAAAAGTATGTAAGCTCGCCACACCACATCGAGTTTCAGGTATTGGGCGATGAGCATGGCAACGTAGTTCATTTGTTTGAGCGCGAGTGCTCTATCCAGCGTAGACACCAAAAAATGGTGGAGGAAACTCCGTCCGTGTTGATGACTCCTGAATTGCGTAAACAAATGGGCAAACATGCTGTAGACGCAGCTAAAGCAGTGAACTACGTAGGAGCCGGAACCATTGAGTTTCTGGTGGATAATGACCGGAACTATTATTTTCTGGAGATGAACACCCGTTTGCAGGTTGAGCATCCCATTACCGAGCGGGTGACCGGCATTGATTTGGTCAAAAAGCAAATTCAGGTTGCGGAGGGACAGGAGCTAAACCTGGAGCAAAGTAAGCTCGAACAAAAAGGCCATGCCATTGAATGCCGCATTTACGCCGAAGACTCCGACAACAACTTTATGCCGAGTCCAGGAAAAATTCACACCATCACACAGCCCCTTGGATTAGGTGTTCGCACCGATGGTTATGTGTATGAAGGTTATGAAATACCGATTCACTACGACCCACTGATCTCGAAATTGATTGTCTGGGCGCAAACTCGGGGCGAAGCCATTGAGCGCATGCGAAGAGCATTGTATGAGTACAAAATCACGGGAATCAGAACTTCGCTGAAGTTTCTGGAACGAATCATGGACTCAGCCGACTTTGTCAGTGGGAATTATGACACCAACTTCATTGAAAAGAACCGGAGTACCTTACTGGCAGATGATTCCAGCGAAGACAAAAGTCAGGACATGGTTATTATTGCCGCGTATTTCGATTTCATCAACCGGAAAAACAAAGTCATTCCAACCAAAGAACTCAATCCGGCAAAGAATCGGTGGAAAAAATACACATACCAGAAGAATTTTGATCGCTTATAAAACAGAGTATTATGCCTATTGAAATAAAATTAGGTGACCGCGTTGCATCCGTTAAAATTTTAAACCAAAATGAAAATCTCATCGAAATTATGGTCGATGATAAGGTTTACAATGTTGACCTGATGCACAATGACGAAGGAACCTTTTCCATTATTGAAAACAACCGTTCGCACAACATTTCGCTGGTCCCGTCACCAAAGCCGAAATCCTACACGGCTCACACCTTGTACAATACCTATGATTTGGAAATAATTGATGCTGAAGCACGATATATCCGCAACCGCGGAGCCGGAGCAATCGCACAAAGTGAAAAACAAATTACGGCTCCTATGCCGGGAAAAATAGTAAAGGTGCTGGTTAAGGAGGGTGAATCAGTAACGCAGGGGCAAACTGCTGTCATTATTGCAGCCATGAAAATGGAGAGCGAATATAAAGTAGCGCTCGATGGCGTTGTGAAGGCGGTTCATGTTGCCGATGGCGACACGGTAGAATCAAACCAGGTATTGATTGAAATTGATTAATTGAAAAACTATGGACTTAAAAGGCAAATTTGAAAAATTAGAAAGACTCAATAAAGAAGCTGAAATTGGCGGAGGCCAGGAGCGAATTGATAAACAACATGGAGCTGGAAAAAAAACGGCCCGCGAACGTATCGAAGAATTACTGGATCCGGGAACATTCAACGAAATTGACAAGTTTGTGCTCCACCGGGCAACCGATTTTGGCATTGACAAAAAGAAATTTCGCGGTGACGGCGTAGTGTCTGGTTATGGAAAAATCCATGATCGCCTGGTGTATGTTTTTGCCCAGGACTTTACCGTATTTGGGGGAACCATGAGCCGGTCAAACGCCGATAAAATCGTTAAAATTCAAAAAATGGCAATTGAAAACGGAGCTCCGCTTATTGGACTAAACGATTCCGGCGGTGCCCGAATTCAGGAAGGTGTGCAAAGTCTGGCCGGATATGCCGACATTTTCTACAACAACGTCCTTTCGTCGGGTGTGATTCCACAAATCAGTACCATTCTGGGGCCCTGTGCTGGGGGTGCGGTCTACTCTCCCGCGTTGACCGATTTTATTTTTATGGTGAACGAAACCAGCCACATGTTTGTCACCGGACCCGATGTCATTAAAACTGTGACCCACGAAAATGTTAGCAAGGAAGATTTGGGTGGTGCGGTAACACACACGTCGAAAAGTGGCGTGGCTCATTTTTCAGGAGACAACGAAGAGCAAACCATTATGATGGTGCGCGAGCTGGTGAGTTTCATCCCTTCAAATAATATGGAAGAGCCGCCGATTCAAACCACAACCGATCCCATCGACCGCAAAATTGATGCCCTGCACGATGTTGTTCCCGCTGACCCCAACAAAGCTTACGACATGAAAGACATCATCCTGAAAGTTGTTGACGATGAACATTTCATGGAAGTACAGCCTAACTATGCGGCAAACATTGTCATCGGCTTTGCTCGCTTTGGTGGAAAGTCCGTTGGAATTGTCGCCAACCAGCCTGCTGTTTTAGCCGGTGTGCTCGACATCAACTCATCGGCCAAAGCAGCGCGTTTTGTGCGTTTCTGCGACGCCTTCAACATTCCGCTGGTCACCTTGGTTGATGTTCCAGGATTTTTACCGGGCACCCAGCAAGAGTTTGGCGGTATTATCAAGCACGGGGCTAAATTGCTCTACGCTTTTGCCGAAGCCACCGTGCCTAAAATCACGCTCATCACCCGAAAAGCTTATGGTGGAGCCTATGATGTGATGTCGAGCAAACATATAGGTGGTGATATTAACTATGCTTTTCCTACTGCCGAAATTGCCGTTATGGGGCCCGAAGGAGCAATTAATATTCTGAACCGGGACATAACCGACGAAGCAGAGAAAGCCAAAGCCGTGGAAGAATACCGCGATGCTTTCGCCAATCCCTACCGGGCCGCATCGCTGGGCTATGTCGATGAAATTATTTATCCCGAAGACACGCGCATTAAAATTATCAATGCCTTGGAAATGACGCACAACAAGCGTAAGTCCAATCTTCCGCGAAAACACGGAAACATTCCGTTATAGTTCCATTTTTTAAAAGCTGCCCGGATGAACGTACTCATCCGGGCAGTTTATTTTTTGTCAGGCAAACAGTTCCTGTATATCCCGGATTGTTTCAAAAAACATTCGATCAATATTCTTCTGCAAAGGCCGCCAATGCTACAGTTCTGAAACTGAGGCTCCAAACCTTTTTCTAACGAAAACGATCCTTTTCATTGGTGTCAGAGAGTAAACAAATCGTACGAACGAACGTTGTTTATTGTATTTCAGACCGAATTGTCTTTAACATTAAATTAGAATACATGCTTTTAGAAAAAGCTGGAATGATGACCGCAAGCGATAAAAAAACCGAAGAAGTCTTGAACGATTACTACATCGCTTATTTAAGTCGTCAATTAAGCCTCCTGGGAAAGCGGGAGGTTCATAATGGCCGCGCCCATTTTGGTATTTTTGGTGATGGAAAGGAAATTGCACAGATAGCCTATGCCAAAACCTTCCGCAAAGGCGACTGGCGCTCCGGATACTATCGCGACCAAACTTTCATGCTGGCACTTGGCATGATGCAACCTGAAGAATTTTTTGCCATGATCTATGGCGACACCGACGAGGAAATGAATCCGTCGACTGGCGGACGAAATTTCAATAACCATTTTTTTACCCCAAACATTAACAAACAAGGCGAAATTAAGGATCTGGCAACGCGTTTCAACTCCAGTTCCGATATTAGTTCAACCGGTGGACAAATGCCGCGCTTACTTGGGCTGGCACAAGCATCAAAAATTGTTCGCGAAGACGAAAGCCTAAAAAAATATTTGAACAACAATGTAACAGGCAACGAAGTGGCTTTTGGCAGCATTGGAGATGCGAGCACGTCGGAAGGTATGTTTTTCGAAACCATCAATGCAGCCGGCGTAATGCAGGTACCGCTGGCCGTGGCGGTCTACGACGACGGCTATGGAATTAGTGTTCCTATTGAACTGCAAACTACCAAAGCCAGCATTTCTGAAGTTTTGAAAGGATTTGAGAAACAAAAAGATACAAACGGAATATTAATCTACACTTGCAAAGGATGGAACTATCCGGAATTGGTAAAAACCTTTGCCGATGGCATTTCAAAATGCAGGAAAAATCACACGCCGGTTTTGTTTCATGTGCAGGAACTAACCCAGCTGCTGGGGCATTCGACATCCGGTTCACACGAGCGCTATAAAAGCAAAGAACGACTGGAATGGGAAAAAGAATACGATGGCGTTTACCAGTTCAAACTGTGGCTGATCGAGACGGGGCAAGCCGACATGGACACGATCAGTGCCATTGAAAAGAAAGCCGAAAACCGGGCCAAAGAAGCACGAAAGACAGCCTGGGCAAATTATACCAACGGATATAAGCAGGAAGTTGAAAAATTGGAAGAAATACTGCAACAATTAAAACAACAATCAGATGGTACGATCGACCACCTGAATGAATTGGCAGAAAAAAAGCAACGCATCTTCCCCACCCGGCGAAGGTACCTGAGCTTTGCTCAACGAATCTTTTATGACATCCACGGCGATGATCGTGTTAGCACAGAACGGAGAAAACTCCAGAACTGGATTGAACAGTTTATAGACAGAAGCCGTAGTTTTTATAACGCTCAGCTTTACAGAGAAGGCGAAGACTCAGCCGTAAAGGTAACGGCAGTGCCAACTTCTTACAGTAAAAGCGCTTCAGAAGTTAATGGCTCTTCCATATTGAATGAAAATTTCAATGCACTATTTAAGAAATACCCCAACCTGGTTACTTTTGGACAAGACACCGGAAAGCTAGGTGGCGTAAACCAAGGCATGAAAGGCATGCAAGAGAAATACGGAATTCAGCGCGTTTCGGATGCCGGTATCCGCGAAACCACCATTATCGGGCAAGGAGTTGGTTTAGCCATGCGGGGCTTTCGTCCGATTGCTGAAATTCAATACCTCGATTACCTGATTTATGCCCATTCGACCCTGAGTGATGATGTGGCCAGTATGCAATACCGCACCAAAGGCAAGCAAGCCGCGCCATTGATTGTGCGTACCCGCGGGCACCAGCTGCAAGGTATGTGGCATGCAGGCTCGCCTATGCAAATGCTTTTGGGATCGCTGCGAGGCATGTACCTTTGTGTTCCGCGTAACATGACCCAGGCTGCCGGATTTTACAACACGCTGCTTGCGGCCAATGATCCGGCAGTGGTGATTGAGCCGCTCAAGGGCTACAACATGAAAGAACGACTTCCCGAAAACCTGGGCGAGTTTAAAGTCCCACTTGGCGTGCCCGAAGTCATGGTTGAAGGCACCGACGTTACCCTTGTCACTTATGCCTGGAATGTCAACCACGCGGTTAAAGCAGCCGAGCTGTTGAAAACAAAAAATATTTCGGTTGACGTAATTGATGTGCAAACACTCTTGCCGTTTGATGTGAATCACCGTATTTTGGAATCAATCAAGAAAACCGGCAAAGTAATCTTTGTGGACGAAGATGTTCCCGGAGGAGCAACAGCTTACATGATGCAAAAAGTGATGGAGGAACAACAGGCATTCGATTACCTCGACACTGCGCCGCGAACCCTGTCAGCCAAAGAACACCGCCCGGCTTACGGCATTGACGGTGAATTTTTCTCCAAACCCAATGTTGAGCAAATTTTCGAAAGCATTTACGAAATGATGCGAGAAGTGGATGTGAAACGGTTTCCAAAGCTGGATGCATAAAATTCAAACTCCATCGTCGAGTTTGAAAATAATGATATTATCCGTTTTAGTGTGAAGCAAGATAATTCCATCTATAGTCAGTTTGAGGATACAGCTTCCAACGTCACGATGAAGACCGTCGTTATAAGACAGATTCAGGACAATCCGACTGGCTGGTTTTTCATCGTGAATGGTATGGTTGGTATTGATATTGACCTGAGCCTCTGAACCTGGTATCTTATCGGTTTCGGGAACCTGAATAGAAATAATTCGAACGCTTGACTCATTAGTTTCAAATTCCACAACTACCTTCAGCAGCAGACGATCGAGTAAGCCAAGCTGAAACTTTTTTGCTCTACGCTTCTTTGGTAGGTCTAGCGGAGGATACTGACTGTCGATGTTGTGCACTTTTATGTTTGTTTCAGGCATATCAAAAGTTTGTTTTACGATAAAACGGGTAATTTACTGTAGTTGGCGAGCAATGATTCGGACTGTGGTAACGAAATTCTTTGTTATCCGATTTTAGTATAGCCATAAAAATTATCAACAACCAAGCTTAAATCGCCATCACCTCCCCGTAAAAGCAACTGTACCGACCCCGGCACTTCATTCAGGCCCATAAAATTACTGACACCCACATTAATCGTAAATCGAAACGAAGCGGAACCGCCAGCAAGGCTTCTCGATGTAATATTTACATTTACACTGCCACCCCAGCCAGGCCAATCATACACTTCAACGATACTCAATGAAATATTCCCAATAGCCCCCGCATCATCATACAAGAAGGTTATCCCAAATTTGATTCCCATCTTGCGGGTATCTTCCCATCCTTTCCAAATGGCAAAATAGTGGGTGGCTTCATAGATTTGCGCGTTGGGATGGGCAGCCTTATGAGCTGCTACATCGCTACCACCGCTCGGAAGTAGCACACCATCCACTTCATCAAAAGAATAACTCACATCACCCGAAGTTGTTGCCATCGTATCTTGGGCAATCAAGTAACCTAAGGCACCGGCAGCAATCCATTCCGCTGCTTCCATCGCCGCAATCACTGCAGGAAGAGCAAATTGGGTAACTTCGTTCGATGCCGGAGCCGGTTTTACCTGTTGGGTGAACGGGACTTTGCCAGCCGGAAATTTAGCTTGGGCGGCTTGCTTGCCCATCGCGTCAGCTTCGCTCTCCAAGCCTCTGTCCCGGTTCAT
>ENA-ORCT01000571-ORCT01000571.1-marine-metagenome-genome-assembly--contig:-NODE-571-length-17023-cov-3.330520_pt1 | contig 17023 bp, 14 predicted proteins | sample MGYA00248632_ERZ508511 | MGnify/ENA primary metagenome ERZ508511 (study PRJEB26182, sample SAMN06268839) | marine metagenome | isolation source: Tt an P1-techrep anaerobic enrichment on pine from sediment...
TGCCCTGCCGGTGTGCATCATCGGCCAGTTCGTCTACCCGGTGCTGAAACCGGATGGTCGCGCCAACGCACTTCTTCTCATACTGAAAGTGCTTTTCAATTTCAAGAAAATAATTAGGATTCACTGTCGTATCCGCATCCAGGGAAATAAGCACGCCCCTGGGTTTGTCAAGTGCAACAAATCTTCGAACCGCTTCATCCATACCGGTTTTGCGTGCCAATCCGGCACCCGCATACTTCTTCCGAAAAGGTGGAGGCATTACCAGGTGTAGCTTGAAAAACACTTGCTTATTTTTCTTTTTCCAATCTTCAAGCGTTTGTATAGTTTGTGCGTTTTGCCGTTCAACCTCCAGCGGGCTTTGCTCCGACTGATTCACCACCACCAGTACTTCCACCCCCTGAACAGGCCTGTGACAAGCAGCCAGCGAACGAATGGTGTCCAAAATTTCGGGCTCATCGTAACAGGGAATAATCACCACCAAGCCGAGGTCTTTGGCAGGTGGCTCAATGACAAAAGCAGGGTAATTGATGTTACGGTTGATATAGCGACTGGCAAAATTCATACAGGAAAGTTAGGTCAAAAAAAAATCCGGACAAAGGCCGGATTTTTTGCTGATATCAACTCTTTCTTATTTTTTTTCGTTGTAACGGGCATTCAGGGCATCCAACACTTCTTTGGTAATGTTGTGTGCTTCGTCTCCAATCAGAATATCGCCCGCATTGAAAATATAGCTGTATTTTTTATTGGCATTATACTCTTTCAGATAATTCATCAAACTGTCGATAAGCTGTTTGTTATTCGCCGACTGCATTTCCGAAAGTTTGGTCGAAAGTTCCTGGTCGAGCGATAAAATTTCCTGCTCCTCGCTTACCAAACGATCACGTTCCTGAATGGCACGATCCTGAGTTAAGAAACCGCCACGTTGTACTTTTTCCTGAAAAGCCGCTGCACGTTTTTCGAACGATGAGCGCTTATCTGCATATTCTTTGGTGTAGGCTTCCTGATTCTTTGTAAACGAATCATGCAATTCTTCAGCTAATTGATAATTCAAAATCAGGGAGTCAACTTTTACGTAAGCAATTTTCAGATCGGCATTTGATGTTGCTACCGATGAATTTCCATCAACAGATTCACTGCTACTGTTTCCACTGAAATGTAACACATAAATAACAACGACAGCAACGGCCAGGATCAAGTTCAGAATTAATGAAGTATTTTTCATTTTAGAATAATTAGTTTTTATTTTTTTAGAATAAACCACAAGCGTTTGTCTCCAGAGCTTGAAAGTTGCCACTTCAAAACCCTCATAAAACCACTTGTCAGTTTTGATTGCTTAAGGTTTCAAATAACTCGAGCCAAAAATAAAAATTTATAATTAGGATTACTGCTTTAATCCAATATTTTTTTGGGAATGCAAACTGGGGTGATTGACAAAAAAACATGCGCAAAATCATACCTATTCGCTGATAAACATCATTGAAACCGAGCGGCCTGAATCTGTATTTTTAAATTCGTAAAAACCCAAACGATTTAAAGTTAAAGTACAACCATGTTTAACAAGATGATTGCAGATCTGCTTCCACACATGCCAAAGAAACTGATTTGGATGTTTAGTAAGCGATACATCGCCGGAGAAGAAATGGAGGATGCGCTGGAGGTATCCCGCGAGCTGAACGAACAAAACATTGAAGTGACCATTGATTTGTTGGGTGAGTTTATTACCAGCCTCGAACAGGCAGAAGAGAACAAAAAACAGTATCTGGAAATTATCGAGCGTTTTACATGCGAAAACATCCGGGGTAATTTCTCACTGAAGCCAACCATGTTTGGGATGTTAATCGATCAGGAAGTCTGCTACCAACATTTACGCGAAATTGTAGCCAAAGCAGCCGAAAAAGACAGCTTCGTCCGCATTGACATGGAAGATTCCCAATGCGTTGATGTTGAACTCAATATTTTCAAGAAACTAAAGAAAGAATTCAGCGGTCATGTAGGTTTGGTCATTCAGGCCTACCTCAGACGTACACTCAATGACCTGGTTGACTTCAGCAATTTCCCTTCAAACGGGCATCCCCTCAACTTCCGCTTGTGCAAGGGTATCTATGTCGAACCAAAAAAAATTGCTTACAAGGACTACCAGGAAGTTCGCAATCATTTTTTGGAAGATTTGGAGTTTATATTGACAAACAAGATGTACGCCGGGATTGCTACCCATGACAAATACCTCGTTGAAGAAGCCATGAAATTGATTGAGAAGTACCAGGTTCCGAAATCGATGTACGAGTTTCAAATGCTTTATGGAGTAACGCCTGAGTTACGAAACTCCATTGTATCGGCCGGCCACAGGATGCGCGTTTATGTTCCTTTCGGCAAACAATGGTTTAACTATTCCACCCGTCGATTGAAGGAAAATCCAAAAATCGCAAGCCACATTATAAAAGCACTGTTTTTTAAGGGTTAGTATCGAAGAAGCGGGTGGGTTTAAATTCAAAAACCACCCCTTCTTTTTTTATGCTCCGCCTACAATCAACTCATCCAATGGCCTTTTGGGCACATGATGCACTCCTTGCTCGTCGCGCCAGTATTTGTAATCATCGTTTTTAATTTCTTCCAAAACCACTTGTTCGGCTGGTTTTCCCAAAGCCAACACTTGAATCACTTCAAAACGTTCATCCAGACCAAACCCTTCGCTCAACTTTTTTCGGTTCACCGAAGCGATGATACACGCGCCATAGCCATCTTCCACCGCTCCCAGCAGGATACTTTGTGCCGCAATGCCGTGATCGCAATAATAATTATCCGTTATCTGCCGGTCATTCAGCATGATTATATACGCAGCCGGTCGCTCTCCCGGCTCAGGTCCTGGCCAATCTTTCAGGTAGCCAGCCCAGGCAAGCGCAGGAAATAACTTTGCGCAATTGGCCTCCCCGGTAACCAACACATATTTTAATGACTGCGCATTGCGGGCACTGGCCGACATTCGCGCCAGGTCGATCCATTTTTTCAACTGCTCCGGGCTAATTCTCTCCTTCTCCACAAACCGCCTGTAGCTCCTGTTTTTCAGAATTAATTCTCTTATCATGATGATTGATTTTTCTCAAATTAAAAAGGCAAGGTACAAAATAATGATTCTTTTAGGGTAAGTGCAGAAACCAAGAAGTAACGAAAATGTGCGTGTTTGCCGAAAAAAGAAACAGGGAGCTAAATACCGAACTGATCAAAGGTAAAAAACTAATAATTTGTGTCCGCCCTGCCTGGCCTTCCTCCACTTTTTCGGCATCCAGCCTGAAATATTTCCTGCTGCCTCATAAGAAAAACAAGAATTTTCTAATTCGTTTTTGTATGTTTGCATACCAGAACAGAACACTTTTAGATTTTAATTGCATGAGTAAATTTCACTTCAAAATTGATCCCGCATCCAATCAGCTTAAATTTCAGCAACTCATCGACTCGGTGACGGAAGCGGTTAGCAAAAATCTATTACAAGTTGGCGACATTTTGCCGTCAGTTAATCAATTGTGCAAGGAAAGTAATCTTTCGCGCGACACGGTTTTCAAAGCTTATGCTGAGTTAAAAAACCGGGGAACCATTGAGTCGGTGCCCAACAAAGGCTATTTTGTGGCCAAGGCAACCACCAAAGTTTTCCTGTTTCTCGATACATTTAAAGCTTATAAAGAAGTTCTGTACGGTTCATTCCTCGATAATCTGCCGGAAAATATTACCATCGATCTGCATTTCCACCATTACAACATCAATGTATTTGAAACCATCATCAAAGAAAGCGTGGGCAAATACACCAAGTATATCATCATGAACTTTGATCATGGGCATGTTCCGGAAGTCATCAAAAAAATACCAAATGACAAATTATTGATCATCGACTGGAAGGTGCATTCCCGCGAAACCAATTCGGCGGTCTATCAGGATTTTGGGGAAACCCTCTATAAAGCCTTTACCGAAAACATAGAACTGGTGAAGAAATACAAACGCTTCATTTACTTGTATCCTGAATTTACGGATCACCCCAAAGAATCGATTGACTTTTTTAACGCCTTCTGCCGCGATCACCAAATCGAAGGCGAAGTGATGTGCAATTCTAAGTTGCTCGAAATTCAGCCGGGCGATTTGTACCTGATGGTAAGCGACCGAATGTTGGCCCGTTTTCTGGATCAGTGCGACCAAAAAAAATTGACACCGGGAAATGAAGTCGGAGTAATTTCATACAACGAAACTCCAATGAAGAAATACGTAAAAGATGGAATTACCGTTATTTCAACCGATTTTGAACTCATGGGCCGCAAAGCAGCCGAATTTGTTACCAACGGAGAATCTATTAATTTTTGTGTACCTACTAAACTGAAGGTGCGTAGCTCTATCTAAAAGAACATGTTTTACAACATGAATTAGAAATTTTGAAATCATTTGTTCACCCCTAAATTTGCAAAGCATACCAGAACAGAACGGTCTAATACGCAACAGCAACATAATAACCTATATACTATGTACTTACTTGGTTTCGACATCGGCAGCTCCTCCGTCAAAGTTTCACTCTTGGCTGGCGAAACAGGCGAATGTGTCGCCTCTGCATTCCATCCCAAACAAGAAATGAAAATAACAGCCCGGCAATCAGGTTGGGCCGAACAAGAGCCAGAACAGTGGTGGGCAAATCTTAAGCTGGCTTTAGGCGAAGTTTTAACCCAGTCGAAAGTTGATCCGTCAACTATTGACTCCATCGGCATTTCATATCAAATGCACGGCTTGGTCATGGTTGATCGTAAGCTGGAAGTCATTCGCCCGTCCATTATTTGGTGCGATAGCCGGGCAGCCGCTATCGGAGACAAGGCACTGAAAGAAATGGGTGAAGAACGATGTCTGACAAGTTTGCTGAACTCACCGGGTAACTTCACTGCTTCGAAGTTGAAATGGGTGAAAGACAACGAACCCGAACAATACAGCCGTATTCATAAAATTATGCTGCCCGGCGATTACATTGCCATGAAACTGAGCGGAGAAATAAAGACCACCGCCAGCGGCTTGTCCGAAGGAATTTTGTGGGATTTTCAGCAAAATAAGGTGTCGAAACTTGTTCTTGACTATTACGGATTTGATGCGTCCTTTATTCCTGACCTCGTGCCAACTTTCTCTGTTCAGGGTGAAGTCAGTGAACTGGCGGCCAGAGAACTTGGACTCGCCAAAGGCACCAAAATAAGCTACCGGGCAGGCGACCAACCCAACAATGCCCTCTCGCTAAATGTATTAAACCCAGGCGAAATTGCGACTACAGCCGGGACATCGGGCGTGGTTTACGGGGTGAGTGAAGAAGTAGCCTACGATCCGAAATCACGGGTAAACACCTTTGCCCATGTCAATCATTCTACTGAAGCGAATCGTTTGGGCGTTCTGCTTTGCATTAATGGAACGGGAATTCTCAATTCGTGGCTCAACAAAAATGTAGGCAACAGCGGCTTTTCGTACGAACAAATGAACACAGCAGCTGCAGGAATCCCAATTGGCTCGGAAGGGCTAAGTATTTTACCTTTCGGAAACGGGGCCGAACGAGTGCTGGAAAATAAAAATCCGGGAGCCACCTTCGCCGGAATCAACTTTAATATACACAGCATGCCGCACCTTTTCAGAGCAGCACAGGAAGGAATTGTTTTCTCCTTCAAATATGGTATGGAGGTGATGAAAACCATCGGCATTGATGCCAAAGTAATTCGCGCCGGAAAAGCGAACATGTTCCTCAGTCCGATTTTCAGAGAAACGCTGGCCGGTGTTACCGGAGCAACGATCGAACTATACAATACCGACGGCTCAATTGGCGCCGCTCGCGGAGCTGGAATTGGCTCAGGATACTATCAATCAGCCGGCGAAGCCTTCGAAAATTTGAAGAAGCTGGAAACCATCAAACCTGACGAAAAAAATAAGGAAGCCTACGAAACCGCATATGAGAAATGGAAAGCTGAGCTTAAGAAAGTGATTTAGCGCAAATGAATTTCAACCTAAACCATAGACCAATGAAAAACTTTTCGAGAAGATCATTTATGAAAGCAGCCTCTGCCGCCGCAGCGGGCGTCGTTTTCGTTCCTAACCTGATCCGTTGTTCACCAAACAACCGGCTAAATGTTGCCGTAATCGGTGTTGGCGGACGAGGCCCGGCATCCTGGACCCAGGTCCCGGCAGAAAGCCTTGTTGCTATGTGCGATGTTGACGACCGGATGTCAGCAAAAGGATTTGAAGCACGCCCCAACGCAAAAAGGTATAAAGATTTTCGAGTGATGTTTGACGAAATGGACAAAGACATTGATGCTGTGATCATCGCCACTCCCGACCACACGCACTTCCCGGTAGCAATGGCCGCCATGGAGTTGGGCAAACACGTGTTTGTGGAGAAGCCGTTAGCACATAATATTTGGCAGTTACGCACCTTAAAAAAAGCAGCCAAATATTATGGCATCGTTTCCCAAATGGGAAATCAGGGGCACACAACGAACGGAATCCGCTTGGTAAAAGAGTGGTATGAAGCTGGAATACTTGGTGAAGTAAAAGAAGTGATTGCCTGGCAAGGAAAAATCAACTTTGAAAAGGATGGCTATTTTGCCAAGCCAACAACTTTTCCACCGCAGACACATAAAATACCTGAAGGACTAGACTGGGATTTGTGGCAAGGACCGGTCGCCGAGCGTCCGTTCAACAACTTATATGCCCCTAAAACCTGGAGAGGCTTTTACGATTATGGAAACGGTAAATTGGGCGACTGGTGCTGTCACACGCTTGATGCTCCCTTTTGGGCGTTGGACCTTGGATTGCCTCACACTGTTGATGCCCTTGTCACCGACCCCATACCTGATCATAGTTTTGTTGCTGAAGAATCATTGGTGACCTGGCAGTTTGCGGCGCGTGGCAATAAAGCTCCCGTAACACTGAAATGGTACGAAGGTTTTGAAAAACCTGAAGTCAGACCTGAATGGGGCGTGGACGAATTGCCAGGAAGTGGGATGATTATGATCGGAGATAAAAAAACCTTAATAACCGGTGGCAGACCTAACAATCCTCGCCTTTTGGTTCCTGAAGAAGAGATGGAAGAATTCCTGAAAAACCCGCCCGCTCAAACGATCCCAAGGGTTGAAGAAGAAAAGCCTGTTCAGGAGTGGGTAGAGGCCATTAAAAATGGCAGCTTGCCCGGCTCGAACTTTGACTATTCGGCGAGCCTGATGGAAATGGCACAAGTTGGCGTTTTGGCTCAACGATTTGGCGGCAAACTAAACTATGATGCCGAAAATATGAAAATCACCAACCGGCCTGAACTAGACGAATACATCAAAGAACCTGTCAGAGAAGGATGGTCCTTTGGTGAAAATCTTTGGTAATCAACACACGTTAAAAGAATAGCCAGCGGTCAAAACATAAATAGCTGAACGCCGGCACTGGATATAAAAAATTGAATAACCATAAAAAAACAAAGTATGACTGTATTTAAAGGTAACAAAGCGTATTTTCCCGGTATTGAAAAAATCAAATATGAGGGACCGGAATCAAGAAATCCATTGGCGTTCAAATGGTACGACGAAAATCGTGTCGTAGGTGGCAAAACAATGAAGGAGTACCTTCGCTTTGCCGTAGCCTACTGGCACACCTTCTGCGGCGATGGTGGCGATCCTTTTGGTCCTGGCACCCACGTCTTCCCCTGGGATGGTGCTTCAGACAAGCTCGATGCTGCCAAGGAGCGTATGGATGCTGCATTCGAATTTATCACTAAGATAGGTGCCCCATTCTATTGTTTTCACGATACCGATGTGGTCGGCGACGGTTCCGTTTTCGAGATCGAACAGCGACTGGCAAAAATGGTCGACGAAGCCAAAGCCCGTCAACAGGCTACCGGTGTTCAACTTCTTTGGGGAACAGCCAACGTATTCTCCAACCCGCGCTACATGAACGGCGCTTCAACCAACCCCGATTTCAATGTGGTTACCAATGCAGCAGTTCAGGTGAAAAATGCCATTGATGCCACCATCGCATTGGGTGGAACAGGCTACGTATTCTGGGGAGGACGTGAAGGCTATATGAGCCTGCTGAACACCAACACCAAGAAAGAGCTGGAGCACATGGGCCGATTCCTTCAAATGGCACGTGACTATGGTCGGAAACAAGGCTTCAAGGGAACTTTCCTGGTTGAACCAAAACCGATGGAACCCACCAAACACCAATATGACTACGACACGCAAACAATCCTGGGCTTCCTTGAAAAAAATGGTTTGACTAATGATTTCAAAATCAATGTCGAGGTGAACCATGCCACACTGGCCGGACACTCATTTGCCCACGAACTGCGCATGGCCGCCGATGCCGGGATGCTCGGGTCAATTGATGCCAACAAAGGTGATTACCAAAATGGCTGGGATACCGACGAATTTCCAACCAACATTTATGAAACAACTGAAGCGATGCTGGAAATCATCAGCGCCGGAGGCTTCACGCATGGCGGTATCAATTTTGACGCGAAAACCCGTCGGAATTCAACTGACCTGGAAGATATTTTCATCGCTCACGTTTCGGGAATGGACACCTTTGCCCGTGCCCTGGTAATTGCTGATCGAATTTTAAACGAATCTGACTATCTAAAACTGCGCAAAGCTCGCTATGCTTCATTCGAATCAGGGAAAGGCGCTGAGTTTAATTCTGGCAAACTGAGTTTGGAAGACTTGTATACCATTGCCAGAGAAGTTGGCGAACCAAAACAAATCAGCGGAAAACAGGAGATGATGGAGCAATTAATCAACTGCTACATCTAGACATATGAAAGGTCAAAATTCGCTATACATCGTTGCCATCACCTTGGTGGCAACGCTTGGAGGCTTGCTCTTCGGGTATGACACAGCTGTCATTTCCGGAGCCGAAAAATCGGTGCAAGCCTACTTGATTGACGGACTTGGACTGAGCTCATGGGTTCACGGAGCAACCATCTCCAGTGCGCTCATCGGTTGTATAATCGGCGGCGGCTTGTCGGGTTTGCTGGCCAAACGATTCGGACGTAAGCGATCGCTGATGTTTGCAGCTGGATTATTCTTCGTTTCGGCATTGGGTTCTGGAAACCCCGAGTTTCTCTTTTTCACCAAGGGAGAACCAACGATGGGACTACTCTACCTGTTCAATTTCTACCGTATTATCGGAGGTATTGGTGTTGGGCTTGCCTCAGCAGTGGTGCCGATGTACATTGGCGAAATTGCTCCGGCCGACATTCGCGGGCGTCTGGTTTCCATCAACCAGTTTGCCATTATCTTCGGAATGTTGGTAGTGTACTTTGTAAACTGGGGCATTGCCAATGGGCAAACCCTGGAGTGGATCAACACGGTAGGCTGGCGCCGGATGTTTACTTCGGAAGCCATTCCGGCTGGCATCTTTGGGGTACTGCTGTTTTTTGTGCCTGAAACCCCGCGCTACCTGGCCTTGAATCATAAAGACCAGGAAGCGCTCGGCATTCTTACCAAAATAAATGGGAAAGAACGGGCGCAGCAAATCCTTCAGGAGATCAAGGGAACCGTTCAGAAATCATCGGCCAAGCTATTTGCTTACGGAAAGGTGATTATCATTATCGGAATCCTGCTGTCAGTGTTTCAGCAATTTGTAGGAATCAACGTAGCACTTTACTATGCGCCACGGATTTTCGAAAGCATGGGTGCCGAGAAAGATGCTTCCATGCTGCAGACTGTGGTGATGGGATTGGTGAATGTGATTTTCACTGTTGTCGCCATTCTCACAGTTGACAAATGGGGACGAAAACCTTTGCTTATGGTTGGCTCCATCGGCATGGCCATTGGTATGTTCGCCATTGGCACACTGGCCTTTATGAAAGTGATTGGTATCAGTACGCTGGTGTTTATCATCATCTACACGGCGTCATTTATGATGTCGTGGGGTCCAATTACCTGGGTTTTGATTTCCGAAATTTTCCCGAATAAGATTCGTGGGAAAGCGGTAGCCATTGCTGTGGCAGCCCAATGGGCCGCCAACTATTTTATTTCATCAACCTATCCGGCCATGATGGAATTTAGTAGTGGCTTGACTTACTGTTTCTACGGAGCCATGAGCGTACTGTCGTTCTTCTTTGTGTGGAAAATGGTTCCGGAAACCAAAGGAAAAACCCTGGAAGAAATGGAAACTTTGCTTAAAAAGTAATCTTCAATTTTGAAATCGATCATGGGTAACAAAAATTGAATGAATAAAGATTACCAATAGGCGAATCAATAGCAAATACTCGCAATTTTAAAAGGGGACCTGAGCAGTCCCCTTTTCTTTTTTTATTTTGCAGGCTCCCAGGCACAACGCACCGGGGAAACAATCTTTCCTTCTTTCTTCAAGGTGTTCATCGCCTTATCCACTTCCTTTTTATCCATCCCTGCCGCTGTAGCAATCTCCCCTGCTTTCATGGGCTTACCCGAAGCCTTCATCACTTCCAATACTTTTTCTGTGCTCATCATTTCAAATTTAGAAACGTTCAGAAACTACCTTCCAATCTAATACTTTCCAGAAATCTTCGATGTATTTCGGGCGGGCATTTTGTTTATCCAGGTAGTAGGCATGTTCCCATACATCGCAGGTCATCAGCGGCGTAAGTCCATCGCGCATGGGATTGGCGGCATTACTGGTTTGAACAATGCTTAGTTTTCCGGCAGCATCTTTCACCAGCCACGCCCAGCCAGAGCCAAACAAAGTAGCTGCAGCTTTCGAAAAGGCATCTTTAAACGATTCAACCGAACCAAATTCCGATTCAATCGCTTTTTTTAGTTCATCTTTGGGCTCTTGGCAACCGTCAGCCGCAAACTGCATAAAGTAAAAGGTGTGATTCCAAACCTGAGCTCCGTTGTTGAAAACACCGCCATCTGACTCTTTAATGATGGTTTCCAAATCAGCGTTTTCAAACTTGGTTCCCTGAATCAGGTTGTTCAGGTTATTCACGTACGCCTGGTGATGTTTCCCATAGTGAAAATCCAGGGTTCTTTCACTAATGTATGGCTCTAAGGCATTTTTTGCGTATGGCAACGCTGGTAATTCAAATGACATAATCGTGCAATTTAAAGGTTATTAATTCCTGTTGATTTTTGTCTTTCTAACATGAAGTAATACCAAAAAGTTTGAAGAAAAAACCATCGACTATCTATTTAAAAAGATTCCAGATAGTAAGCCGGTGTTCGTTTTAAAAACCAACCGGACTAACTTACTCGACGTCACCACACCGACAGCATTGTAAATATTTGTTAAAGACGATGGCATTGCTTTCGATTCTCGTTAAAAATACCTTGATTACCCATCCAAAAAACAACCTTCAGAAGGAGCTGGGTGTTATTATTGGAAGTTCCGATCAGGCCAATGAGCTGACTGGATCCTGTTCAGAGAAACGAAAACAAACACATGATTAGTAAACAGTTATTATTTTTTGGACTTTTTATCCTTGCCGTAGAATATTACTCGTTCGTTGCCATGCGGACGGTGCTGCGAAGTACAAACAGCAACTTTCAGTGGGCGCTATTCCTGCTTTACGCGGTACTTTCGCTCGCTGTCTTCTGGAGTTTGTGGGCCTTACCTTATTATGGAAAAAGTTCCTGGCCATCGCTCACCCTTAAATACACGGTCAATATCCTTATCGGTGTTTTCCTTGGCAAAATACTGGTGGCCGCTGTTATGCTGATTGGCGATCTGCTCTTGGTTATTCCCAATGTAGTTAAATTCCTCACGCAATTTAGAAGCAGTCCTGCTGATGGTGTACCGGAAGGTGCCCGGTTTATCAGTCGTTTTACCTTTATTTCGCAAACGGCCTTGCTGCTTGGTGCTGCGCTCACTTCGGGCTTGATTTATGGCATGACGAATCGGTACCGTTACCAAATCAGGCGGGTCCGCGTCTCAATACCATCGCTACCCGACGCTTTTAAAGGGTTTCGCATCGTGCAGATATCAGATATTCATTCGGGTAGTTTTGACGATCCGGGTGCGGTAGCTGAGGGTGTAGCTTCCATCCAGGATCAAAAACCAGACCTGATTTTGTTTACAGGCGACTTGGTGAATGACAAAGCTGAAGAAATCGCACCCTACTTGCAAGTTTTCAGCAAGCTTGATGCGCCGCTGGGCGTGTACTCTGTTTTGGGCAATCACGACTATGGCGACTACGTCTCGTGGCCATCGGACGAAGCCAAAAATCAAAATCTGGCCCAGCTAAAACAGCACCATGCCGACATGGGCTGGCGCTTGCTGATGAATGAACACGTGTTGTTGCAACACGGCGATCAGCAACTGGCACTTATTGGCATAGAAAACTGGGGCGCAAAAGCGGGCTTTCCGAAATATGGCGATCTGCAAAAAGCAACAGCCGAACTGAAAAACCTTGATGTTCCACTAAAAATACTGCTCAGCCACGACCCATCGCACTGGGAAGCTGAAGTGCGCAAAAGTCATCCCGATATTAACCTCACGCTGAGCGGACACACCCACGGCATGCAGTTTGGAATTGACATCCCCGGTTTTCAATGGAGCCCGGTGCAATATGTATACGATCAGTGGGCCGGATTATATGAGCAGGGAAATCAGTATTTGTATGTGAATCGCGGGTTTGGCTTTATCGGGTATCAGGGGCGGCTGGGAATTTTACCCGAAATTACTGTAATCGAACTGGCTTAGTTGATCAACAAGAAATCCGCCGTCATAAAAAAACGAAAGAAATTCCGGTCAAAGGCTGCAAATTCTTTTTATTTCAATAGAATATTAACTCCCAACAGTGACCGTGATCCTGTCTTCTCGAAAAGCAAATCCAAGTAATCGCCCGCGATTTTGAAATTCGATTTCAAAGTCGGATGAAAATGCTTTGTCTCCCGTTGGAAACCAATCCTTGCGGTGCTTGTTGACCAGGATAAACAAGCCATGTTCATCACCCACTGCACAAAATCGATCAAAATCGCCATCAAAAATTTCAAAATCAGCGAGCTGCTGAAGTTGGTTATAAACCGCTTCAATATCATTCACAGCCATTCCCACTTCACTAATGGAAAGAAAAGCATGATGATCAAAAGTGTCGAGACTTTGAATCCCCAAATTCTTACGCGCAATCAGTTCAACAACATTTTGATCGGCATCATAAAAATAGATGGAACGCGCATTCCAGTTAACAAAGTCCACCAAACCTTTTCCCTGGTATTTTAAAACAGGAGTTCGCTTCCGCAGCCAGGCCAGCGCTTCAGGATCAAGATAAGATGGGATATTAATCGCAAAGTGATAAGGGGTTGCGTAATCACGCTGTTTGAAGATCAAGAGAGAATACCCTACCGCTACTTTGAATGAGGTTGGAGAAATTTCGAGCAAAGGCAGACCAAGTGTTTCAACATAGAACTTTCTTTGTTCTGCCAGAGAGGTGGTGTATAATAAGAGCTCATTGATCTTCATAACCTCAAGTTGAACGGTTTCACAAAATTTTAGGCAATAAAAACCCCGAAGCCTCTGCTTCGGGGAAAAAAACCAAAAATCAACTAACCTTTAAACCGTTTGGCCACTTCATCCCAATTGATGACTTTCCAAAAAGCCTCAATGTAATCGGGGCGTTTGTTCTGATACTTTAAATAATAAGCATGTTCCCAAACGTCAATTCCAAGGATTGGAGTCCCTTTCACATCAGCAACATCCATTAAAGGATTATCCTGATTGGGTGTTGATGAAACAACCAAACTATCACCCTGCTTTACCAACCAAGCCCAACCCGAACCAAATCGGGTAGCAGCTGCATTGGCAAAAGCGTCTTTAAATTTATCGACTGATCCTAACGAATCAGTTATAGCTTTTAATAAATCTCCTTCAGGTTGGGAGGCACCACCGGGAGCCATAATTTCCCAATACAAATTGTGGTTATAGAAACCACCGCCGTTATTCCGAACGGCTGTTGAATGCTTGGACACGTTGGCCAGCAATTCTTCGATCGATTTTCCTTCGAGCCCGGTTCCATTAACAGCATCGTTTAACTTACTGGTGTATGCAGCATGATGCTTACTATGGTGAATTTCCATGGTGCGTGCATCAATTAATGGTTCGAGAGCGTCGTATGCGTAACTTAATTTTGGTAATTCAAATGACATAGTCAATATCCGTTTATGTGATTTTCAGATTCGTTTATCTTTATATACAAAACTAAGGGGTAAATTGTTTCGAAACAAATCTGATTTAATCTAATTTTATTGAAAAAATTGATGCCAAATAGGCTGAGTCAATCACGTCCTTCGAAAAAACAACTTAACATCTTCATTTCATCAGCAAATAATTTGTTTTTTAATGGTCTGATGGAACTCACATGTTGCTGAAAATTATTTTCATTCGTGTTTGTGTGCGGAGCAACATGTTCGTTTCATTTGGGCAGTGTCTCATTTTCAACACGGCCGAAAAGCCGGTTAAGAAATTAGCTAACGCCTCGGAATAGGTGAGTTTCAACCTGACTGAAGATTGGGTTAAAACGCCACTACCATGAAAGCCATCCGGGAGCACTCCTGATTATTTTTTCTTTCTTTGTCAAAAAAAATTGTGAACCGAAGAATACTGCGTTTAGCGATCCCAAACATCATCAGCAATGTCACCATTCCTTTGTTGGGGCTGGTCGATTTAGCCCTGATGGGGCACCTGGACTCAGAAATTTTCATTGGAGCTGTTTCGCTCGGAACCGTCATTTTCAACTTCATTTACTGGGGGTTTAGCTTTTTAAGGATGGGTACCAGCGGATTTACCGCCCAGGCTTATGGCGAAAAAAATACGGCGGAAAGTTTTCACATCCTTTCACGGGCCATGCTGATATCGACTCTGATCGGCCTGGCAATTCTTGCACTGCAATTTCCAATCGAGTGGATTAGCTTCCATTTGATTAATGGCAGCGAGGAGGTAGAAACGCTTGCCCGCGAGTATTTCCGTATCCGCATATGGGCTGCGCCGGCCACTTTAGGCCTTTATGTATTGAACGGTTGGTTTTTGGGGATGCAGAATGCCAAATACCCCATGATCACCTCAATTGCCGCCAATGTGCTCAACATTACGCTCAGTTATATTTTTGTCAAATCCTTTCACCTCAACGCGACAGGAGTGGCTTTGGGAACCGTTTTTGCACAATACTTAGGTATTGTAGTGGGTCTGTCTCTGTTTTTAAAATCTTATCAGCCCCTGATTAAACATTGGAGCTGGGCTGCAGTGATTGACCCAAAAGCACTGAAAAACTTTTTCCAGGTCAATTCCGATATTTTTATTCGCACCTTTTGTGTGATTTTTGTCTTTACATTCTTCACTTCGAAATCGGCTGCCATCAATGATCATATCCTGGCTGTCAATTCCATTTTGATTCAGTTCCTGTTGTTCTTTGCTTTTTTCATTGACGGATTTGCCTATGCCGGCGAAGCCTTATCAGGCCGATACAAAGGAGAACGAAACAGAAACCTCTTTTTGCGAGTCACCCGCCTGCTCTTCTATTGGGGCGGCTTGCTGGCCTTTGTTTTTAGCCTGACTTATTTCGTTGCCAGCAATTTTATATTGGGTCTGCTGACCAATCAAGCGGATTTAATTGCCACAGCGCTCGACTTTCGTTTCTGGATCGTGCTTACGCCGATCATCTCTTTTGCATCGTTTATTTGGGACGGTATTTATATTGGGGCCACGGCTTCCAAAGAGATGCGCAATAGCATGTTAGGCGCGAGTCTGCTTGTTTTTCTGCCCAGCTATTTTTTGCTACAACCTGTTTTGGGCAACCACGCCCTCTGGATGGCCATGATGCTGTTTATGCTGAGTCGCGGCGTATTTCAAAGCTTTCTATTCCCCCAGGTGATGCGGAAGAACTTTGAATACTGACCGACAACGCAGTTCCTAATTAATAACGAAAGCTGCTCCCCCCCAGGAACTCACGAATGAGCGATGTTGGTGGAATTTCTAGATCATCGATACTTTTGATGTAGCTGAAAAATTTCAACAGGCGGTTGGCTTCGCAAAATTCTACCTGGTTTTCGGGCACATTTTTCAAAAGCGGCTCGGCATACTTTTTCAATACGGCTAACTCATACACCATGGCTGAGTTGAACATCACATCGGCATTTTCCTGATACGGAAAGATATTTTTTTCCTCGCCGCTTTTGACGCTTGGCCACCGCCTGATCGTATCGCAAGCCGAATAGCCGCGATACATGCTGTCACGAATCATTCTCCTGATCAGTCGATTGTCGGTGGTGGAAATGTGATTATGATCGTCAAATGAAATTTGGGTTAGGGCCGATAGAAAAATCTTATAGCTTTGGTGCTCTCTCACATGCGGGGTCAGTCCCGGATTGTTGCCATGTATTCCTTCCACCAGCAGCAAATGTCCGTCACCCAAACGAAGCTTTTCCCCGGAGCTCAGCCGTTTGCCCAGCGCAAAATTAAACTTAGGCAATTCAACTTCTTCTCCATCAAAAAGTTGCAGTAACTGCTCATTAAAAAAGTTAATATCAATCGCATCAAGTGCTTCGAAATCATATTCGCCGTTTTCGTCCAGTGGTGTTTTTTCCCGGTCAACAAAATAATCATCCAGCGAAATCATGTGCGGCACCAGTCCGTTTACGGCCAGCTGAACAGCCAAACGTTTGGTAAATGTTGTCTTTCCTGATGCTGATGGGCCGGCAATAAGAATGACTTTAATCTCGTCGCGTCGCTCGTCAATCTGGTTGGCAATTTCGGCTATCTTCTTTTCATGCAGAGCTTCCGATATCTTAATGATATCTCCACTTTTCCCCATCTCTGTATATTCATTCAGCTTGCCCAAATCGGGCACATCCAGAATCTGGGCCCTCTTTTTATGCTCCTTAAATACGCCAAACAATTTCTCCTGTTTAATGACCGGATAAAGCGTGTCGAAATTGCCAGGTTGTGGAATTTGAAGCAAAATTCCGTCAAAATAGGTGGCCAAACCAAAATTGGTCAGATAACCTGTTGACGGCACATGGTGGCCGTAAAAATAATTGGCCAATCCATTGACAAAGTAGAGATA
>ENA-ORCT01000573-ORCT01000573.1-marine-metagenome-genome-assembly--contig:-NODE-573-length-16962-cov-3.473971_pt1 | contig 16962 bp, 10 predicted proteins | sample MGYA00248632_ERZ508511 | MGnify/ENA primary metagenome ERZ508511 (study PRJEB26182, sample SAMN06268839) | marine metagenome | isolation source: Tt an P1-techrep anaerobic enrichment on pine from sediment...
CCTTTTCCTCCGTGGTTCACCAGGACGACCTGCAACGGGTCGCGTCCGAGGTGGAAGAATATACCCGCCGTGGCGAAGAGCGCTTCCAACAGGAATATCGAATCGTCACCAAAGAAGGGGATGTCCGCTGGATCGATGACAGAACTGGTGTAGTGCGAAATGCCGAGGGCCGGGCAATTGGATATCAAGGCATCGTTCTGGACATCACCGAGCGCAAAAGGACGGAACTTGTCATGACGGCGCGCATGCGCCTGCTCCAGTTCGCCGCCACGCACACCCTGGATAAGTTCCTCGAAGCGACTCTGGACGAAGCGGAAAAGCTGACCGACAGCCAGATCGGCTTCTTTGTCTTTCTCGATGCCGACCAGAAAACCCTTTCCCTGCAGAACTGGTCGACCAGGACCAAGCTGGAGTTCTGTACGGCGCAAGGGAAGGGATTACACTATCCGGCTTCTGAGGCCGGGGTATGGGTCGACTGCGTTCACCAGCGCCGGCCGGTCATTCATAACGACTACGCATCACTCCCCCACCGTAAGGGTCTGCCTCCCGGACATTCTCCCCTGATACGGGAACTGGTCGTACCGGTCTTTCGCGGCGAGAACATCGTCGCCATCGTTGCGGTGGGCAACAAGCCTCAGGCCTACACCCAGCAGGACGTGGAAATGGTCTCTTTGCTGGCCGATCTCGCCTGGACGATTGCCGAAGGCAAACAGGCGGAAGAAGCTCTGCGAAATTCGGAGCGAAAATACCGTTCCATCGTCGAACATGCCCCCTTCGGCATCTCCCGCTCCACCAGAGACGGCAAACTGCTCAGCGCCAACCCGGCGCTGGCCTCCATCCTGAAATACGATTCGCCCGAAGAACTGATGGAAACAACCAATCGCTCCAGCATTCAGGAGGTACTGTTCGCCAACCCGGTCGAGCGGGAGCCTTTGGTAGAAAAGATTCTTGCCAGTGATTCCTGGGTCGTTTGCCACAACCGTCTGCGCTGCAAAGACGGCAGCATCGTCACCTGCCGGGTCCATTCCCGAAGGATTGTGGACGAGGCCGGCCGGATCAGCGCGTTTGAGAGTTTTCAGGAGAACATCACCGATCAACTGGAGGCTGAACAAGCCCTGGGGGACAGCGAAGAGAAGTTCCGACAACTGGCTGAAAGCACTGAGGCGGTCCTTTACGAATACGACATCATCGAGAGGCGCTGGATTTACGTGGCTCCCCAGGTGGAACGCATCCTCGGCTACGGGCCTGAGGAATGGACCGATCTCAAATTCTGGTCTGACCGCGTTCACGAGGCTGACCGGAGCAGAGCTTCTTTAAACAGCCTTTCCCATCTTGCTTCCGGGGAAGCCCACTCCTTTGAGTATCGCTTCCGAAGAAAAGACGGCATTATCATCTGGCTGCGGGACATCATCAGGACCGAGGAGGAAGAGAAAGAATTGTCCCGAGCGCGGGGGTTAATGATCGACATCACTGATCGCAAACAGGCCGAGCACGAACTGCAGAAGCTCAGCCAGGCGGTCAAACAGAGTCCGGCGTCGGTAATTATTACCGACCCGGAAGGGACCATCGAATACGCCAACCCTAAGTTCACCCAGGTCACCGGCTATTCTTTGGACGAAGTCCGGGGACTCAATCCGCGCATCCTGAAATCGGAAAACAATTCTCCGAACGTCTACCAGTCCCTGTGGGAAACCATCACCTCCGGTAAGGAATGGCACGGCGAACTGGAGAACAAGCGCAAGAACGGCAGTCTCTTCTGGGAGCTGGCCTCCATATCGCCGGTACTTGACGATGCGGGGAACATCAGTAACTTCATAGGGGTCAAGGAGGATATCACCCAGCGCAAACTGTATGAGAAGCGCCTGGAGCACATGGCCACCCACGATGAGCTGACCGGCCTGGCCAACCGGGCATTGCTTTTCGACCACCTGGAGATCGCTCTCCATTATGCCCACCGCTCCGGCAAGAAAGTGGCGGTACTGCTGCTCGATATCGACCGTTTCAAAGAGATCAACGACAGCCTCGGCCACTGCTTCGGCGATCAGCTGCTGCGGACCATCGGCCAGCGCCTGCTGCAATGCGTCCGCAGCGGCGATACGGTGGCCCGGCTGGGAGGAGACGAATTCGTGGTGTTGCTGACCGAGGTCGAGGAAACGGCCAGCGTGGGCCTCCTGGCCACCAAGCTTCTGCAGAAGCTCAACGAGGCCTTCTGGATCAACGGTCGAGAGCTGGTCGTTACCGCCAGCATGGGCATCTGTTTCTCCTCCCCCGACGGCGACGACAACGCCACCCTGATCCGCAATGCCGATATCGCCATGTACCGGGCAAAAACAGAAGGATGCGGCTTCTCATTCTACTCCCCGGAGATGAACCGGCAGATCGTCGAAGCCCTGGAGCTGGAAAGTGCCCTGCGACAGGCCCTCGACAACCGGGAATTCTGCCTGCATTACCAGCCTATGGTGGACCTGACAAGCGGCCGGGTAATCGGTTGCGAAGCCCTGATACGTTGGCAACACCCGCAGCGTGGGTTGATCCCTCCCAGCGAATTTATCCCCCTGGCCGAAGAGACAGGGCTAATCGTTCCCATTGGCGACTGGGTGCTGACAGAGGCCTGCCTCCAGGCCAGAGCCTGGCAGGAGGAGGGGCTGCCGCCACTAACCGTAGCAGTCAACCTCTCGACCCGCCAATTTCGCAAGGGCGACCTGGCCCGGTCGGTCAAATCGGTTCTGGAGCAGAACCGGCTGGAACCGTCCCGCCTGGAACTGGAACTCACCGAAAACATGGTCATGAACGATGTCATCAGCGCCGAACGAACCCTGCGCCAGCTCAAACTCCTGGGTGTCCGTCTGAGCCTCGACGATTTTGGTACCGGCTGTTCGAGTCTCGACTACCTGCGCCGGTTTCCGATCGACACCCTCAAAATTGACCATTCCTTTATCAGAGACGTGACCGTGGATGCCAGCACCGCCTCAATCGCCAACAGCATTATCGCCATCGCCCACAACCTGGGGTTACATGCCGTTGCCGAGGGGGTGGAGACCCCCGAGCAACTGGCTTTCCTCACCGATTGCTGCTGCGATTATTACCAGGGCTACCTATTCAGCACTCCCCTGTCCCCGGAACGGTTCGCTAACCTTGTATTGGAGACGGAAGGCAAAAGCATGGCAGGGAACCAAACCGCCCTGGGCTGAACACCGATAGCCAAAAAATAAACCCCGCTTCCGGGGAAGCGGGGTTCAAATCGATATTAAAATCGGATTCAGCCTTTATCAGACCTTGCAGACGCTGGCCGCCTGGGGACCTTTCTGACCTTCGGTCACTTCGAATTCAACCCGGTCGCCTTCAGCCAGGGACTTGAAGCCCTCGCCCTGAATGGCCGAGAAGTGCACAAACACATCGGGGCCATTGTCCTGCTCGATAAAACCGAATCCTTTGGCGTCGTTAAACCACTTGACAGTTCCTTGTACCATTTTTCTTTTCCTTTGCTTCCCTTGCGGGAACATGTTGATTGTTGCGCAGTTATTCCCGTTAACGCAAAAAAGCCGCTCATTCCGAATGGTCTGTGCGGCTTCAAAAACTGACTGACGATCAATCTGTTCTGTAACGAAAAACTACACAAACTTACTTAAGTAGGCCTTTTGTATCATGGCCCGCCAGCAAAAATCAAGCCTTTTATCAAAGACGACACTTCTCCCCCTTGGGGGAGACCGTCAGGCGGATCCGGCTTCCAGCTGCTCCATGGGCAAGGCAAAAGAAACCCGGGTCCCCTGTCCCAACTGGCTTTCCACCCGAATCTCGCCCCCGTGGGCTTCGATGATGCTTTTAACGATGGACATGCCGAGGCCGAGCCCCGGTACTGCGGCATTGGAACCGTCGGCACGGTAGAATTTGTCGAAAACCCTCTCGACCTGTTCTGAAGTCATGCCGACTCCCTGGTCCTCAACGGTGAACAACAGCCTATCTCCGGTTACTTGGGCAGCTACCCGAATGGTCGTTTCTTCCGGCGAGAACTTGACCGCATTGCTGAGCAGGTTTTCAAGTACCTGCTCCAGCTTGTTGCGGTCAACAAGTAATTCCACCGGTTCTTCCGGGAGGGTCAACTCGACGCGCTGGTGACCGATTGCACGCCGGTATTCAGCCACCACACCTTGCAACAGCACAGTCATGTCGCAACGTCCCTTTTCCAGGGATATCAACTTGCCGTATCGAATGCGACTGAGATCGAGCAACTCCGAAACGATTTTCTCCAGCCGCCGAGCCTTTTCGAAAACAACGCTCAGCACCTCCTGCTGGCGGAGGGGATCGTCAAGGCCAAAACGTGCCTGATTGAGCAGCAGTTCGGTAAATCCCATAACGGCCGTCAGCGGTGTGCGCAGTTCATGAGCCGCGGTGGAGATAAACTCGTTTTTCATTCGGTCGAGTTCCCGTTCACGGCTGACATCTCGCAGCACAGCAATGGCGCCGCGCAATTCCCCGTCACGGCTCAACACCGGAGCACTGTGCGCCTGAATTGTCTTTTCCTGATCCGAGCCGGGCAGCACAGCGGACCATTCCGTGACCTGCTCGTCCTGCACTCCGGCAAGAATCGCGCATATCTGGCCTGTAAAACCTTTTTCCTCGAAGACGGTCGAGATCGGCCGGAAAAAGACCTCTTCCAGACGCCGCCCGGCGATCTTTTCCGCAGCACGGTTCATCATAGTCAAGCGGCCCTGCAGTTCGACCACCACCAGACCGTCAGCCACCGACTTGAGAATTAGATCGGTCCGGTCCCGAGCCGCCTCCGCTTCAGCCAGGGCCGTTTTCAAGCGTCCTTCGTCCGCCAGACGCTCTGTGAGATCCCGCACCACGGCAAGAAAGCGTCGCTCATGATCGATTTCGTAGACTGCCACAGTAACTTCAACAGGGAAAGTGGTACCGTCTTTACACCGGTGGATATTGCGGAAAGTTTCCGGTTGCTCCGGTATCATGCGCTGCCAGAGCTGGCCAAGTTCCCGTGCATTGAATCGCTGCTGTATATCGACCACGTTCATCCGCAACAGTTCATGACAGGAATAGCCAAGATATTCGCAGGCCCGCGGATTGACATAGTGGAAACGGCCCGTAACATCGTGCATAAAAATAGCGTCTGCGGCGTTTTCCAGAAGCGTTCGGCTGCGTTCTTCGCTGTCACGCAACTTGAGAGCGCCCCGCTGTCGCTCTATGGCCCCACCGAGAATTTCGCCGGCGGTCTGCAGCAGATCGATATCCTCTTTCGCCCAGGCTTGCTCCCGCCGGACGGCATCGAAACCGAGAAAGCCGATCAACTCACCGCCACTCTGGATCGGCACGCAGAGCAGCGATTGAATTGCCTGGCTGGCCCAAAGTGCCCTTTCCGCCTCGGCGGCCGGTGGCAAAACACTGACCCGCGGTACATAGACTATCTGTCGCTGGCCAATTCGGTCCATGAACCAGGGCAATTGCTCCACCGGCAGATCCTGCAGACTGTCCTTGTCCGAAGCGATTTCTTCTGCACACCATTCATGGGCGCAGGTCATGGTGCGCCCGTCGGACGTAAAAAGAAACAGATAGCAGCGATCCACCCCGGCAAAACGGCCCAGGCTTTTCAGAGCAAAATCGATCCCAGCCTCGACCTGCTGGACCGGCTGCTCGACAAAACGGGTCGAGATCTTCGCCAGCAGCCCCTGGAAGGACTCGCGATAGGCCAGCTCTTTTTCTGCCTGGATGCGCAGCAGAATATTGATAATCAGGACCGCCAGAATCACCAACAGCGTTAAAATCGCGACCCCGCCAATCCAAAAAAAGGTCTTATGAACCTGATAAAAGGTTTTCGGCTGGCCCACGACCTCGCTGCCCTCCGGCAGGGCGGAGAGGGGAATCCCGAAGCGCTGCAACTGCGCATAGTCGAAACCCGGCTCGTAAGCGGCTTTGGTGACCGGCGGAATCGAAGCTGCCGGCTCTCCCTCCAGAACCCGCCGAGCTATCTGGGCGGTACGCAGACCGTGCAGCTCGCCGTTGGTGAGCAGGCCACCGACAATGCCGTGGCCCAGTGCCATCCCCCACAGCCCAAAAATGGGCACGGGACTGTGCCTCGAAAGAAGCGGGGTATGACTGGAGTAAGAGAAATGATTGCCGGCCCGATCGGAAACAAGATGCACCAGCTGCACTGCAGTATCGCTTTTCAGCTTGCCGATCCGCTGGTATAGCTCCGGCAGGGTGAAATCGTCCCAGATTTCGAACTGCACGCCCTCTCCTGAATACGCGTCAATTGCCTTTGCCACGTCCCGACGCATAAGAGCGCCCAGGGAAGTCCGATCGAGCAAAAACACGACCTTTTTGACACCGGGCTGCAGACGAAAAATCAACTCCAGGTTCTTATCGATTTCCATCGCCTCGAAAATGCCGGTCAGGTTGCCAAGGCGCTTCTGTATTGTCGGGTCGTAGGCATTTACTCCACAGAAGACCAGCGGCACGCCTGGGAATAGACGGTCACGGTATCGTTCCAGAAAGTGCAGCGCATAGTCATCGGCACAAATAATCAGATCAAACCGGACACGACGGAATTTATGCTCATAGACATCGTAGAGCAGTTCCTGGTACCCGGGATTGTCGGTCTGGCGACGTAGGTCCATGAATTCGACATGCAGTCGTTCCTCGGCCACAACTTCGCGCAAACCTTTTTTAATTCCCTCAACGACATGATCCGTCCAGGGATATTGCGGATGGTAGGAATTCAGCAGCAAAACGCGCGGCCCGGCTCCAGTCGGATCCAGGGCCTGGAGCGGGCTGGGCCGCAACGCAGCAAACGCCGACACCAGAACCGCCAAAACGATCAGACCAAACGTTCGCATCCGTCGAGAACCGTTGCCGGCGGGAAACGCAATTGAAGAACGATGGAAATTCAACGAGAACCCCGTTCGGAAAAGAAAGGTTTGGCGTTAATTATAGCAGCTCCTGACACAAGAGAGAAAATCGCTTGAGCGCGAGTTAATCAGCATCCATGGTCATCGCCGCAAGCATCCGGCTGGCTGCATCCTATAAAGCACCGGATCCGGCAAAGGAGTATAATAGGCGGGAAAGGAAAATAAAGCAGACTATAACAACCAGAGGAGGCCGCCATGCAAAGGCCGCAATCGAATATAAACGGTGTGGACGTCGATCGCATGCGTGAAACGATCGAAACGATCCAGAACGATCCGCAAATGGCCCGCTTTCTATTCAGGGCCACCAATCGCTGGGACAAAGCCGGCCATAACCAGACCACCATCCACGACTTCTACGGCGCCCGCAACATCCACCACCATCAACAGGATTTCACCCTCGAAAGCGACGAACCGCCGCTGCTACTGGGCGAGGACCAGGGCGCCAATCCCGTCGAGTACGTCCTTACCGCCCTGGCCGGCTGCCTGACCACGTCACTGGTCTATCATGCCGCCGCGCGAGGGATTGTCATCGACTCCATCGAATCCGAACTCGACGGTGAACTCGATCTGCGGGGCTTTCTCGGCCTCTCGGACGAGATCCGCAACGGTTACCAGAAAATCAACGTCACCTTCCATATCGAGGCCGATGCCCCGCAGCAGACCATCGACGAACTGATCATGCTGGCCCAGCAACGCTCGCCGGTCTTCGACATCATCTCGAACCCGGTTGCCGTCTCGGTCAAAGGCGAAAAGTTCACAGGTACTCGACACTAAACGGACAACTGCCACAACGCTGCATTTACAAAGAGCTTGCAAATCTTAGCTAGGGTTCACCCGGAAACTCCAGGTGAACCCTAGCTGGTTTCCATTTTGGAAACGGGCACCATCGATATGACCTTTACTGCCCACCCGACGGAAAAGGCCGTTGACATACATCCGCTTATACGGATATATTCATGCCCTGTAAACCACAGAGAGGCTTTTTAAGCTCTGTCCGATGAAAGGCGCTTGCGGCTTCTGTACCTGTTGCGGGCCGCCTCATCTCAAAATCTTGATTTGTATTTCAGCAGCAATTACCTACCTAGGAGAGCATCATGAGCATTCGTATCGGGATCAACGGCTTTGGCCGCATGGGGCGGCTGGCCCTGCGTGCCGCCTGGGGCTGGCCCGAACTGGAAATCGTACATATCAACGAGATCGCCGGCGGCGCGGAAGCGGCCGCCCATCTGCTGGAATTCGATTCGGTCCACGGCCGCTGGCCGCACGAGGTGGAGGTCAACGACAACGGGCTGTGCGTCGACGGACGGACGATCAGCTTCAGCGACCATGCGACTCCCGGCGAGGTGCCCTGGGGCGATTACGGTATCGACATTGTCATCGAATCGTCCGGCGAGTTCCGTACGCCACAGCTGCTGCAACCCTATTTCGACAACGGGGTACAGAAAGTCATCGTCGCCGCACCGGTCAAGGAGGGGGCGCTGAACATCGTCATGGGTGTCAACGACCACCTCTACGATCCGCAGCAGCATCGCCTGCTGACCGCTGCCTCCTGCACCACCAACTGCCTGGCGCCAGTGGTCAAGGTACTGCATGAAAAAATCGGCATCGGCCATGGGGTTATCACTACCATCCACGACATGACCAACACTCAGATCGTGGTCGACGCACCGCACAAGGACCTGCGCCGGGCGCGAGCAGCGAGCATGTCGTTGATCCCCACCACCACCGGCTCGGCCACCGCCATCACCTACATCTATCCGGAGCTCAAAGGCAAGCTCAACGGCCACGCTGTACGAGTACCGCTCCTGACCGGTTCGATCACCGACGCCGTCTTCGAGATGCAGCGTCCGGTCACGGCCGAGGAGGTCAACAGCCTGTTCGATGAGGCGGCAGACAGCTACCTCAAGGGCATCCTCGGCATCGAACACCGGCCGCTGGTCTCCATCGACTTCAAGAGCGACCCCCGCTCGGCCATCGTCGACGCGCGCAGCACCATGGTGGTCAACGATACCCAGCTCAAGCTCTATATCTGGTACGACAACGAGATGGGCTACGCCCACCGAATGATGGAACTGTGCCGCAAGGTGGCCAAAACATTAAAATGACAAACCTCCGCAACTACAGCCTGGTGACCGGCGCCTACTGGGGCTTCACCCTCACCGACGGCGCCCTGCGCATGCTGGTGCTGCTGCATTTCCACACCCTGGGTTACAGCGCCCTGCAGATCGCCATGCTGTTTCTGCTTTACGAGCTGTTCGGGGTGGTCACCAACCTGGTCGGCGGCTGGATCGGCAGTCATTTCGGCCTGAAGGTCACCCTCTTTGCCGGCTTGGGCCTGCAGGTGGTGGCTCTTTCGGCCCTGGCCGGACTGCAGCCGGGCTGGCCGGTGGCTCTTTCGGTAACCTATGTGATGGCCGCTCAGGCCCTGTCGGGGGTGGCCAAGGACCTGACCAAGATGAGCTCCAAGAGCGCCATCAAGGTCCTGCTGCCCGAAGGCGCAGAAGGAGCCCTGTTCAAATGGGTTGCGATTCTTACCGGCTCCAAGAACGCCCTAAAAGGAGTCGGCTTTTTTCTCGGTGGGGTGTTGCTGAGCTGGCTTGGCTTTCGCGCAGCGCTGTTAACCATGGCCATCGCTCTGGCGTTGGTGCTGTTGGTCGCTATCCTCGCCCTGCCGGGGGACATGGGTCGCGCCAAAACCAAAGTAAAGTTTTCCAGCATCTTGGCCAAAAGCCGCAACATCAACCTGCTCTCTGCCGCCCGTCTGTTTCTGTTCGGTTCGCGGGATGTCTGGTTCGTGGTCGGGCTACCGCTCTTTTTTGCCGCCAGACTCGGTTGGAGCCATAACCAAATTGGCGGTTTTCTCGCCCTGTGGGTGATCGGTTACGGCGGCGTGCAGGCCATAGCGCCAAATCTTCTGCGGCGCGGTCTGACCGGCGGCACTCCCCAGGGAGGCACGGCGGCGGCCGGGGCGTTCGCTTTGGCCGGGCTCACCGCCCTCATCGCCTGGGGCGTGCAGGCCCAGCTTTCGCCCTGGCTGACGGTGGTCACCGGCCTGGCCCTGTTCGGGCTGGTATTTGCCGTCAACTCCTCGGTACACAGTTACCTGATTCTGGCTTACACAGAACGGGACCAGGTTGCCCTCAACGTCGGTTTCTACTACATGGCCAACGCCGCCGGTCGTCTCCTCGGCACCCTGCTCTCCGGGCTGCTCTATCAACTCGGCGGCCTGCCTGGCTGCCTCTGGGCTTCGGTGGCTTTGGTCGTTAGCGCCGGCGCATTGTCCTTGGCCCTGCCGCGCGGATCTAAGGCCTTACACGCCAGGTAACCGTTCCGGCCAAGAAAATCCCCCAGCCTTTTACCGGGCGAATAACGTTCGCTTCATCTCAAACAAAAAGGACATCCTCTATTGTGGATGTCCTTTTATGTTCCAGTCGGCCTCATCACGAGGCTGAAGAGTTATGTCGGCCGTCCGGAGACAACCGCCTCAGGCAGCTACATGCCACCGGTCTTGGGCGACAGACCCACTTCGTCCCCCTCGTGCAGCAGAGTATTGTGGGGCACCTCTTTGTGGTTAACGAAAACGATCTTCACATCATCAGGCTTCACACCCATGATCCTGGTGATTTCATTGACCGTCGCGCCGGCAGGCATTTCCCAGGGTTTGGTCCCTTTTTGATACTTTTCCAACGTTCCGAAGCATCTGACATTAACTCTCATGGCTCTCTTGCCTCCTTTCTCACACATGCCGTATACGGTATAACTCTACCACCATCCAGCCTTGGTAGCAACTTGCAGGCAAGAACTTTTAACGCTAAAACAGCAACTTATCTTTTCAACAGACTACAGTTCATTTTTCCATTCCCCCCACGCAGGGCTGTTTTTGGTGAAGCGACGACTTGTCCCGGCAAGGAAGCCTTACCTATAATAAACACATGCAACGACGAAAGGAGCCACGGTTATGACGACTAAAATGATCAGCCAGGAACGATTGGAAGCCCTGGAGCATCTGGAGGAAGTCGCCCGTGCCATCGAGCGCCGCATGTCCGGCCCTTATCATTACCCCGGCTACCACGACGACATGGACATGCACTTCCGCAAGTTCAAGGCGGCGGTTCATGTCCTCGATCGCATCGAAGGTCGGGAGATGCCGATTGGCCATCTTCATGCCTGGCAGGAAATGCCTCCACCCTGATCCATCTGTCTCCCATTCGAGCCCACCACGCAAAAAGCCCCGCTGGATTCAGCGGGGCTTTTATTTTGAAAAACCGGTTCAGACGGCGTCCCGGGGAAAAGCTATTCCCGCTCTGCCCGTTGGAAAGCGGCCTGCGCGCCGCTGAAATCCCCCTGGCCACTGCGCGCCTGGCCGATGATGCGCCAGTTTTCCGCCCGGAGAGTACGATCTCCCATGGCCAGACCGTTCGATTTCATGGCCAGGTTTTCCGCCTGGCGATAGAGCCCCTGGTCGAGACGCAGGCGGGCCAATTCCTGCCACAACAAGGCATTGCGCGGCTCAATGCGCAGTGCCCGTTCGAGATTGGCACCGGCCTGCTCCAACTCGCCAGCGGCGCTCTGCCGATGTGCTTTGTCGAGCAGGGCCACCACCGCCGAATTCTGCGAGGCTGCGGGGCGGGTAGCGGCCGGTGGCATAACCGCACAACCGGCCAGGATCAACATCACTACCAGGGGGACGATACGGCGCAACACCAGGGTCATTGAAAGATCCTTTCGAACCAATTTTTTAACGACTTGCCCACCGATTTTGGACCGCACGGAGCCGCTTCGGTGGGCGCCGAACCGGCGATAAAGGGCAGCTCGACGGCACCGGAACAGTCGGAGGCACTGAGCAGCCCCGTTGCGGGATCGATCCAGACCTGTTCGATACCATCCGGCACCGGCAACAACAGCGGTTCGGGATCGAGCTCAGCCATCATTTCTCCCCACACGGTCATCGCCCCGCTGGCCCCGGTCAGCCCCGCTGGCTGATTATCGTCGCGGCCGACCCAAACCACCCCCAGTCGGTCGCCACTGAAGCCAGCGAACCAACTGTCGCGAAAATCATCGGTGGTACCGGTCTTGCCGGCGACACCGAGTTCGACCGGCAGATAACGATGCAGGCCACGTGCCGTTCCCTGTCGCACCACGTCCTGCAGAGCCACGGTCAGCAGGTAGTTCGACGGCGCATCAACCGCCTGCTCAACCTCGAGAGAATAGCGCTGCAGCGGCTGGCCGTCAAAGGTCAAGACCTCGCGAATGGCCCGTAGAGGCGTACGAAAACCTCCGCTGGCCAGAGTCTGGTAAAGCTGGGTCACCTCCAGCGGCGAGAAGGCATCAGCGCCGAGCAGACTGGCGGCATACCCCGGCAGATCCCGCTCGATGCCCAGTCGGTGCAGATTGGCCAGCACTTCCGGCACACCGAGCTCCAGACCGAGACGAGCGGTGGAAACGTTGTAAGAATGGGCCAGGGCGGTACTCATCGGCACCTGGCCGTGAAACTCCTGATCGTAGTTCTGCGGCTGCCAATCGTCGGCACCTGGCTGTTGCAGCAGCAGCGGACTGTCGTCGAGCAGAGTGGCCAGGGTATAGCGCTGCGGCTGTTGCAAAGCGGTAAGAAAAACAACCGGTTTGATCAGCGAACCGATGGGGCGCTGCGCGTCAAGGGCGCGGTTGAAACCCTCGAAGCGAGGATAACGTCCGCCCACCACCGCCTGCACTTCGGCGTTCTGAGTGTCGGAGATCAGCAGCGCCCCCTGCAGACTGTCGCTCTCCAGGCCGCGGCCCTGCTCCAGGCGCTGCAGCTGCCGGCTGAGGACCTTTTCGGCAGCCTGCTGAACCCAGGGGTCGAGTGTGGTGAAGATCTGCAGTCCCTCGGAACGTAGATCCTTCTCGCGGTAATCGCGCCGCAGCTGGCGGTGGACCAGACTTAAAAAGGCCGGATGGGGCGAGGTGCCGCGCGGTGGCCTCTCGACCACGCCGAGGGGCAGGGTCCTGGCCGCCAGCAGTTGCTGTTCGCTTATGAACCCCGACTCGGCCATCTCGGAAAGCACCAGGTTACGCCGTTCCAAGGCCCGTTGCGGGTGGCGGCGCGGACTGTAGTAGGTAGGTCCCTTGAGCATGCCGACCAGCAGAGCCGCCTCGGCCAGATCGATCTGCATCAGCGGTTTGTCGAAGAAAAATGAACTGGCCAGACCGAAACCGTGAATGGCGCGGTTGCCGTCCTGCCCCAGATAAACCTCGTTGAGATAGGTCTCGAGGATCTCGTCCTTACTGTAATGTGCCTCCAGCAGCAGCGCCATGATCATTTCGTTGAGCTTGCGACTCACGGTTCGCTCGGCGCTGAGGAAAAAATTCTTGACCAGCTGCTGGGTCAGGGTGCTGCCCCCCTGCACGCTTTTGCCGCTCACGGTCATCACCAGAGCGCGGGCGATACCCCGCGGATCGATGCCGCGATGAGAGTAGAAGCGCACATCCTCCACCGCGATCAGGGCATCGACCAGCCGCTGCGGTACTTCCTCGAGCCGCACCAGTACCCGGTCTTCGTTGTTGCCGGGATAGATGCCGCCGATCAGTGCCGGATCGAGACGCAGCAGATCAAGAGAAGCACCGCCCTGCAAGCGCTGCAGTCCCGCCACCCTGCCGTCGGCAAAGGTCACTCGCAGAGCGACCGATTCCTGGGGGCCGTCGCCAAAGGTAAAGGGCCGGGTCACCAGCTCCACCGCCCGGTTCTGCCACCGGTAGCTACCCGGTTCACGGGGAGCCGATGCCTTGCGGTAACCAAGCAGGCCCAGTTCTGCAACCAGTTCCGCCGGCTCCAGCCTGAGCCCCTGATAAAGTTCCAGCGGGCGGGCATAGACCCTTGCCGGCAGGGCAAAGCGGCGACCTTCGAAACGCGCCCGTACCGTAAAGTCAAGATAGACCACATACAGAGCAGAAAGCAAAAGAACCGCCAGAATCGTCACCACCAGCAGCCTTCTTTTGGTCAACCGCTGCCAAAATTTCTTTTTGGCTGTTTTTCTGCGCCGGCTCTTTCGGCCGGTCCTGAATATTTTCGAAAATTTCATCCTGGCATCCTTTGACCGCAACCGAAAGGCTTGGCCACCCTCTCCGGGTAATTGCTCCAGCCCCGGCCATCACCGTCGGAGCGGCATTCGGTTAATTAACCGGTGCCTGCCGAGTATAAGCTGCAACCCCCATTTACGGCAACCGCTATGGCCGATCTTTTTCGGAAATGCCATGCCTGAAACACTTCACACAACAGTTTGCCCGACGGACAAGCAATTCTTTTCGGCCCTGCGGCCGCCGGCGGCCACCCTTCGTTGAAAATTCCTAAATGGTTGATATACTTTGTCCCGCTGTGAGAGATACTGGCTGAAACGGCCCGCTACCTCCCCTCCTTGCGGTTGCCTGTGATTCTGCGGAGCTGGCTTGAACTTCGAGACCGCCACCATGCGCCAACAATACTGCCTTGTCGAATGGATCTCTACCGGCAGCAAATCGGCTGATCCTTGTGAAATCCGGAAGAACTCGTTTGAGTCTTTGTTGCGGACATAAAGGAACTGGGAGAAGAATAATGCGATTACTGATTATTGATGACGAAGAGAACATTCGCCACCTTTACGCCGCTGACCTCGAGGATGCCGGCTACCAGGTCGACACGGCCGAAAACAGCACCGTCGCTGCGGAACTGCTCAATCGCCACGACTTCGACCTGGTGGTGCTCGACATTCATATGGGCGATGAAAGCGGCCTCGACATCCTGCAGAACATTGTCAAAAAGCAAAAAGAGTTACCGGTCATCCTCTGCAGCGCTTACAGCTGTTACAAGGAAGACTTTTCATCCTGGCTGGCCGATGGTTACGTGGTCAAGAGTTCCGACACCTCGGCACTGAAAACTGAAATCGAACGGGTTCTGGCGAAAAAGGGCGCCAAAGCCAAGGGAGGAAATGCATGAAAGCAGTGATCATGGCTGGGGGCTTCGGCACCCGCATCCAACCGCTCACCATCAACATGCCAAAGCCGATGATTCCGCTGGTAAACCGGCCGATCATGCTGCATATTGTCGAACTTCTCAAACGCCACGGCATCTCCGAACTGGTGATGCTCCTCTACCATCAGCCAGAAGTGATCAAGCACTATTTTGGCGACGGTAGCGAATACGGCGTGCGCATCACCTACGTCATTCCCCTGGAGGACTTGGGAACCGCCGGTGCGGTCAAAGCCGCCGCTCCCTATCTGGACGAACGCTTCATGGTCATCAGCGGTGATCTGCTGACCGATTTCGACCTTTCGGGCATTATCCACTTTCACGAAGAAAAGCAGGCCAAGGCCACCATCACCCTTACTCCGGTCACCGACCCTTTGCAGTTCGGCGTGGTGATAACCGACAAAGAGGGCCGGATTACCAAATTTCTTGAAAAGCCAGGCTGGGGCGAGGTTTTCTCCGACACCATCAACACGGGCATCTACATTCTCGAGCCGGAAGTTCTGGACCTGATTCCGGAGGGCGAAAACCGTGACTGGTCGAAGGATGTCTTTCCGCAGATGCTGGCCGACCAAGCGCCACTGTTCGGCTGCAACCAAACCGGTTACTGGGCCGACATTGGCAATACCGACGCCTATATGGAAGCCAGCCAGGACATTCTGCGCGGCAAGGTGTGCGTACAGATCGACGAACGAAAGGCCTCCGGTTTCGAGCAAGCCTACCTGGGCGAGGAGACCCTGCTCGCCGCCGGCGACCAGGCCCGCCTGGAAGGCATGGTGGTCATCGGCGACAACAGCCAGGTGTTGGGCCAGGCCCGCTTGAAAAACTGCATCATCGGCCGTAACTGCGTCATCGAGGACGGCGTGGAACTGGAAGACGTGGTGGTCTGGGACAACGCCTACCTCAAACGGGACTGCCGTATCCACGGCGCGACCCTCTGCAACCGTATCCGAACAGGGCGCGGCGTGGTGATCGAAGAGGGAGCGGTCCTCGGTGATGATACCAACATAGGCGACGAGGCTTTCGTAAAAAAAGACGTCAAGGTCTGGCCGAGCAAGATCATCGAAGGGGGCTCGATCGTCACCACCAACCTGATCTGGGGCGAAAAGTGGCGCAAGAGCCTCTTCGAGGGGGCACTGGTACGCGGCCTGACCAACGTCGAACTGACTCCGGAATTCTGCGCCAAGCTCGGCGCAGCCTATGGCTCGACCCTGCCCCGCGATGCCTATGTCCTCACCGGCCGCGACGTGATCCGCTCATCGCGCATGCTCAAGCGGGCATTCGTCGGCGGCCTGTTGTCGGCCGGGGTCAACGTGCGGGATGTCAAGCGCATTCCCCTGCCTATATTGCGCTACAAACTGTCGACCTTCGGCGAAGTCGGCGGAGTCCACTTCCGCCAGGCCCGGGAGGATCTGGCCGCCACCGAAATCATCTTCCAGGACGGGGACGGCATAGAACTCTCCTCGGCCATGGCCAAGGGCATCGAACGGGTCTTCTTCAAGGAGAATTTCCGTCGAGTCCATTACGGCGAGCCGGGGGGAATCAAGGAACTCCCGCAGATCTTCGATTTTTACCGGGAAGGTTTTCTGCGCGCCCTCGACGGCGACCTTTTGCGAAAAACCGCGCCCAAGGTGGTTCTCGACCTCAACCACTCACCGGCCGGCGAGTTGCTGCCGTCACTGCTTAACCAGCTTGGCTGCAACGTCATCGAATTGAATTCCAACGTTGACGAGAGCATCACCGGCAGCTCGCCGGAGGATATAGACCAGGCGCTCGACCAGCTGTCACGCATCGTTACCAGCCTCGGCGCCACTGCCGGCTTCTGGATTTGTCCTTCCGGCGAACAGCTGCGGGTTGTGGACGAAACGGGAAGCGTTTTGTCGGAGATCGACCTGCTCAATTGCGTCACCGCCCTGGTCTGCCGGGCCGAACGCAGCGGCGTCCTGATCATGCCGGTAGCGGCACCGGAGACGGCGGAACAATTGGCTGTCGACTGGGGCCTGAGTGTGAAGCGCACCAAGAATAATGCCCGCTCGCTGGTCGAAGCGGGCAGCGAACGGCAGG
>ENA-ORCT01000574-ORCT01000574.1-marine-metagenome-genome-assembly--contig:-NODE-574-length-16958-cov-4.683905_pt1:2500-16958 | contig 16958 bp, 15 predicted proteins | sample MGYA00248632_ERZ508511 | MGnify/ENA primary metagenome ERZ508511 (study PRJEB26182, sample SAMN06268839) | marine metagenome | isolation source: Tt an P1-techrep anaerobic enrichment on pine...
AGAGGATGCATCGCCTCGTCCAGCCGCAGCCCCTCGCGATAGGGCCAGTCCAGCAGCCGGCTGCGCTGGCCCGGCATTTCCTCGGGGCGCTGGAGCGTTTCGAAGGCCACGTATTTGGCCGAGGGCTGCACGCCCACGCGCTCCAGCAGCGCCTTCAGCTCGAACCCCGCCCAGGGCACGATCATCGACCAGGCCTCGACGCAGCGGAAGCGGTAGATGCGCTCTTCCAGCGTCACGCCCGACAGGATGTCGCCAAGGTCATAGCTGCCCGGTCGGTCCACCAGCCCGTCGATCTTCACCGCCCAGGGATCCGTGGTCAGCCCGCCTGCGTTGCGGGCCGGGTCGTCCTTGCCCGTACCGAATTCGTAGAAATTGCAGTAGCTGGTGATGTCCTCGAGGCTGTTGGGCGCGGCATCGGTGGAATAGGGGCTGGGCTGCGCCCCCAGCCCGGCCAGCGCGGGCGCCGCCGGCAGCGCGCCCAGCGCCGCCGCCCCCGCGATAAGCTGGCGCCGGTTCAGCCAATCGGCCTTGGGCGTGATGTCCGAATGTTTCAGTGCGTTGCGATAGCCTGCCATGTGATCCTCCGCTGCTGGCCTGAGGATGACCTATTGGACGGCGCGAGTCTTGCCAAAGCAACTCTGCTCACGAATCTGTTTGCACGCCGGTGCGCGGATAGACCTCGTTCATGGGCTTGGACGAGCCATCGGGCTGCACCAGCCGCACGTGGCGCCGGCGCATCAGCCGCGGCTCGGCCACGCCAACCGAATGGGCGATGGTCTCGACCTCGCCGATCACGCTGCGGGCGTAGTTGGCGACGCGCCTGTACTTGCTTTCCACCACCAGCCCCTTCTGCAGGCGCGGGTCATGGGTGGTGACGCCGGTGGGGCAGGTGTTGCGGTTGCATTTCAGCGCCTGGATGCAGCCCAGCGCGAACATGAAGCCCCGCGCCGAGGTCACGAAATCGGCGCCTGCCGCGATCGCCCAGGCCACGTCGCCGGGATTGACCAGCTTGCCCGAGGCCACCAGCCGGATGCGGTCATGCAGCCCGTAATAGTCGCGCAGGTCCGACACCATCAGCATCGCCTCGCGGATCGGCATGCCCACCAGGTCCATCAGCGGCATGGGCGAGGCGCCGGTGCCGCCCTCGCCGCCGTCGATGGTGATGAAGTCCGGCGCGCTTTCGGGGCCGCGGGCACGGATCAGGCGGAACAGCTCGTCGAAGGGCTCCGCCCCCCCGACCACGGTCTTGAAACCCACCGGCTTGCCCGTCACCTCGCGCAGGTGGGCGATGACGTCCAGCAGGTCCTCGAAGCTGTCGATGTCGGGAAAGCGGTTGGGCGAGTAGCTGTCGACGCCCTCGGGGATGCCGCGGATCCGGGCGATCTCGGGGGTGACCTTGATCCCGGGCATGATCCCGCCCTTGCCGGGCTTGGCCCCCTGCGCGAGCTTCAGCTCGAACATCCTGACCTGCGGCTGTGCGGCCACCGCGCGCAGCTTTTCATCATCGAAATGCCCGTTCTCGTCGCGCACGCCGTATTTCGCGGTGCCGATCTGGTAGACGATGTCGCAACCGCCCGCCAGGTGATAGGGCGACAGGCCCCCCTCGCCGGTGTTGAGCCAGATATTGGCCTCCTTCGCCCCCTTCGACAGCGCCTCCACCGCCGGGCGCGAAATCGCGCCATAGCTCATGCCCGAGATGTTGAAGATAGAGGGCGCCACGTAGGGCTCGCGGCAATAGGGGCCGATCTCCATCGGCTCGGTCGCGGCGAACTGATCGTCGATCGGGGGGAAGGCGGCGTTCACGAAGATCGGCGTGCCCACGATGGTCAGGTTCCGGGTCGAGCCGAAGGCGATGGTGTTGCCCTTGCCCTGCGAGGCGCGGTTCACCCAGTCGCGCTGCGCCCGGTTGAAGGGCATCTCCTCGCGGTCCATGGCAAAGAAATACTGCCGGAAGAACTCGCCCAGCGTGGTGAACAGGTGCCGGAACCGCCCGATCACGGGATAGTTACGCCGGATCGCGTCGCCGGTCTGGGTGCGGTCGATGACGAACAGCACCAGCGCCGTGAGCGCGGCAGCCCCTATGATCAAGGTGAATCCCAGCGCTAGCAATTCCAGCGCGCGCGCGGCCCAGCTCATGACACCCTCTCTTCGCGACTGCTACAATTTGACTTCGGTCATGGTTTTTCCCTGCCTTGCGTGTACCTTGCTTGCGTAGTGAAACCGGAGCAAGCCTCTCTGACGACCGGAGAGGGAAAAGGGAGGATTTCCATGAAATTGACATTCGCCGCCGCCACCGCCGCCCTGATCGCGGGCCCCGCGCTGGCCGATGCCGTCACCTATACCACTGCGGATAGTTTCGATGACGTGGTCTTCTCGCTGGAGACCGCCATTCAGGGCAAGGGCCTGGTGATCGACGCCGTCAGCCATACCGGCGACATGCTGGAACGCACCAAGGCCGATGTCGGCTCGGACAAGACGATCTTCATCAAGGCCGACATCTTCAGCTTCTGCTCGGCCGCGCTGTCGCGCAAGGTGATGGAAGCCGATTATATGAACCTGCAGTTCTGCCCCTATGACATCTTCGTCTTCGTCCGCCCCGAGGCGCCCGACGAAACCGTCGTCGGCTACCAGACCTACCCCGAGGGGCCGATGAAAGAGGTGGAGGCGCTGCTCGACGATATCGCGCGCGAAGCCGCGGGGATGAAATAGGCGCAGCCCCGGGTCAACTTTTCTTGACTGGAAACGGCGAAAGGGCCGGGCTTAGCGCCCGGCCCTTTCGCGTCAAGCGGGCTGCGCGGATTTCCCCGGTCATCCGATCCGCCGCGGCACGGGTATCCCCCGCGATGCCAGCACCGGCATCGCAGCAACCGAGGAGATACCGATGTTCCGCAGAACTTTTCTTTCGCTCAGCACCGCCGCCCTGATGGCCGGCCCGGCCCTGGCCGGGGGCCATGCCAAGGATATCGTGGGCACCGCAGTCGAGGCCGGCAGCTTCACCACGCTGGTCGCGGCCGTGCAGGCCGCGGGGCTGGTGGACACGCTGAAGGGCGAAGGCCCCTTCACCGTTTTCGCCCCCACCGATGAAGCCTTCGCCGCCCTGCCCGACGGCACGGTCGAGCAACTGCTGAAACCCGAGAACAAGGACAAGCTGACCGCGATCCTCACCTACCACGTGGTGCCGGGCAAGGTGATGTCGGGGGACCTCTCCGACGGCATGATGGCCGCCACAGCCGAGGGATCGGAGGTCACCATCCAGACCAAGGGCGGCGTGAAGGTGGACGGCGCCAATGTCGTGGCCGCCGATGTCGAGGCCAGCAACGGCGTGATCCACGTGATCGACGCCGTGATCATGCCGAAATCGGCGATGTGATCCGAGCGTGGGCGGGTCCACCGGCCCGCCCCGCCCAGTCAGAAAAAGGAGTTCCGCCATGAATCGACGCTTCGCCCTGAAATCCGCCGCCGCCCTCGGCTTCGCTGCAGCCCTGTCGGCCTGCGCGCCGATGGCCAGCGAGCCCGACATCGTGGACATCGCCGCCGCGAACGGGGATTTCTCGACCCTCGTGACGGCGGTGCAGACCGCCGGCCTCGTGGAGACGCTGAAAGGCGACGGCCCCTTCACCGTCTTCGCCCCCACCAACGCTGCCTTCGCCGCACTGCCCGAGGGCACGGTCGAAAACCTGCTCAAGCCCGAGAACAAGGACCAGCTGGTCAAGATCCTGACCTATCACGTGGTCCCCGGCGCGGTGACCTCCGATCAGCTCGCCGGCCAGCGCCGCGATGTGGCCACCGTCCAGGGCCAGAGCGTTCATGTGAATGGCACGAACGGCGTCAAGGTGAACAAATCCACCGTCACCACCGCTGATATCATGGCTTCGAACGGCGTGATCCACGTGATCGACAAGGTGCTGCTGCCGAAGTGATCCGGCCCAGCACGAAAAAGGGCGCGGATCACCCGCGCCCTTTCTTCGTTCAGTGGACCACCGCGTCCTCTGGCGGCTGCCGGGACGAAGCGCCGACACGGTCGCCGATCAGCAGGCCTTCGGCGCCGGCACCGACCGGGAGGGTGTCGCCGTCCTTCACGTCGCCGGCCAGCAGCATCTCGGCCAGGCGGTCCTGCAGGGCGCGCTGGATCACCCGCTTCAGGGGGCGGGCGCCGAAGACCGGGTCATAGCCCTCGTCGGCCAGCCATTTGCGGGCGCTTTCGTCCAGCTCCAGCGCGATGTTGCGGCCCGCCAGGCGCTTCTGCAGGCGCCCCAGCTGGATGTCGACGATGCCGTCCATGTCCTCGCGGCTCAGCCGGTCGAAGATGATGGTCTCATCCAGGCGGTTGAGGAATTCGGGGCGGAAATGCGCCCGCACCGCATCCATCACGTCGCGCTTGGCGGCCGAGCTGTCGGCGCCCTCGGGCAGCTGGCTCAGCGCCTGCGCGCCCAGGTTCGAGGTCAGCACGATCAGCGTCTGCTTGAAATCCACCGTGCGGCCCTGGCCATCGGTCAGAACGCCGTCGTCCAGAACCTGCAGCAGCACGTTGAACACGTCCGGATGCGCCTTCTCGACCTCGTCGAACAGCACCACCTGGTAGGGCTTGCGCCGCACCGCCTCGGTCAGCACGCCGCCCTCGTCATAGCCGACATAGCCCGGAGGCGCGCCGATCAGGCGGGCGACCGCGTGTTTTTCCATGAATTCCGACATGTCGATGCGCACCATCGCGCTGTCGTCGTCAAACAGGTACTCGGCCACGGCCTTGGTGAGCTCCGTCTTGCCCACGCCGGTGGGGCCGAGGAACAGGAACGAGCCCAGCGGCCGGTTCTCGTCATTGAGCCCCGCGCGCGCCCGGCGCACGGCGTTGGCGACGGCGGTGACGGCGGTCTTCTGGCCGATCACCCGGCGGCCCAGCTCCTCTTCCATGCGCAGCAGCTTCTCGCGCTCGCCCTCCAGCATCTTGGAGGTCGGGATGCCCGTCCAGCGCTCCACCACCTGGGCGATCTGCTCGGGCCGCACGGCCTCTTCGACCATGACCTCGTCCTCGGCCTCCTCGGCCTCGGCGAGCTTCTTCTCCAGCTCGGGGATCACGCCGTAGGACAGCTCGCCCGCGCGGGCCAGGTTGCCCTCGCGCTTGGCCGCGTCAAGCTCGGCCCGGGCGCGGTCGAGCTGTTCCTTCAGATCGCGCGCGCCTTCCAGCTTGTCGCGCTCGGCCTGCCACTTGGCGGTCAGCTCCGCCGAGCGCTCCTGCAGGTTCGAAAGCTCTTCCTCCAGCTTGGCCAGCCGGTCCCTGGAGGCCGCGTCGTCCTCTTTCTTCAGCGCCTCGGCCTCGATCTGCATCTGCAGGATCTGCCGGTCGAGCGCATCCAGCTCCTCGGGCTTGCTGTCGACCTCCATGCGCAGCCGGCTCGCCGCCTCGTCCACAAGGTCGATGGCCTTGTCGGGCAGGAAACGGTCGGTGATGTAGCGATGGCTCAGCGTCGCCGCCGCCACCAGCGCCGAGTCGGAGATCCGCACCCCGTGGTGCAGCTCGTATTTTTCCTTGATGCCGCGCAGGATCGAGACGGTGTCCTCGACCGTGGGCTCGTCCACCATCACCGGCTGGAAGCGCCGCGCCAGCGCGGCGTCCTTCTCGATGTATTTGCGGTATTCATCGAGGGTGGTGGCGCCCACGCAGTGCAGCTCGCCGCGCGCGAGTGCGGGCTTGATCAGGTTGGCCGCGTCCATGGCGCCGTCGGTCTTGCCCGCGCCCACCAGCGTGTGCAGCTCGTCGATGAACAGGATGATCTCGCCGGCCGCGGCCTCGATCTCCTTGAGGATCGACTTCAGCCGTTCCTCGAACTCGCCCCGGTATTTCGCCCCGGCGATCAGCGCGCCCATGTCCAGCGCCATCAGCGTCTTGTTCTTCAGGCTCTCGGGCACGTCGCCGTTGATGATGCGCAGGGCCAGGCCCTCGGCGATGGCGGTCTTGCCGACGCCGGGCTCACCGATCAGAACCGGGTTGTTCTTGGTGCGGCGGCTGAGCACCTGCATGGCGCGGCGGATCTCCTCGTCGCGGCCGATGATCGGGTCGATCTTGCCCTCGCGGGCGGCCTCGGTCAGGTCGCGGGCGTATTTCTTCAGCGCGTCATAGCCTTCCTCGGCCGAGGCGCTGTCGGCGGTGCGGCCCTTGCGGATATCGTTGATCGCGGCGTTCAGGTTCTGCGCGGTCACGGCGCCGGCATCCAGCGCCTCCTTGGCCTTGGATTTCACCACGGCGAGCGCGGTCAGGATGCGCTCCACGGGCACGAAGCTGTCGCCGGCCTTGGTGGCGATCTTCTCGGCCTCGTCGAGGACACGGGCGGTGGCCGGGTCCATGTAGACCTGGCCGGCATCGCCGGTCACTTTCGGCATCTTGGCCAGCGCCGCCTCCAGCGCCTCGGTCACGCGCCCGGGCGCGCCGCCGGCGCGCTTGATCAGGTTGCTCGCCAGCCCCTGATCGTCATCCATCAATGCTTTGAGAAGGTGCTCGGGGGCCAGACGCTGGTGGCTCTCCCGCATGGCGATCGTCTGGGCCGCCTGCACAAAGCCGCGCGACCGCTCGGTGAACTTTTCGAAGTCCATCGCTCTCTCCTTTTTCAAGCGCCCGTTTGCATAGGGTGCCCGCCAGGCGGCACATCCCTTTTTCCGGGCCTCGGTAACGATTTGGAGAGCGCCGCGCGCGGTTTCAACCCAAGCGGGCTGCATTTTCGTCAGAGCCAGTAGCGCAACCGTTCCGCCCACCCCGGCGCGCCGGTGGCGAGCGGATGGTAGCGGTCGAGCAGGCGCAATTCCTGCGCGCTCAGCCTGTGGCGGAGGAAGCGCCAGACCCGGTCCTTCTCCCATTCGGCCAGCGTTTTCTGGTGGAAACGGAAATCTGTCGGCCGGTGGCGGGTCTGCGAGCCGCCGCCCACCGCCTGCTTGGTGTCGTACATGGCGCGGCTCTTGGCGCCGAGCTCCCCCCAGCGCGCGGCGATTTCCTGACGCGTGGGAGCGGTGCGGCCGGGCGCGGGGGCGATCTGCAGAAAATCCAGCAGATCGGCCATGGTGCCGGGATCGGCCACCAGATCCTCGTAATAAAACACCGCTTTCTCGCCCGCCGCTCGGCTGTAGAACCGGATGTTCCCGGCATAGAAGCGGAAATCCCAGAACCTCTTGCCCGCCGCGCGCACAAAGGTCTCCAGCGGATCGCGCAGAATCAGCACCACCCGGTCGCCCGCCGTCGCCTCCGGGTCCACATAGCGCCACAGTCCCCCGCTCCGGCGCCTCGGCCAGCGCGTCCAGTTCAGCGCGTCATGCGAGCGTAGGAACGCCTCGCCCGGGTCATCGGCCCGGTCGATCAACGAGGTCTTTCCCGGCGTGCGCCGCCCATAGAATTCCTCGGTACAGAACCGAAGCCAATTCATGCCGCTGCGCGGGGCGGAAATCACATACGAGGTCAAGCGAACCCTTTCGTTAGCCGGTCCCGACATCTCCTAGTGCATCGCGCGCGCTCCGGCAAATTCGGCAATGACCTTGCCGCAGCGCGGCGCGCCCGCTACACCCGCAGCAACAAAGCCGGAGGCCCCCATGACCCAATCCGATGACCGACTGATCGTTGCCCTCGACGTGCCCAACGCGCTGGCGGGGCTGGAACTGGCCAACACCCTTGGCGACGCGGTGTCCTTCTACAAGATCGGGCTGGGGATGCTGACCGGCGGCGGGCTGGCGCTGGCGCAGGAGCTGAAGGACGAGCACGGCAAGCGCATCTTCCTGGACATGAAGCTCTTCGACATCGGCGCCACGGTGGAAAAGGCGGTGAGGGGGCTGGTGCAGTTCGACCTCGACTTCCTGACCGTGCATGGCGACCCGCATGTGGTGCGCGCCGCCGCCGAAGGAAAGGCCGGGTCGAAGACGCAGATCCTGGCCGTCACCATCCTGACCTCGCTCGACCGCGCCGATCTGGACGCCAGCCTCATCAAGCCCGGCGACGTGCAGGAGATCGTGCTGGAACGCGCCGCCCGCGCCTTCGAGGCCGGGGCCGATGGCGTGATCGCCTCGCCGCAGGAGGCGGCGCTGATCCGCGCCCTGCCCGAAGCCGCGGGCAGGCTGATCGTCACCCCCGGCGTGCGCCCCGCGGGCGCCGACCTGGGCGACCAGAAACGCGTGGCCACACCCGCGCAGGCGGTCGCGGACGGGGCCGACCACATCGTGGTGGGCCGCCCGATCTGGCAGGCCGAGGACCCGCGCGCCGCGGCCGAGGCCGTGCTGGCCGAGCTGCCCTAATCCTCGTTGATATCGCGGTCCCAGATCTTCACCTGGCCCTTGCGGATGCCCAGCACCCGCCGCAGCCCCAGCCACGAGGCCAGCGAAACCACCGCGAAGATCAGCAAGAGCCAGGGCAGCGAGGGGCTCAGCCCCAGCGCCAGCAGGATGCCGGTCAGCCCAGCCCCCACCGCGAAACCCAGGAACAGGAAGCCCGGCGCGAAAATCTCAAGGATGCCCAGCGCCACGGCGCCCGCCATCCAGACCCACCACAGCGCCCACATCAGCCGCGCCCCTTCATCAGCTTGAACGCGTCGCCGAAGGCCTCCAGCGCATGGGCCGGCACCACGATGGTCTGCTTGCCCTCGCCCTGGCCCACCGCGGTCAGCGCCTCGACCTGCTTCAGCGCCACCTGGTACTGCGCCGCCTCGATGCCGTTCTCGGCGATGGCCTTGGCCACGACCTCGGTGGCATAGGCCTCGGCATCGGCGGTGATGCGGCGGGCCTTGGCCTCCTGCTCGGCGGCGTAGAGCTCGGCGTCCGCGGCCAGTTCCACCGCCCGCTTCTTGCCCTCGGCCTCGGTCACCTGGGCGCGGCGGGCCCGCTCGGCATTGAGCTGCTGCAGCATCGCGTCGCGCGTCGCCTGGTCGAGGTTCACGTCCAGGATCTCGGCCCGCGTCACCTCGATCCCCCAGGCGTCGACCGCGTCCTCCACGCTGGCCTTGATGGTCGAGATCAGCTGCGCGCGGTTCGACTGCACCTCGTCGAGGTCCATCTTGCCGATCTCGGCGCGCACGATGCCCGCCACGGTGGTGGCGATGGCGGCATCCACGTCGCGGATGCGATAGACGGTCTTTTCCGGCTCGATGATGCGGTAGAAGACGGATGTCTCCACCTGCACCAGCACGTTGTCCTTGGTGATGGCGTCCTGGCTGGCATTGGGCAGCTGGCGCTCCAGGATCGAGATCTTGTGCGCCACCCGGTCGATGAAGGGCACGATCAGGTTGATCCCCGGCCCCAGCACCGCCCGCAGCCGCCCGAACCGCTCGACCACGTATTTCTGCGATTGCGGCACGATCCGCACACCCAGAAACACGCTGAGGATGATGAAGGCCGCCAGCAGCAGCAGCACCAGGTTGCCGCCGATCAGCTGGGAAACGGTGTTTTCGCTATCCATGTCGCCTATCCCTCAAACCATTGCGCGCACTATGCCCGCCGGTCTGCGGCTTGCAAAGCCCTTCCCCTTGCCGCAAAGGCCCATCCGCGCCACCATTGTGCATCACCCGGAGCCCCGACATGCCCGCCCTCTGCCGCGATTGCCTGACGCCGTTCGACGACGGCCCCCGCTGCCCCGCCTGCCGCAGCCCGCGGGTGATCGCGCATCCCGAGCTCTTCGACCTCTCCATCGCCCACATGGATTGCGACGCCTTCTATGCCAGCGTGGAAAAGCGCGACAATCCCGCGCTCAGGGACAAGCCGGTGATCGTCGGCGGCGGGCGGCGCGGCGTGGTCTCCACCGCCTGCTACATCGCGCGGATCAAGGGGGTGCGCTCGGCCATGCCGATGTTCCAGGCGCTGAAACTCTGCCCCGAGGCGGTGGTGATCCGCCCCCGCGGCGATCACTACGCCGCCGTCTCGCGCCAGATCCGCGCCATGATGGAGGAGCTGACCCCGGCCATCGAGCCGCTGTCGCTCGACGAGGCGTTCCTCGACCTCACCGGCACCGCCAGGCTGCACGGGGCGCCGCCCGCGGTGATGCTGGCCCGGCTGGTGAAACGGATGGAGGAGGAGCTGGGCCTGTCGGGCTCGATCGGGCTCAGCCACAACAAGTTCCTGGCCAAGCTCGCCTCCGACCTCGACAAACCGCGCGGGTTTTCGGTGATCGGCCAGGCCGAGACGCTGGCGTTCCTGGCTGCGAAACCCGTGGGCATGATCTGGGGCGTGGGCGCGGCGGGCCAGGCCGCGCTGGAGCGCGCCGGGATCAGAACCTTCGCCGATCTCCGCCGGTGGGAGCGGCAGGATCTGGAGGCGCGGTTCGGCTCGATGGGCGCGCGGCTTTTCCACCTCGCCCGCGGCGAGGATCACCGCCGCGTCACCCCGAATGCGCCGGTCAAGAGCATCTCCAACGAGACCACCTTTTTCGAGGACACGTCCGATCCGGATATCCTCGACGGCCATCTCTGGCGGCTGTCGGAGAAGGTCACCGACCGGGCCAAGGCCAAGGGGCTGGCGGGCCGGGTGGTGGTGCTGAAGCTCAAGCGCGCGAATCACAGCCTGATCACGCGGCGCGTCTCGCTGCGCGACGCCACGCAGATGGCCGACCGGCTCTATGCCACCGCGCGGGGGCTTTTCGACCAGCTGGGCGATGCCGGCCCCTTCCGCCTGATCGGCGTGGGGCTGAGCGACCTGACCGGGGCCGGGGGCGCCGACCGCTCTGCCGACCTTCTCGACCCGCAGGCCGACGCCCGCGCAGGCGCCGAGCGCGCCAGCGACGCGATCCGCCGCAAATTCGGGGCCGGTGCGATCCTGAAAGGGCGGGCGCTGCGCTGATCTATTGCGCGGCCAGCGGCAGCTCGGAACTGCCGATCGCCGTGATCTCGGAAATCACCGAGGTGATCACCCGCTTGAAGGACTCGAAATGCGCGCTCGGGCGCACCCGCGCCTCGTCCATGTAGAGCCCGCGGTTGATCTCCACCTGCACCACGTGCTGGCCCCGCGAGGGGCGGCCGTAATGCTGGGTGATATAGGCCCCGGCAAAGGGCGCGTTGCGCGCCACGCGCAGCCCGGCCGCGGCGAAGGCGGCCTCGATCCGGTCCACCACATCCGCCTGCGCCGCCGCGCCGAAGCGGTCGCCCAGCACCACGTCGGGCCGCACGCCGCCGCGGGCCGTGCCACTGATCGCCTCCTGCGGCATGGAATGGCAGTCGATGAGGATCGCCTCGTCGAAGGCGGCGTGGCTTTCCTCCAGGAGCGACTGCAGGGCGGCATGGTAGGGCTCCCAGACCGCCGCCAGCCGCGCCTGCGCCTCCTCCAGGGTGATCTTGCCGCGCTGGATCACGCGGCCATTGGCCACCACGCGCGGGATCACCCCCAGGCCGGAGCTGACACGGGGGTTGTGCGAAACCTTCCTCACCCCCTCGATCAGCGCCGGGTCCAGCTCGTCGGGGCTGCGGTTGAGGTCGACATAGGCGCGCGGCGCGTTGGCCGCCAGCAGGGGCGCCCCCAGCACGGGCGCGTCCGAGAACAGCAGGTCGACGAAGGCATCCTCGGAAGAGCGCACCGACAGCTCGTCCAGCATCGAACGGCGCAGAAACGCCCAAGGGTAATCCCGCCCGCTATGGGGCGAGGAAAACACCACGCTGGTTGTTCTGGCCTTGGGCCGGATAAGCCTGTAGGGGTCGATGGTCATGCAGCTTCCTTTACAGAAACTTTATAGTCGCAATTTTTTGGCAGCCAAAAGCCCTTGAACCATCTTTCGACTCCTTTTATAGACCTGCGAGCCGACGCGGTCCCGCCGCGTCCTATTTGTTTGGGAAGGCGGGATTGCACTGGTCACATGGGCGCGTAGCTCAGCGGTAGAGCACTTCGTTGACATCGAAGGGGTCACTGGTTCGATCCCAGTCGTGCCCACCATGTGATCTTCGGACGAAACGTTAACCCCAGGCGCCCGCGCGCCGCGAAATGAGGAGAAGACCCATGAAGGTCCGTAACTCGCTCCGCTCGCTGAAGCAGCGTCACCGCGACTGCCGCGTCGTGCGCCGCAAGGGCCGTGTCTACGTCATCAACAAGACGCAGCGCCGGTTCAAAGCCCGCCAGGGCTGATTTCAGCACCAGCTGAGACCCGAAAAGGGCCGCCCGGATCACTCCGGGCGGCCCTTTCGCTTTTCGCGGCCGCTGTCACTGGGCCGCCAGCAGGCGCACCATGGTGGGTCGGTCGACATAGCCGGTCACCCGCAGCCCATAGGCGCGCTGGAACTGCCGGATCGCGCGGCGGGTCTGCTCGTCGAACCTGTCGCCTGCGATGCCCGGGTCGAATCCCTGGCTCCTGAGTCCCTGCTTGACCAGAAGCCGCATCACCGGGTTGGTCATCAGCTCCGCCTCCTCCGCCTTCGCCGCCTCTGTATCCGCGCGGCTGGCCTCCTCGCGCTCCAGCTCGGCGATGCGGTTGCGGGCCTGGCGGGCGAAGGCGCCGTCGGGATAATCCTCAAGGTAGCGCCGGTAGGCGGCGCGGGTATCTTCGGCGGCGGCGCGCTCCCAGGCGGCGCGGTCGGCGGCCTCGGCCTCGCGGCGCTTGCGGCGCTCGATCTCGGCCAGCTGCCGGTTGGCCTCCTCGGCGAAGAGCCCGTCGGGATAGCGGTCCAGGTAGTCCAGCAGGCCGGCCTCGGTGCCGTCCCTGCCCGTGCGCTCCCAATAGGCGCGGTCGCGGCGCTCCATCTCCTCGCGCCGGGCACGGGCCTCTTCCTGCAGGATCCGGTTGCGCTCGGCGCCCTGCGCGCTGAGCCGGGTGATCTGGTTCGCGGTCAGGAACGTGGTGGCCTCCAGACCGTTCGCGCGCTGCCAGGCGGCGATCGAGGCCCGCGTGCTGGGGCCGAAGATTCCGTCGATCCCGCCCGTCTCGTAGCCCAGGACCGACAGGTCGCGCTGGATGGCGCGCCGCTGCTCAAGGCTCAGGCCGAGCGCCTCTTCCCCCGCCCGGGCCGCATCACCGCGCGCGGTTTCGAGCCCCGTCAGGCGCTGCCGCGCCAGCCCCGCGAACTGCCCCGCGGGATAGCGTTCCAGATAGCCGCGATAGGCGTCCTCGGTGCCCAGGATATCGACGGTTTCCCAGAAATCCTGCTCGGTCAGGCGCTGATCGCCCTCCGGCCGGGGCAGGAAGGGCACGCCCCGCGGCAGGAAGCCCCGCCCCTCCACCGTTTTCGGCGCCAGCGACAGGACCGCGCCGATGCTGCGGCCGGGCTGCAGCAACGCGTCACCGACAACGGGCAGAAGGTTCTGCGACGGGCCGCTCAGCAGGCTCACCCCCTGCGGCGGGGCGAGCGGCCCGAGCCCCGCGTCCAGCCCCGCGCCGGGCGCCGGGCTGCCGGGCAGCGTCGCCACCAGCATCACGGCCTGGCCCTGCCTGTCCTCCATCATCCGCAGCAGCGCGCCAAGCGACAGGCCCTGGCTGCCGATGGCCAGCACATCGGGACTCCGCGCGTCAGCAGCCACCAGCCAGGCGTCGCCCCCGGCGCTGACGATGTCGCCCTGCACCAGCACCAGCACGCGCTCGGCCTCGTCGATTCTCCGGGCAAAGCGGCGCGCGCCCTCCCAGGCCTCGGCGGCCGAGCCGTTTCTGATGAGGCTGACCTCGAATCCCTGCCGGTGCAGCTGCCGCGCCAGCGCATCGCTCGCGTCAGCGGCCCTGGGAAAGGAGCGGCCGGGATAGTCGGTATTCGACAGCAGCAGCGCCATGTCCGCCGCCAGGCCCGGCAGCGGCGCCAGCAGCAGCGCGCCCATCACCGCGGCACATTTCAGCACTGACCTCATGGGACCCTCCCGTTTCGGCAACCCGCCCCAGCATCGGGCGATTCCCAAGCCTTGGGAAGCCTGCAAAACGCGCGGCGCACAGCGCCGGCAGCCTGTCGCTTTCTGAAGGGAGAAGGTTTCGGAAGGGAGAAGGTCGTCCGTGGCGTCCGGCCCGGAAAAATGGTGCGGACAGGCCGAAGGCGCGACGGTGAAAAGAACACCAAACGCCATTCGGCTGTCCGCGGCACACACGCATCACTTATGGAGTTCTACGCGAATTCACTCGATACGGACGCAAACCATTTACTCGTTACCTGCTTAAACTCGCCCGAAACCGCCCCGTCAGGCAACCTGCCCTTTTGGACAGGTTCCGCGCTGGCCGTTTCCCGGCAGGGCAGGCGGTTCAGTCGTAGACCCGCTGATCGTCGATCACCTTGCCATCATTGGGCAGGCTGCCGGGCGTCACGATCTCGACTCGCCCCTTCAGCTTCAGAAGATCGGCCACCGAGGCGGCATAGGGCGCGGGGTCGCTGGCGGGGCTTTCCACCTGCACCGTCATCACATCCATCTCGCCCTCGCGCGTGGCGATGACGCGGGCCTTTGAGACCTCTTCGTGCTTGGCCACGAAATCGGCCACCTGCTCGGGGCGCACGAACATGCCCTTGATCTTGGTGGTCTGGTCGGCCCGGCCCATCCAGCCCTTGATCCG
>ENA-ORCT01000575-ORCT01000575.1-marine-metagenome-genome-assembly--contig:-NODE-575-length-16937-cov-3.566370_pt1 | contig 16937 bp, 17 predicted proteins | sample MGYA00248632_ERZ508511 | MGnify/ENA primary metagenome ERZ508511 (study PRJEB26182, sample SAMN06268839) | marine metagenome | isolation source: Tt an P1-techrep anaerobic enrichment on pine from sediment...
CATCACCCGAGTTACCAGCCCCGAAGATACTTCGTCAGCGATCGGGTTAGGTGTGCCATCCAGAAATTCGGTACTAACCCCCGATACTTCAGCGGCCAGGTTAAGGGTCAGCCCATTTGGTAAGGCAAATTTTGAACCGATTCCTAAAGAAAATTGCATCGCTTGTTCGGTTGACTGGTAAGGTGGTTCGTATTCTTCAGTATTAGGAGTCGGAATCCACACGGAGGGTAATTCCTCCGGCTTTGGATTATTCATGTAGGTTGTGTCGGAATAAATGAGCTCAGGAGAATGAATGTTAAGTCCGGCACCCAATTCAATATAAGGTTGAAATAATTGCTGATCGCGTTCGCTCGATGTAAATTTTTTGATGTAGTATCTGACAAACAGGCTTGGAGCTATAGCGGTGGTTTTGTATTCGATAGGTACGGTGGGGTAGTAGTCGATGGTAAAGGCGGAGTGTCTGGCTTCTTGGAATGCAGCGAGATCCGGCACCATCACTGAGTCATCGGTACTGCTCAGGTTGTAGAATCCGATACCAAGCCCTAGTTCAAAATGGCTCCCAATTGTTCTGGAAACGGATAGATCGCCACTAAATCCGATGCCATGCTGAAAGTCACTTTCAACTGAAGAAAAACCCGGGCCAACTTCGTTGAGCATGGTTGCTACTCCAACCCGCGGAGTCAGGTACCATTGGTTGCTTCCTTTGCCTTGGGCCATTAATAAGTTGGGTGAAAAAAAAGCGAAAACGACAAGAAGAGTTTTGGTAAGATTTTTTTTCATTATTCAAGCTTTATGAGTTTGGGTAGTGTAAGTATAACAAAAAAATAGCTGCCTGATATATTTTCGGAATCTTTTTTCACAGTTGTGTTCTATTCAAAACGGGTGATCCCCGCCTGTTGTGTTATAAATATTGTTGCAAAAGATAAGGGGAAGTGATTGTTAAGCCCATACTAATTTGACAGCGGATTGTCGGTTTTTGTTTTTTTGGATGAAAGCCTGAAAAACGTTTTTGGAGAGCCTGGAAACAAAATTGCCATCCGAACCTCTGTTCAGATGGCATTTTGAGTGTTTTGAAATATACGTGAAGATTGAGTGTGTTCTATTTTACACCTTTGGCAGTATCCGGTGCCATGTGTTGCCGTGAATATTTTACTTCACTTCGATAATGGCGTATTTTGAAATCTTCCAAAATTCCTGCGGATCTTCTATTTGAAGATAAGAAATTTGGCCGTCTTCTTCTACCAAAGTGTATGAGTTCACCGGATGTTCGGAGATGATAGTTGCTTTTTTTGAGTGCAACGGAATGGTTTTAGTTTCCCGGATATCCAGCTCGGTGAAGTATTCATCGTCGAAATTTTCCTGGATTGTTTTGTTTTGTCCAATCCAAAGAAATCCTCCTTCTTTGGTCAGCAAACCTTTTTCTTTCAATTCTTTATAGGTTCCGTAAGCAATATGTGCCGTGTTCAATTCGGTTGTTTTTTGATTGATCACATTCAACTTACTTTCAATGGTGTCCGTTTGTTTGGCAATCTCAAACTCCATGGTTTCCACTTTTTGGTTCAAATCCGCAACCAGGTTGTCTTTCTCTTCAATGACTCGTCGAAGCTCATCCATCTCCGAGCTCTGGTCACTAACAGTTTGCGTGAGAGAGGCGATTTTTTGTTTAAAACTGTTAAGTTGAATTCCTGAACTTTTCAGTTTTTTCTCCAGTTCTTCAATGTGCTTGCTGCTTTCCTCCAGCATTTGGTTCATCAGGTTGATGTCGGCAATAATGGCCTTTTTCTGGTCGACGCTGCCTTCCTGATTTTGCTCGATAGAAAGTTGCTTTCTTTTTTCTTTGATAAATTTCAGGTTGTTTTCAATGTCATTGAATGCGGTTACCAACTCATTCACAATCGAATCCCGTCCCTCAATCAGTTCGTTGAGGTTTGAATTTTCGATTGCCAGTGAATCTACCTCCGATTGCTTCTGCGTGTAAATATAGATTGTACCAATTACCGCGAATACAACAATGACTAAAGCAGTAATAATAATTCCTAATTGTTTTTTTCTTGTATTGTCCATGATTAAATCCTCCATTCATTTAGTTTCTTCGATGGAGACTTGTCAAGGGATGTGCCAAGAAAAGGTGTTTCTTTTAAGGCTTTGTATTTTAGTGTGTTGTGGTTTTGCCTAATTTGGAAAAGGTATCAATAATCTATCAGATTGAGACGGCATTTCCCAATTTGATAATCTGGGAAAGTGGCTATTCGGGATTTTTCTCTTCTTTCAACATTCTATAAATGGTTGCTACACCAATATCTAGTTTTTCAGCCACCAGCTTGATGTTATTATCGTATTTTTCTAAAAAGCGATTGACAATTTCAATATTGTACTCGCGCATGCTCCGCTCTTCGGTTAGCAGATTATCCACCATGTTTTGGCTTCCAAAAACCAAGCTTTCTTCGGTAATTTCATGGGTGTCCGATAAGGTTACAGCGAGTTCTATAATTGATTTGAGTTCCCGAATATTGCCAGGGAATGAATAAGAAAGCAGCTTTTTGCTGGCTGATGCGCTGAGCGTCCGTTCTGTTAGCTGGTTTTCTTTACAAAACGTTTGGATAAAGTGTTTGGCCAGCATGATGACATCGTTTCCACGCTCGCGCAGCGGAGGGAGTTCAATGGGGAGGCCAAAAAGCCGGTAGTACAAGTCTTGCCTGAAATTTCCTTCGTTTACTTCTTCCAGCAGATTTTTATTCGTGGCAATAATAATCCGGCAGTCGATTTTTACCGCTTCGTTGCTTCCGATACGAATGATTTCCTTTTCCTGTAAGGCTCGCAGCAGTTTGGCCTGCAGTGAAATGTCCATCTCTGCCATTTCATCCAGAAACAGAGTGCCGCCATTGGCTTCTTCAAATTTGCCGATGCGCCTGGAGCTGGCACCTGTAAATGCGCCTTTTTCGTGGCCAAACAATTCACTTTCAATTAAATCTTTTGGAATGGCAGCTACGTTAACGGGGACGAATGGTTTTTTTGCCCGGCTCGAATTGTAGTGAATGGCTTTAGCTACCAGCTCCTTACCGGTTCCTGTTTCGCCCGTAACAGTTACGGATATGTTTGTCCGGGTTGCTTTTTCGATCAGGGAAAAGATTCGCTCGGCAGCCGGACTATTACCAATAATGGTATTTTGATAGCTGTATTTTTTCTTAACCTCCTGACGGAGAGATACGATTTCCTTTTTCAGACGGCTTCCTTTACGGATGTTATTGACCGTGTTGAGCAGTCGTTCCTTAATGTCGGATGATTTAACAATGTAGTCGTATGCACCGTGTTTAAGCAACTCAACTACCACGTCAATCTCGTCTTGCTCCGAAATCAGGATAACCTGAATGTCCTCGTTGATGGCCTTGATCTCTTTCAACACATCCAGTCCCTTCATGTCGGGAAGGCGGTAGTCCAGGGTAACGACATCGGGTTCCTTATTCAGGTTTTTTATGCAGTCTTTTCCACTCGTAAAAGATTCGATTTCGTAGTCAGGGATTAAAGACAAGTTGTGGATGAGCAGTCTGGAGTACCAATCATCATCTTCAACGACAAATATTTTAAAGGGTTTATTACTGTCCATATGCTAACTGCAAATTCGAATGAACGGATCGTCTGTTTTCCAAAATACAATAGTATGGAAATAATTCGTGAAAATTGAGGGATTGACGGCAATTTTGCTTGAAAAGTGAGGGAAGAAAAATCCCCCGGGCTGGGAAGGCGCCCAAGGGGATTTAATTAAAACAGAATATATAGAGCTGACGAAATATTCATTCTCAATAATTTGCTGCATCCTCTCTTACAAATTCTTCGAGCAAGGTTGTACACATGAAATTTGTAAATTGATCTTTCCGTACAAATTGTGTGGCGCCCAGTTCGAGTGTTTGCTGTGCCGTTTGGTAATTCTTTTTTTCAGAGATAATAACCACCCGATTTCGCTTATCACTTTCGATTTTTCTCAAAATGTCAGATGCATTTTTGTCGTTGCCCAAAAAATAGTCGATAAAGTAGACCGCCCGTGTATTGCGAAATTGGTGATTCTGAAAACTCTGAATGAAACTCTCGGCTGTTTTAAATGAAAACAGTTTGATTTTTGCATGGTACAAAATCTTCAGGTTCGAGGAAAAATCCCTCAGCACTTCAACCATCATTTTGTTGAAGTAGTCGTCATCGTCGACAACCACAACCGAATACTTTTCCGTTGAAGGAAAAAACAGATCCAGAAATGTGCGGTGCTCCTTTTGACTAACTTCTTTCATAATACTGGTTGTTTTTCTCGCTAAAAGTAATCTGAGAAGCTAGCTTGCAAGAGGAGTGCCAAAGATTAGTCTGACAGTTTCAGTTTTGGAATTCTTTTGGTATTTAGTGGGTTATGAGATTGAATCAAGTTGTCAATTTTCTCATTTTGAGAATGTAGTTCTTAAAATGAGGTTCTCATATTCTATTGGCACGTTTAGCTGCCGACACTGAGCAGTTTTTTTAAGTAGCCGTTGACCTTGTTTACTTCCTGTTCAAGCTCTTGAAACAACTGGGTAATTTTTTGCTCATTCGGAGACGAATTGGCCTCTACTTCCATTTCTTTTATTTTCCGATACAAGGTAATTGCTTTGATGTGTTTTGCGGGTGCAGCCATCTTGTGCGCGTATTCATAAACCAGATCCCAATTTTTTCCAATCAGATTTTTTTGAATTTCCTTTACCCCGTTCTCACTCGACTGAATAAAAATCTCCACCATCTCCTTAACAAACGTAGGGTTTCCATTGGCCATGCGCTCGAGGTCACCCAAGTCAATTGATAGTTTGGACGTGTCCTGTTCCGGCTTTCGTGGTGGTGTTGACTCGTTGTTCAGGGTTTGCTGCAGAACTTGCCTAAGATCCTTTTCAGCGAATGGCTTAGACAGGAAATGATGCATTCCGGCTTCCTTGCATTTTTGAATATCATCTGGTCGACTGGCAGCGGTAAGGGCAATGATCCTGGTTTGTTTGTCCAGCGCAATAATTTGTTGGCTGGCTTCCATTCCGTTTAAGACCGGCATGCGAACGTCCATGAAAATGACATTAAAATGGCTTGTTTTACACAGGTCAACCGCTTCCTGTCCGTTGGCTCGTTCGGTGACGCTGATTTTCCATTTTTCAAGAATGCCTTTGAGCAGGTAGCGGTTAAATTTTTCATCGTCTACAATCAGGGCAGAAAGCCCTTCAAATTCATGAGGGGCAATTTCTTCATGCGTCTCCGCATGCTGAATGTTTTCCGGGTTCCCTTTTTTATAAGGGATTTCTATTGAGATCTTGGTTCCCCGGTTCAGTTCACTGTCAACAGCGATGGTTCCTCGCTGAATGTCGACCAATTTTTTCACAATGGAAAGCCCCAAACCAGCTCCTCCCTGTTTTTTTGTCATGTCGGTTTCCAGTTGCACAAAATCATCGAAAATCATTTTGTGGTTGTCTTTCGAGATACCAATTCCTGTATCTATGATCTCGAAGTTGATCCAGACAGCATCCGTTTTTCTTTGCTGTTGCCTGTAAGCTTTTAAGGTCACACTCCCGGTATCAGTGAATTTGATGGCGTTGTTGAGCAGATTAATCAAAATTTGCTTTAAACGAAAAGCATCGCCCAGCAAAACCAAAGGTGGTAAATTTTTAGTATCGAGTTTCAAGTCGAGTTGTTTGGTTTTCGCATTTCCCTTGTTCAAGGTAATAACCTCTTCCAAAAGTTGATCAAGGGAAAAGTCAACCTGATTGAGTTGAAGCTTCTGGCTTTCGATTTTCGAAAAATCAAGGGTGTCATTCACCAGTGAAATCAAGTGGCCTGTTGAGCTGTAAATAATTTCCAGGTCTTTCTTTTGTTTCGGGTCATTGGTTTTCAACATCAACTGTTCGGTTAAGCCATAAATCGCGTTGATTGGCGTACGCATTTCGTGACTTACCGTAGCCACAAAAAGTTCTTTTGCCCGGGCCAGTTTTTCGGCGTCGGTTTTGGCTTCGCGGAGTATGGTTTGGTAAGCACGCGACTTGTTGAGATACCGGTAGAAAATAATGAGAACAAGCAACAATAAAATAACAGCTCCAATTGTGAAAAAGGCCAATCGTTTGTAGGTGATTGCTGCCAAGCGGTCGGCTTCCTGGGTTTTTACAAGCAACTGTCTTTGTTCTTTGCTTTCGAGCGCGTCGATTTGCGCTTTCAGCAATTCAGTGAGTTCAATGTTTTTTTCAAGCAAGGCTTTTTCTCTCACCGAGAGTATTTCGGTTGTTGTTTTGATTTGCTGTTCAAATTCAGCAATTTCTTGTTTGATGGTTGCTTTCTCAATCTTATTGGTGTCAACCGGTTGAACCTGTTCTGCAACGATTGTGTCTTGCTCTCTGTCTTTCTTTTTGCCACCAAAGATGCGTTTTAGCAGGCCAACTTTTTCTTCTGGTTCCGGCTCTTGGGGGAGCATCACAATTGTCGTGTCGGCTTCGGGTACGGAACTGTCGATGCGGCTATACAACTCTGAAAAAGATTCGTGGGCTTCTTTTTTGCTGGTATGAAGGGCCAGAATCTTTTCCCAAACCTCCAGTTTTTGATTGGTTAGCAAGCGAATCGAATCAATTTGAATTTTCTCTTCCTCACTGGTTTGCGAATAATCTGCGAGAGCAGTCAAGCGATCATGAATTGACTGGTTGACCTGTTCATAGGGGGCGAAATATTTTTCGTCGCGGGTTAAGGTGTATAAACGAACCGTATTTTCCACTTCGGTCAAGCCAGATTCAATGTCCTTAATAAGAAGAAGTTTGAAGTCGGGGCGCGCTTCACGGTGAATTGAATCAACAATTTGTGATAAGCTTTTGTACACCAGAAAACCTGAGAAAATGACGGCCATGACTATTAGTGCTGTCAAAAGGGCTACCTGTAGTTCAATTTTTACTCGTTTCATTGGTGTACTCGTTTTGAGTCATTTTTAAAGACTGATTTTTAAACTTTTACGCCTGACCAAAAAATACCCGGATGGTTAGTCCAATATCATCCATTCGGAAACGGGTTTTGTTGATTACGTTGAACATCGGCTTCCAGTCAAGCGAAAAACTGATTGGGGCATCCACCAAACAGTATTCCATACCGGCAATACCGTCAATTCCTATGGAAGTATAGCTTCCATCTTCGCTAAACCAGGGATGGATGTTGTTTTCCAGTTTCCAGCGCCCCACATGAATTCCAGCACCGTAATACCAGTTGAGTCTGCTGTCTTTCATGACGTCGTTATTTATTTCGTACAAGCCATGAAAAATTGAGCCGTTCCAGCGTGAAGACATGCTGAGCTCGATCGCTGCATTTTCAGAAATAAAATGCTTAACGGTTAGTCCGGCCATCGGCCCTGCCCGAAAACCAATCCCAGTGCGGTAGTCACGTTGGGCATGTACATCGTTTACTCCAATCAAAAAAACAATCACTGCGAAGCTTACTAATTGGGCTGTTTTCATTGTTGAAAGCCTTTTTCTGATTTTTTGCATGATGAGGCAATTGTTGTGCCGCTGATGAGCTAAAGTTTATAAAATGCTAAAAGTGAGAATAAATAAGTTTGTATGGCAAATGAGTTGGTTCCCAATTCGTATCATTTTGAGAATTCAGGTTTCATTTTCTACATTCAGAACGTGAACACGGCAAATTTGTTTTGTGTCCTTCACTCAGTTTTCCTGATCCAGGATGGTTTCATAAATCGCATAGTTTTCATCGTCATACACGCAAAACGTAACCTCCTCAAACCAGTCATCGTTTTGCAGGAAGCCGCGAACCGTGCTGATGGCTATTTCAGCTGCCCGTTGTTTGGGGAAACCATAAACCCCGGTGCTAATATTGGGAAAAGCCACGGTCTTTAGTTGGTGCTCTTTGGCCAGTTTCAAACTATTTTGGTAGGCCGAAGCCAGCAGTTCGGGTTCACCAATTTCACCACCGTGCCAAACAGGCCCTACAGTGTGAATGACGAAGCGGCAGGGCAGGCGGTAGGCCAATGTAATTTTGGCCTCACCAGTTTCACAGCCTTTCAGCTTTTTGCATTCTTCCAGTAATTTAGGACCGGCTATCCGGTGAATAGCCCCGTCCACTCCACCACCGCCAAGCAGGCTTCTGTTGGCTGCGTTTACGATGGCATCAACATGCATCTCTGTAATATCTCCCTGGTAAAGTTGAATCCGATTCATAGTCATTAGAAATTTGGAAACAGGTCGGGTAAGTTTGTTTTTAAAAAAATTAACTTCCCAGACTAATCAACAAAATTCCGGCAAGAATTCCAAGCAGGTAGAGACCCTTTTGTCGAATATTGTGTTCGCGAAAAAGGAAAGCACCAGTAACAAAAGCAATTAAGACACCACCGCGGCGCAGGGCCGAAATAATGGAAATCATCGAATCTTCGTAACTCAGTGCATAGAAATAGGCAAAATCGGCCAACAAAAGAAAAATGCCAATGGCCGGAATGCTCCAGCGCCATTCAAAAGGAATACGTTTGCTTATGGGACGTGACCATCGGATGGCTGCCAGCACGGGAATCATAACAATGACCTGGTAAAACGTAAACCAGGCCTGCACGGCCAGCCGGTCAATTTTTCGAATAATGTATTTGTCGTACAAACCACTGGAGGCACCGAGCAGCGTTGCCCCAATAATGAAAAGTATCCATATGTTTTTTCCGAAATGGATGCCTTCCAATTTACCCGCTGTTGATAGTAAATAGAAGAAAACCAGAGTGGTAATAACTCCAGCCCACTGCAGCCCGTTCAGACTTTCGTGAAAGATAAGAATGGCCCCGATCAAAGTCCAGATGGGGCCGGTGGCGCGGATGGGCGCGACAATTGTAATGGGTAGCCGTTTTAAGGCGCTGAAAGCCAGTATCCAGCTTGAAACTACCAGCATGGTTTTGATTAAAATTAAGCCATGTTCGCGGAGTGTGATTGGTGGCACATACAAGTGGATGGACTGAAAAAAGTCGGGGAAGAACCTCGATCCCAGGGTTGGGGGTATAAACAAAATGGCACCGGTAATCGCAGAAACCAGCAATACAGGAAAGACGGCGTTGCCATTTACCGACAGTTTTTTGAAAACATCGTAAATCCCCAGTAACAGAGCTGACAATAAAGCCAAAAGTACCCACATTGTGTTCCTGATTCGTTGCAGTTGCAAAGCTAGAAGCTAAATTCAGAATGAACTGCTGCCGGGTAATTGGGTTTTCAAAGTTTAATCATTCCTTAATTCGGTTCACTTAGCATTTCCTTCTTTTCGAGCTGGCACCACCACCGCCCCAAAACAGCATCGTGCCAATTAGGAATCCCAAGTTATAGCCAAACCCAGTATTGGGGAAAGCGTAGATTTCATAGTCGGTAAACAGACTGGCGATAAAACTGAAAAGGATGATAAACCCGTGGAACAGGCCATGGAAGAACCCGGGGGGATTGCCAACATCGCTTACTGATTGCGTGGCACAGGCGGTAAAAACAATCGCTGTGGCTACAAGTACAATGAGGAGATACGAAATTTTTTTCATGTGAATTCAGTTTGAAGGGGTAATTAATCTTTTGCCGACGGTAAAAGCTTTCGCCGGATTTTTGATCAGGAGCAGGTCGATCTCTTCTGCAGTAAATCCTTTGTCTTTCAGGTTTGGAATCAGTGTTTCAAAAATGGGTGTATAGGGCTGAATGGCTTTCTCAGGTTGATTGGGTTCGTACCAGCCGGCATCGTGCGAAATCAAAATTTTATGCAGCACGCCCCGTTCTTTCAGATAGACCAGTACCTCTCCTTTCAGATAGTCTTCATCCCAGCCATATTTATCGAGTGAAATCCAGGCTCCCATCTGTGCGATCTGAACCAAATTCTCCCAGTCTTTTTCATTGCTGGCATGGGTCCAGATAAAGGCGTCGGGAGAAACCCCTTCTTCCTTTAATATCTCCAGCTCCTGAAAGGCAGGCAGGGCAGGGCCGGTATGCGACATGACGGTGAGTCCGGTAGCTTTGTGGGCGATGGCGGCGGCACGCACTAACTTGGCATGAAAATCCGACAACGGTTTCCGGTCAACAGCTGTTTTGATAAATCCGGGGCGAATGCCGGTTCCTTCAATGCCCTGTTCAAATTCAGCAATGTAGAATTCAGCAATGGCTTCAGCAGGCATATCGAACACATGATTTGGGATGAACTTATTATTCTGGGCCCCGTAAAATCCGGTGTTTGTCAAAATATTTAAGCCCGTGGCATCAGCCAGTTCTTTCAGCAAAACAACATCGCGACCCACAAAATTGGGTGTACACTCCACAAATGATTTGACGCCATATTGTGCCAGTTTTTTCAGTTCGGGCAGAATGCGGTCGAAAGCCTCTTGGCGGTTGTAGTTTTCGGGGTGATAATTCTCTGCTCCGGAAAAATCGACCAGTATATGTTCATGTTCCAGCGTTTTCCCAAGTTCGGCGGGTTTGATAATTCCATTGACTGTGATGATTCTTCCTTCAGGAGAATCGGAACAGGCCAACAGCAGAAGTAAAAGCGGAAGGAGGATTGTTTTTTGCATGGATGCCATTTTCTATCAAAGATATGCGATTACACTGGTTTACGGATGAGATCCACTTATTTTTTTAGATTTTGATTCTTTTTCCAACGCCCTAGTTGGTTGATGATTAGTCCAATTAATGTGAGTCCTCCAGCAACGATATAAGCGTTGAGGGCGACGGAAATGCCAATCCCGGTCGAATAGAGCAGGCTCGAGGCAGTTGTCAGGTTTTGAACCGTGTTTTCTTCTTTGGATTTGAGAATTGTTCCAGCCCCGATGAAGCTGATACCTACGATAATCGCTTGTAGAACACGAATGGGATCGACGCTTAGTAAATCGCTCGTAATGTTGGCCTCAATAAAATTGCTTAGGGAGGGACTAATGGCGACAAAGAAGCAGGAAATACTGCCCACAATCATGTTTGTGCGTAAACCAGCTGGTTTTTTTACATGTTCCCGCTCAAAGCCGATCACTCCCGACAGAACGGTAGCAATGAAAATATTGAGTAGGATTAATAGCTGGTTTTCAGGTGTTCCCATTTTAGACACTGTTTCACAAACCGTTAATGTAGTACAATCTTGTATTCGCTGCCTATTGATGCCTTTGCTTTAGTTGTTTCGAAGGGCGTGGATTAGATCTTCTTTTGTCATTTTACTTCGCCCTTCAATACCTACTTCTTTAGCTTTGCTGTAGAGCTCCTGCTTGGTCCATTCTTCATACTTTTGACTGCTCCCTCCTTTCTTTCCTGAGTCAGGCGTATTGGCGATTCGGGCTGCTTTTTGTTTGCTGTAGCCTTTATCGCGAAGGGCTTCGTATTGCTCTTCGTTTTTTATGCGTGATGAAAATTTTTTTCCAGGCATGGTGTGCTGTTTTATCAATATTTAAAAAGGAACTAAACTGATCCTGTGTCGGCAGGTATTGCTATTTATGCTTTCCTTCAGCAATGGTTTCAATTAATTTTTGATTGAATGCACCGATATCGTTTGGGTTTCGCGAAGTAATCAGGTTATCATCAATAACCACTTCCTGGTCAACCCAATTGGCCCCGGCATTTTGCAGATCTTTTTTGATTGAGAAGAAAGAAGTCATAATTTTTCCGTCTACAACTTCTGCATCAATCAGCAATTGCGGACCATGACAAATGGCAGCCACAGGTTTGCCACTGACTGTGAAATCGCGTACAAACTTAATGGCATTCGGATCACGCCGAAGTTTATCCGGGTTAATCACGCCTCCGGGAAGCATCAAGGCATCGTAATCAGCCACTTCGGCATCAGCCAAAGCCTTGTTCACGTCTGCCTTTCGGCTCCATTCTCCATGTTTCCATGCAGTAATTTTTCCTGTTTCCGGAGAAATGATGTGCACTTCAGCTCCATTTTCTTCCAAGGCATTTTTGGGCTCGAATAATTCCGATTCCTCAAAACCATTGGTGGCTAGTATTGCAACTTTCTTTCCTTTTAATTCTGTCATTGTTTTCAATTCTACAGTTTGTCAATGAAGTTTTTGACTTCTTCTTTCGTTTTTCCGGTTTTCTTCTGAATTCGTCCGATTAGTTCATCGTCAAGACCTTCTTCATAGACCAAATCGTCTTCTGTGAGTTCACCGTACTCTTGTTTGAGTTTTCCTTTGATGGTATTCCAGTTTCCTTTTAGTTTGTCGTCTAAGGCGCTCATAAAATTTTATTTAAGGATTAATAAATATTCTAAAAATGTAAAATCTCTGTAGCTCAAAACTAAAGCTTGCTTTACAGATGTCGATTTCAATCAAATTGCTTCGGTTCAATTTTATTCTCGTGTTGCTTTAGATTAAAGTTTTTTTGATCTAAAGCCTGTCAATGAAGTTTTTGACCTCTTCCTTTGTTTTTCCGGTTTTCTTCTGAATTCGTCCGATTAACTCATCTTCGAGACCTCTTTCATAGGCCAAATCATCGTCTGTGAGTTCACCGTATTCCTGTTTGAGTTTTCCTTTAATGGTATTCCAGTTTCCTTGGATTTTGTCTGTTAATGCGCTCATGAAAATTTATATTAATAGTTAATAATTACATCTGTCGGTTTGTAAAACAACTACAGCTTGAAAGTCAAACTGGGCCAGACAGATTTGAGTTCTATTCAAATTGTTTCTGTTCAATGTTATTCATAAATTTTGAAGTCACTTCGGAACCGGCAACTCCGTAGGAGTCGACAACCGTTCCCTTTTCGCCCGATTTGGTTTTTACGGCATAGACAATACTCATGTCTGACGGATTTGTCGCTCCTTCAAATCTGTGAAATTCATGTAGTTCAACTTCCGAAGGAAGGTAATGTACTGTTTTGCTCTCTTCCAATTGCCCATACTGGTTAACACGAAAATTGTGAGTGTAACCACGTTTCGCAAGTTGCTCAAGGGCCTCTACAAGTGTGCTGTACTGGTTGTTGTTATTCATTTTGATAACGTTTTGCGGTTTATTCTTCTGAATTAATTTTAGGCGATGAGGTATATGGAATGCCCCATCGATCTCCAAAGAGAAAGTCATCGACTTGGTTTCGATTCGACCTTTTGCGTTCCTGTTTTCGAAGATCTTCCGGGAGTTGTTCCGGGGTAGCCTTCTTGCCGATCACAAACATGGTAACCGGTTCAAAATCGGCTGGCACATTGAGATTTTCGATTGCTTTTTCGGTCGAGAAGCCAGCCATTTGGTGCACAAATAAATCTAAACTTATAGCTCGTAAGGTTGATATGGCCATGAATGCCCCTGAATCGTAGAAACGGTGCCTGTTTGGTTTATCTTTTTTTGTAAAGCGTTTTTTAGCCAGAACGACACCCAAATAGGGTGCTGTTTTTACCCATTTCTGATTGAACTCTACAAGGCAGTCATAAAGCTTATGATAATGCACCTCACCTTTCGACGCCAAAATAACCCGCCACGGCTGTTCATTAAAACTGGACATGATGGTCCGGCCGGCATCAAATATCTTTACGATAGTATCAATGGGTATCTTTTCATCAGAGAAGCTGCGCGGACTCCATCTGCTTTCAAGCAGTTCCAGTAGTTTTTTTTCTTTTTGATTAATGGTTTGACTGGCCGAAACTGTATTTTCAGTATCTCTCATCATGCGATTTCTCCTTCGTGTAAGATTCTTCTTTTTGGGAAGAAAAAACCTTGCCAAACTCATTGTGAGTAATTTCAAGTGCTTGGAATTGAGCTGTTCTTTGCCGTCATACCACCTTTGGGGGCTAAAGAGACGAAGATTTTTGGTTGGTTTTTAAAGGGATGAAGTGTGGAAATGTGGAACTATTTCTACGTTCTTTTTTTGATTTAGGTGGTATGAAAAAAGCCGGTTCCGCAATGGAACCGGCGTAGTGAAATAAGGTTTAGCTGTTGTTCTAGTAGCCAGGATTTTGTGGCAGTAAGTTTGGATTTCTGTCCAGCTCATCCTGAGGAATAGCCAGTAAGTAGTGTTTTGCAGGATCGAAGTTTTCGTGTGGTTCCAAAGAATTGGCACCTTTAAAAACCTCGTTGCCCAACTCGCGGCGTTGAATGTCGTACCAACGTTTGAACTCAAACGCAAGTTCTAATCGACGCTCGTCCAATACAAGGTCCCGGAAGTCCTCTTTTGAAATACCTGATTGGACATCAGCAGGAAAATTGGTCATGGTCCCATTCCAGTTTCTGGCCCTCGCCCGAACCTGGTTTACATAGCCAATGGCTTCATCAGTTGGGCCACTCACTTCATTCAGTGCTTCGGCAGCTGTAAGTAAAACTTCAGCATAGCGATACACCGCGTAGTTGTGGTCTGAATACCTCGCTTCACCGTTCGCATTTCCCGGGTAGCGGAAATATTTGGCGATATGAGGCCTTTTCACAGTTTCGTATTGCGTGTAAGGTGCAGGTTGGCCACCTATCATTGTTGTATCTTCAAAACTCACTTTTTTTCGATAGTCACGCGGATCCCAGGTGTCGTAAACAGGCATTGCCGGAACGGCGACACTCCATCCCTGGATATCGGCCCCGCGAATACCTGTTAAGGCACCTGTGATGTCATCATTCGTCGATCCGGGGCCTGTTTGTGAACCTAAAAAGTCAAAAGAAAAGATGTGCTCTTTTGTTGCATCTTGCTTGGTGGCGTCAAATAAGTTTTGAAAATTTGCTTCCAGTGCATAGTCCAGACTGCCAGCATTGTCAATCACCCATTTGGCATGGTTGTAGGCTTCCTGGTAATCTCCCAAAGTAAGGTAAACGTCGGCCAGCATCGTGTAGGCAGATCCCTTTGAGGGTCTTGAGCGAGAATTATCAGCCGGCGTCATATCCAGGTTTTGTGTTGCAAATTCCAAGTCATCAATGATGTTTTCATACACTTGTTCTTTCGATGTTTTTGAAATATCCCTTACGGATGCCGGGTCGCTAATTGCTTCACCAATGTAGGGAACGTCGCCAAACATGCGAACCAGGTTGAAATAGATAAATGCGCGAACAAACCGGGCTTCTGCCGTCAACTGAGTCAGAACTGTTTGATCGGCATCGGGCAGCGACTCCGCTCCAAGAATAGCGTAATTTGCTGCACTGATGATTTGGTAGGAGCGGGGCCAGATTTCAGTGATCATCCCGTTGTTCGAATCAGAATTAAAATCATTGACTTGCTGTCTTCTGGCGGGAGTTCCCCGCTCTCCTATGTCAGCCATGTCTCCTTGCAATAAGATGGTCAGTGTATATTTTCTGCCCCAATATTGCTCGGCTGCAATGTAGCCGTAAGTTCCCAAAACGGCAGCTTCAACAGTGGCTTCATCTTTGAAAAATCCTTGCGGAACAATGTCAGTCATCGGGTTTTCCTCTAAGTCGTTGCAGCTAAATACAGAAATGACGACAAGGAAGAGTGTTATTAATTTATATTTTTTCATTTCATTCTATTTTTTAGTTTCATGGTATTCGATGGAATTTACCGGTGTTTAAAAAGTGACTTGCATACCAATAGTGTATGACTTGGCATTTGGATAACTTCCATAGTCCAATCCCAGGTTCCGGTTTGAATTGGTATTGCCGCCTGAGTTGTAATTCACTTCCGGATCGTAGCCCCGGTATCCGGTAATGGTGAAGAGGTTTTGACCGCTTACGTAGATTCGTGCACTCGATAAACCAAGCCGGTGCAAGTAGAATTTTGGAAGCTGGTATCCCAACGAAATGTTTTTCATTCTGACATAGCTTCCATCTTCAACCCATCGCGTTGAAGAAATTCTGGCACGCCCGGAGTTAGCTCTTGGCACATCAGTATTGGTATTGGTCGGCATCCAGCGATCCAATGCCCTGGTGGTTGAGTTGGCCACACCACCCATCAATTCCAGTTCCATTAGCGTAAAACTATAGACATCGTTCCCTTGAGAACCTTGGATAAAAAAGTTTAAATCAAAATCTTTATACTTCAGGGAGTTATTCATACCCCAAATAAAGTCAGGATGTGGATTCCCGATAATGGAACGATCTTCATTACCCAGCGTGCCGTTTTCGCTAATGTCCATATATTTTTCTCCACCGGCTGCCTGCTCAAAGCCAGCGCCTGGCAAGAAAGTGTCTCCCTCCTGATAAACACCGTCGTAGGTATATCCAAAGAATACTCCAACCGGTTCACCTTCGCGCAACACGTGGGTATCGCCAAATCCAACCATGTGGCCTGGATTGGCAGCATAGTAAATATCGTTACCATCCGGAAGTTCCACCACTTCATTTCTGTTGAATGAAATGTTGAAGTCGGTTTTCCAGTTCAATTCTTTTTCAATATTGACCGTGGACAAGGTAAATTCAAATCCCTTATTTTCTACGCTTCCAATGTTGTCGGTCATGCTTGGAAATCCTGAATATTCGGGCAAAGGAAGGCTGAAGAGCAGATCTGTGGTTTTCATCTGGTAATAGTCAGCAACCAGATAGATGCGCTGATCAAAAAGTCCGAGGTCAAATCCAATATCAAGCTGGGCGGTACTTTCCCAGGTCAGGTTGTCGTTGGCCACCGAGGTTGGACGAACAGCATTGACCGGTCGACCATTGATGATCGTATAAACGGTTCCGAACCGAGCCAGTGACTGGTAAGGGCCGATCGCCTGGTTACCCGTGATTCCGTAGCTTCCGCGAAGTTTCAACTGACTCACCTCTCGTAAGCCGTCCATGAAATTTTCTTCCGCTACGTTCCATGCCAATGCTCCGGAAGGAAAGAATGCCCATTTTTCATTTTCAGCGAAACGGGATGAACCATCATAACGGGCATTTAAGGTTAGCAAATATTTGTCTTTCAGCTTGTAGTTCAATCGCCCGTAGTAGGAAGATAATTCAGACTTGTTCCAACTGGATGAGTTGTTGGGGATGGAGCCTCCCCCAAGGTTCCACCACTTGAAGTCGTCGGTAACAAATTCGGTGCTTCCTGTTCCCCAAAATTCGCCGGTGTAGTAT
>ENA-ORCT01000576-ORCT01000576.1-marine-metagenome-genome-assembly--contig:-NODE-576-length-16928-cov-3.449528_pt1 | contig 16928 bp, 13 predicted proteins | sample MGYA00248632_ERZ508511 | MGnify/ENA primary metagenome ERZ508511 (study PRJEB26182, sample SAMN06268839) | marine metagenome | isolation source: Tt an P1-techrep anaerobic enrichment on pine from sediment...
ACCGCAGTGATGGACGTCCAGTTATTAATCGGCCTGGCGCTCTACTTTTTTATCAGCCCGGTAACCCAGGCAGCTTTTCAGGATATTGGGTCAGCCATGAAAAATGCAGAGCTACGTTTTTACCTGGTTGAGCATTTCCTGTTGATGCTGATCGCCGTAGTACTGGTCCATATTGGAAGGAGCAAATCGAAAAAGGCAACCGCACCACGAAAAAAGTTTGGGGCTGCCTTACTCTATTTTTCCATTGCATACGTACTCCTGCTTGTCGGGATTCCATGGGGAAGAGTGATTATGTAGCTTCCCTTAGTCTTAAGACACGGAACTAATGAAAACAAAATAGAAGGGGCTGTCCCGTAAGTAACGAATTTAAACACGAAGCCACCAAGGCACGAATTAATTTATTTGACAACTTATACTTTGTGTCTTGGTGTCTTTGTGTTTAGTCTGTCTAATTGACTTTTCAGACAGCTTCTTTTATTTTAGCATTATATTTTCAGCTTTTTCAGCAACTCATTCACGTCAAATCGAAGATTCACCTTCACACGCGGAAACTTCAGCCCATTGCCGCCATTGTTCAGTTTTGAAGCATAGATCTCATCAATAATATGCTGATATTTTTTACTCACCACATTGCGTTTCAGTTTAAGCGTTGGCGACAACTCTCCGGTTTGCGGTGTCCACTCTTCACAAACCAGCCGGAATCGCTTAATCTCTTCGTGTTGCCCAAGCGTTTTGTTAATGGCCGCCACCTCCTTAAAAATCTGCGAGATCACTTCTTTCTGTTGAACCAACTCCTCGTTGTCACGGAAGTGAATTCGATGCTGCGAACACCAGTCATGTAAATAGTCGAAGTTGGGTGAAATGAGCGCACTGGCAAATTTTTCGTTCTCTCCAATCACCATGGCTTGCTCAATAAAGAAGGATTCCTTCAGTTTATTCTCAATCATCTGCGGGGCAATATATTTGCCGCCCGACATTTTAAACATCTCCTTCTTACGATCAGTAATCTTCAGGTATTTTCCCTCTTCAAGGACCCCAATATCCCCGGTATGGAACCAGCCGTCTTCATCAATCACCTCAGCGGTTAATTCCGGCGCCTTGTAATAGCCCTTCATCACCGACGGCCCTTTGCACAGAATTTCACCGTCTCCGGCTATTTTTACTTCTACTCCATCCAGCACAGGCCCTACCGTTCCAACTTTCATCTCGCGCAAAGCAGGATTATTCACGGCAATAACAGGCGAAGTTTCCGTCAGTCCGTAACCCTCAAGCGTCAGCATGCCAGCCATTCCCAAAACCCGTGCAATCCTTGGTTGCAGCGCTGCCCCGCCCGAAACGATATACACAATGTTGTTGCCCAAGGCTTCGCGCCATTTCGAATACACCAACTTCTCAGCCAGGCGAATCTGCATCCTGACAAAAAACTTATATTTTTTATGATATTCAAAATGACGGGTCAGGCTCAGCGCCCAAAAATATATCACTTTCTTGATCCCGGTCAGCTCCTTGCCTTTCGACACAAAACCATCATACACGCGCTCCAGCAATCGCGGAACCGAATTGAACATGTGGGGTTTAATTTCTTTAATGGCCGCCACAATCTGCCCCAGATTTCCAACGTAATAAATGCCCATTCCCTTGTACTGAAAATGGTAATTGACACTGCGTTCGTACACATGGCAAAGTGGCAAAAAACTAATCGCCCGGTGATCTTTGCCCAAATCGTGCATCTTGGCGTGCGTCGTAAAATTGGAAACCAGGTTTTCCTGGGTGAGCATGACTCCTTTGGGAACACCAGTCGTTCCCGAAGTGTAAATGATGGTGGCCAAATCTTCTGGAGATACCGAGTCCTTGATCTGTTCCAGCTTCTGTGCCCACTCTTCCTCGCGCTCTTTCCCAGTTTCCATAATCTCGCGGAAGTGCTTGCAACCGTCAAAATCTTCGAAAGCATAAACAGCTCTCACTGAAGGAATTTCCTGTGCAACAGGATTGATTTTTTCAAACAGCTTTTTATCTCCGACAATCACGTACCTGACTTCCGCGTGTTCCAGAATGTAACGGTACTCCTCTTCGCCAATGGTGGGATAAATCGGCACATGCACCATTCCAGCCATCGCCAGCCCCATGTCTGCGAAATTCCACTCCGGACGGTTGGTGGTTACTGTGGCAACCTTATCGCCTTGCTGAAGGCCAAGAGCCAACATGCCCATGGCAAACTGATGAGACTTCTCCCTGTACTCGGAGGTGGAGTAAGTGTACCATTTGCCATTTGCTTTTCCGCCTAAGGCATCTTCACGGGGATAATTCCTTTCACATAGATCGAGAATGTCGAACGTCCGCTTCACGTCTTTTGCCATGTTTTTTGCTTTAGTTAAAAGTTAGTCAACCCCGCAAAGTTAACATTTCAAGGATGTTCGATTATTGACATTAATCTATTCGCTGAAGGAATAATATTATTTAGAATTATTCCAAACAAGACCAACAAGCTATATATCAGTTCATTAATAAACGACAAATTGACTATTCGAATTTCAGATTCTATTCTGCGATTTCCTCAAACTTCTTATAGTTGATGTAAGACCAAATCGCCAACACAACGATCGCACCAATGGAAGCATACACGGCCCAGTGAATTCCGTCAGCAGTTCCTTTCCCATAGGAATGCAAGCCCGACAAGAAGTAGTTGACGCCAAAATAAGTCATCAGCACGGAAGCAAAGGCGATCACCGTTGCCAGGTTATAGTTGTAACGGCCGCGAAGCGAAGGGATCAAACGCATGTGGACAATGAACGCATAGATGACGGCCGTAATCAATGCCCAAGTTTCCTTGGGATCCCATCCCCAGTAACGGCCCCAGCTTTCGTTGGCCCAAACGCCACCGAGGAATGTCCCGATCGTTAGCATGTACAAGCCAATGGTTGCTGAAAGTTCGCTGATGGTGGTCAACTGATCGATAAAGTGATCCACATTTTTTTGGTTACTCTTTTTCATGATCGCATACAACAGTAACACCAAAATACCAAGAAAGGCACTTAGACCCAAAAATCCGTAACTGGCTGTAATAATGGAAACATGAATCATCAGCCAATAAGATTTCAAAACAGGTACCAAAGGTGTAATCTCGGGATTCATCCAGTTGAGATGCGCCACAAACAAAGTGATTCCGGATAAAATTGCCGCGGTACCCAAAACCATCGGATATTTTCTTCCAAAGATAACTCCTGACAACATTGCAGCCCAGGCCACATAAATCATCGATTCGTAACCATTACTCCAGGGCGCACGTCCCGATATGTACCAGCGCACAATCAGTCCAAGTGTATGCACTAAAAATCCTAAAAAAATCAGTCCGTTAAAACTATAGCGGGTAATCTTATGCATGGGCTTTTGCCGGAAAATATTTACGAAGAGAATGCTCAGCAAAATAAAACCTGTCAACAGATACCAGGGAAAAACCCGCTTGAACGGTTGATATTTGTTGTAAAGCATTTCGGCTGATTTCTTCTGTTCAGAAGGCAATATTTCGGCACCAAATTTTTCCTGAAAAGCAGCAACGGTGGCCATGATTTGCCGCGGTTCAATGTCGCTGTCCGATTTAATTCCGTCAGCCAACAGGTTGAAGCTTCGGTTCACAAACAACGAGTCGGGAGCCGGATAACCAGTTGGATTGGCTCCCACAGGCCACCAGGCATCCGTCTGGTTTGCCGGCGGAAAAACGGTGAGCAAATCGCCTTTAAAAACCATAAAACTGATGTTGATCCGCTCGTCAAGAAAAATATATTCTTTGTCCAGCTTACTGCGCAGCGCCGGTGCTTTGGCAAAAGCCGCCCGTACCTGCTCTGTAATCCGGTAGTTTCCGTCCAGATCAAACAAGTCAATTACCCGGGCATATTTTTCACGAAGCCCGATGGATTCAGCAATCTCTTTATCAATCTTAATAAACTGAACCGAGCGCCAAAGTTCGGGATAAAGGTGCATGCTCAACACCACCTCATCGGGCGACATCCCGTCAAGGGAAGACTTTCGCGCCAGTTTTCGCAGAATCTCACTCGACAAAGTCGACATGGGCTCAATCCTTCCATCACGGCCATGTACCCATAACTGAGAAAAATCTTCAACCAATTGGTCGTCCAGACGCGGAATAGCTGCCGTGCCCGGGCTTTGCGCCATGCCCTGGGTTCCTGCAAACAATAATCCGAGCAGAACAACCGTCACCTTGGCTTTTGATGACATTTTCAGATGCCGCACCAGGAACTGGAAATAGGATGATTTATTGAAAAGGGATAAAATCATGCCCACTGCCAAAAGAAAATAGCCGGCGTAAGTGACCATCGTCCCCAAAAAATCTTTGTTCACCGACAGAATTGTTCCCTGCTCATCCTGATCGTAAGATGACTGATAGAAACGGTAGCCGCGGTATTGTAAAGTATTATTCATAAAGATGCGCACATCACGTTTCACATCACGCTCCGGATCCAGCAGTTGAATTTCGCTGGCAAACGAAGACGGACTTTCGGACCCAATGTAGCGTTCCAATTGAAAATCATACAATTTCAAACTGAAAGGCAAATAAACCGGTTTGGAGCCATAAGTCAGCTTTACCGGGGTATTCCCCACCATATAGGTCACCGGATCTCCAATTTGCCCGGCCCGGCCAAATACATTAACCACCGCTTGTCGCTCGCCATCCGATATTTCGACAATAACAGCATCTTCATTTGAACTTTCAGGACTGCCTTTGGAGACGCGCAAACTGGCTTTTTCAAAAAACTTCTTGACCAAAACCAGGTAGCCATCGAAAGCATAAAGGTGCATCAACTTCACTTCGGAACGCGTCCCGGCAGGCACCAATTCGGGTTCACCTCCCGACATGGAACGAATTTCCATATCCCGGTCAGCCACGATAAACAGTTGCGAACCTTCCTGCTCAAACCGCACGTCTGCCTGACCTTCGAAACCAACAGTTGCCGGTCCAAGATTAACCAGCTGTCCTTTGCCAAACGTAAAATTCTCCATGCCCTGCCCCGCTGAAATCACAAAATCGACAATTGGATTTCCCGAAGAACTTTCAACGGGTATTCGCACTGCATTCTGAACAAAACCAACAGACTTTATCCGAACAGTCTGCCCATCAATCTCCATTTTCTGGTTGAACTCTTTGGGGCTCAACTCGGAAAACAGAACACGTTCCGTCGCTTCCTGTTCTCCAACTTCAACTGTAAAATAGGAATCGGACGACACAATGTGATCGGCGCTTTCGCCCTCACGAATGTGCATCATCCCTTCAAAACTGATGTAGCGGGTAATCGCAGCACCAATGACAATCACAATAAACGAAAGGTGAAAAATACCTACTGTCAGTTTCTTCATCGTGTACTGACGATACTTGATGAAATTGTGAACCAGGCTGATTCCCAACAATAAAAAGACGAGCTCGAACCAGTGCGTATTGTAGACCAGTGCCTTGGCTGCCGGTGTTCCGTAACTGCTTTCAATAAACGTGGCAATAGCCATGGAAAAAGCCATCACCAATAATAAAAAACCCATAAAAGATGTGGAAACCAGAAAGTGATATATTCTCTTCATCGAGCGTTCATTTATTTAAAAAGAAGTGAAAATAAACTTATTTGACGGAGTAAAGAAATGCTTTTCCCCAAATAGCTACCACATTAACACTTATTGAGATTTTTAGTTTAGTTGACATACAAAAACCGGTCTTTCCGCTTTTTTCATGATATGTTCTGCACACTGAAACCCTGAACCGGTTATTGCAGTAGAACAGCATAGTTTACCAAAAAAGAAAAACAATGAAGAAAAACATGGGAATGGCTGATCGTACGATCCGCTCAATCATCGCGATTTTAATTGCAATCCTTTACTTCACCAATGTCATTACCGGCACCGTGGGAATTGTCCTGCTCATTTTGGCTTGTGTTTTTTTATTGACCAGCGTTGTGAGTTTCTGTCCGCTTTATTTCCCGTTTGGATTGAACACCTGCAAAAAAGTGGAAGACCTTGAATAGCGGTTGCTGATAAAAGGTATGCCTGATCCAATAAACGCCCAAACAACCAATTATGATACGAACCCCCGACTCGGAGACCTTGGTCATCTTTCGTGGCAATCCAATTGATGCGGAAATGATCAACCAACTGCTGAATGATCATGGCATCGTCACGCTGATCAGCAATAAACTCATGGGCAGCATTGCGCCCTGGCAAGTTTCGGCCGGAGGATTTGAGCCCGTTGAAGTAATCATCAACAAGGCTGATGAGCAAAGAGCACACGAATTGATTGACGCCTTTCACGAAGCAGAATAGAAAACGGTTCCACCTGCACACGCTGATGGAACCGTTTCAATGTTATTTTGATTTGGTGTTTAACCGACAAATGATTTGGCCTTCGCAATGGCAGCTTCGATGCCTGAAACATCTTTTCCGCCAGCAGTGGCATAGAACGGTTGACCTCCGCCACCACCTTTCATTTCTTTGGCAGCCTCACGAACAATTTGCCCGGCATTCAGGCCTTTTTCCTTCACCAGCTCGTCTGCAATCATCACACTCAGACTGGGTTTACCATCAATTTCGGCGCCCAACACCAAAAACAGGTTATCCACTTCGCCTTTCAGCTGGAAGGCCAGATCCTTAATTGCTTGCGGAGAATCCAGAGCCACTTTTTCAGCAATGACATTGATGCCGTTGATCGAAGAAACTTTCTTTTTCAGCTCGTCTTTCACGCCTGCTGCTGCCTGCTTTTCAAAAGCTTCCAACTGTTTTTTCAGTTTGGTATTCTCATCCAGCAGGTCTTCAACCGACTTTTTCAGGTTCTTGGTATTGTTGAATAAGCCGCGAACCTCATGCAGCTCGTCCATATTCCTGTTGATAAAGGCCTCGGCTTTATCGGCGGTAATGGCTTCTATTCGGCGGACACCAGCTGAAATGGCACTTTCTGATGTAATAATAAACTGGCCAATTTGTCCGGTAGCCGGCACATGTGTTCCACCGCACAATTCTACCGAATCGCCAAATTTAATGACCCGGACATGGTCGCCATACTTTTCGCCGAATAAGGCGATGGCGCCCATTTCCTGCGCTTCGGCAAAAGCCACATCCTTTTTCTCTTCCTGCTGAAAGTTCTGCCGGATCAACTCGTTTACCCGGTTTTGAATCTGAATCAACTCTTCTTTCGATACCTTCTGGAAATGAGCGAAGTCAAACCTCAGGTAATCAGCACTGACCAGCGAGCCTTTTTGCTCTACATGCGTGCCCAATATTTCGCGCAAAGCCTGATCCAGCAAGTGGGTTGCCGTGTGGTTGTTGGCGGTCAGTTTCCGTTTATGATTGCTTACCACGGCCTTGAATGTTACCGTGGGATCGGCGGGTAGTTCTTTCGCAATGTGTACAATCAGGTTATTCTCTTTCTGCGTGTCGATAATGCTTGTTTTTACACCGTTCGCTTCAAGATATCCGGTATCGCCAACCTGGCCGCCCGACTCGCCGTAAAAGGGCGTCTGATCAAAAACCAGGTGGAAAAATTCTTTGTCCTTTTGTTTTACTTTGCGGTAACGGGCAATCTCAATCTCTGCTTCGAGCGTGGTATACCCCAAAAATTCGACTTCCTCAATTTTCTTGAGCTCTACCCAATCGCCGGTTTCCTGCGCCGCAGCATTCCGCGAACGGCTTTTTTGCTTTTCCATTTCCGAATCGAACTCCGCACGATTGACGGTCAGTCCGTTTTCACGCAAGATCAGCTCCGTCAAATCCAAGGGAAACCCAAACGTGTCATACAACTCGAACGCATTCTTTCCCGAAACTTCTTTCGCTCCTGCTTTTTTGGCACGACTCATTTCTTCTTCCAACAGACGGATACCGGTTTCCAGTGTCCGCAAGAAGCTTTCTTCCTCTTCCTTAATCACTTTTTCGATCAACACCTGCTGTGAATTGAGTTCCGGAAAAGCGTCGCCCATATTCTCTTTCAGCGTCTCAACCAACTGATAAATAAATGCTTCACGGAAATTCAAAAAGGTATAACCGTAGCGTACCGCACGACGCAGAATCCGTCGAATAACGTAGCCCGCCTTGTTGTTTGAGGGCAACTGTCCGTCGGCAATGGCAAAGGCAATGGCCCGCAAGTGATCGGCAATCACACGCATGGCAATATCTGCTTTTTCTTCTTCTCCGTATTTTTTATTACACAGGCCAGCTAATTTGGCAATGACCGTTTGAAAAACGTCTGTATCGTAATTCGATTTCTTGCCCTGTAACACCATGCACAGGCGTTCGAAGCCCATGCCGGTATCCACATGCTTGGCCGGCAGCTCTTCCAACCGCCCATCAGCTTTTCGGTTAAACTGAATAAACACGAGGTTCCAGATTTCAATCACCAACGGATGATCCTGGTTTACCAGTTCAGCGCCCGGCTTCTTCGCCCGCTCTTCATCATCGCGCAAATCAACGTGAATTTCAGAACACGGACCACAGGGTCCGGTATCTCCCATCTCCCAAAAATTATCTTTCTTATTGCCATGCAATACATGGTGAGCTGGCAAATGTTGCAACCAAAAATGCTTCGCTTCCTGATCCAGTTCTAGCTGATCTTCTTTACTCCCTTCAAAAACGGTCGCATACATCCGGTCGGCGTGTATCCCCATTTTGTCATGCAAAAACTCCCAGGCCCAGTTAATCGCCTCTTCCTTAAAATAGTCACCAAACGACCAGTTGCCCAGCATTTCGAACATGGTGTGGTGATAAGTATCATGCCCCACTTCTTCCAGGTCATTGTGTTTACCTGAGACCCTTAAACATTTTTGTGTGTCGGCTACCCGGACTGATTTAGCAGGCTGGTTGCCCAGGAAAATATCTTTAAACTGATTCATTCCTGCGTTGGTAAACATGAGGGTAGGATCATTTTTTACCACCATGGGGGCCGAATCGACAATGCTATGCTGTTTTGAAATAAAAAAATCCAGGAAGGCTTTCCTGATTGCTTTGGAATCCATAGAATTAATTTGTTTGTTTTTATCTGATCCGCCAGGTGGCGGATGGAACTCGCACTTTAATCATTCCTTTTTGCGTTGACTAGACATGCGTGTTTCATGTTTCTATTTTTTAAAAAAATTAAACTCTTCGCTATGCTCAGAACTGGCGTTCAACCACATAAACACCGTCTGATTCCTCCTCAATAAATCTGAACAGGCCAACCAAACTGAAAAAGCAAGCTGGTTCCCGGTACGTTTAAAATTTGTTAAAAAGCACCTGACTACAAGTTAATAAGCCCTTCAACCCAATAATTAAATTACTTTTGCGTTTGGTAGTCGATCTGCTTGATTTTTTAAGTCTTGCAAAGTTAGATTAATTACTTAAATTTGTTACATTTCGAAAAAAGAAATTGGTTTTTTATGGCTAAAGTTAAGTATAAATTCAACCCCGAAACATTAAGCTACGACAAGGTTGAACGTAACTTAAAATCGAAAATTCACCGCTTGTTGCTGTTCAGTTTGAGCAGCATTCTGGCAAGCATCGTTTTAACGGTGGTCTTCCTTCAATTTTATGAGACCCCAAAGATGCGTAGCTTGAAACGCGAAAATCGCCGGCTGCTTTCGCAGTATGAGCTGATGTATCAGAATTTGGAAAGCATTGAGGAAGTGCTGACTGACATTCAACACCGCGACGACAATTTATACCGCATTATTTTTGAAGCAGATCCCATTCCAAACTCTGTGCGAAAAGCTGGTTTCGGCGGGGTTAATAAATATTCACAGCTTGAAAGTCTGGAAAATTCAGAACTGGTAATTAAAACCGCACATAAACTCGATGTGGTTGCCAAAGAAGCTTATATCCAGTCCAAGTCATACGACGAAGTACTGAAACTGGCGCTTGACAAAGAGGAGATGTTGTCGAGCATTCCCGCAGTGATGCCGGTTTCCAACAAAGATTTAAACCGAACTGCATCGGGCTGGGGATTCCGGATTCACCCCATTTATAAAATTCGCCGGTTTCATTACGGCATGGACTTTACAGCACCTGTCGGCACGGAAATTTATGCGACTGGTGACGGCATTGTGAAAGAAGTGAAAACTTCACGTACCGGATTTGGCCGATGGATCGTTATTGATCACGGATTTGGCTACGAAACCGTTTATGGTCACCTGAACGAATTCAACGTGAAAGAAGGTCAAAAAGTAAAGCGCGGAAACGTGATTGGCTATGTGGGCAATGCCGGAACTTCGTCGGGGCCGCATTTGCATTACGAGGTGCACAAAAATGGCAAGGCAGTGAATCCACAATACTACTACTTCAAAGACTTAACGCCTCAGGAATACGAAAGGATGATTGCCATCTCCTCAAACATGGGGCAATCGTACGATTAAACTGTTAATCTGTGCCTTACAAAAAACCAAAAATAGAAAAGGTCTTTTATTCTATTGGCGAGGTAGCTGAAATGTTTCAGGTTAATACCTCGCACATTCGTTTTTGGGAGAACGAATTTGACATACTAAAACCCAAAAAAAACAAAAAAGGCAACCGGCTGTTTACCAATGAAGACATCGAAAACGTCAAGCTAATCTATCACTTGGTCAAAGAGCGGGGATTGACACTAAAGGGAGCCAAGCAAAAGCTCAAAGACAATAAGGAAGACACGCTAAATAAGCACGAACTGGTTGACCGGCTAAAAACAATTCGCCAAATGCTGACCGATATCAAAGACAAGATGGATGAGTAAGCTGATTATTGGTCATTAGTTGTTGGGTAATGGATAATTAGTGATGGAGCCACGGAATAGCGGAAACCTCAAAATTGAAACCGAAAACACACAAAATGAAGCTGAAGGAAATCACAACTTACCTTGAATCGGTTGCCCCATTGGCCTACCAGGAATCATACGACAATGCAGGTTTACTGGTTGGCAACCCAAACCAGGAAATCAAGCAGGCACTCATCACGCTTGACGTCACCGAAGCCGTTTTGAGTGAAGCCATTTCAACCGGTAGCAACCTGATTATTGCGCACCATCCGCTAATCTTTGGCGGATTAAAAAGGCTAACCGGAAAAACAGAGGTGGAACGCTGCGTCATTCAAGCCATTCAGCACAATATCGCTATTTACGCATCGCACACCAACCTGGACAGCGTGCATGGTGGGGTAAACAGCAAGATTTGCGAAAAACTGGGTCTCGAAAATTGCCAGGTGTTGTCGCCGGTGTCAGGACATCTAAAAAAACTGGTCACTTTCATTCCGTTTGAACAAGCGGTCAAGGTGCAACAAGCGGTTTTTAATGCCGGAGCCGGACACATTGGAAACTACGATTCGTGTGCTTACTCTATTCCCGGCAAAGGAAGTTTTCGAGGCAACGAAAACACCCAGCCTTTTGTTGGAAAGCCAGGTGAAATTCATTACGAAAACGAGCTCCGATTCGAAACCATCTTTCCAAAATACCTTCAAAACAAGGTCATTCAGGCTTTGATTGAGGCACACCCTTACGAAGAAGTCGCCTACGATATTTATCCGCTCGACAATGTGCATCCGCAAGTAGGTATTGGCATGGTCGGGGATTTTCCAAAGCCAATGGACGAAAAAAGATTTCTCCGGCTGACCCGGAAAACCTTTGGCACTGGAGTGGTCAAACACAGTCCGCTGCGAAATCAAAAGATAAAGAAAGTAGCCGTTTGCGGAGGCTCGGGAAGCTCCCTAATCAAGCAAGCTATTGGCGCCAAAGCTGATGTTTTTATAACTGCAGATCTAAAATACCACCAGTTTTTTGAAGCGGAAGGCAAAATTACCCTGGCAGATATCGGACATTTTGAAAGTGAGCAATTCACTAAAGAAGTTTTTTATGAATTACTTACAAAAAAATTCCCTAAATTTGCCCTCCGTTTATCTGAAGTGAATACCAACCCGATAAACTACCTGATTTAACAAAGAAAATTAGAGCATTCAAATATGAATACACAGTATCAAGAAGACAAATCAGTTCCAATTAGTGACAAGCTAAAAGCACTTTTTGAGTTACAAACAGTTGTTTCTGAGATTGACAAAATCAAGACGCTTCGTGGCGAATTGCCGTTGGAAGTGCAAGACCTGGAAGATGACATCACAGGATTATCTACCCGTGTCAGCAACTACAGCGACGATATCAAAACCCTTGAAACATCAATTACCAACCGGAAAGCTGCCATAAAAGAATCGGAAGCATTAATTGCCAAATACACCGAGCAGCAAAACAACGTTCGCAACAACCGTGAATACGATTCGCTGAACAAGGAAATTGAATTCCAGAAACTGGAAATTGAACTTTCAGAAAAACGGATCAAAGAGTTCTCGGCTGAGCTGGCCTCGAAAAAAGAAGCTATTGAATCTTCAAAAACACTCTTGTCTGAGCGCCAGGAAGACCTGGAACGCAAAAAAACGGAATTGGAAGAGATTACGGCTGAAACCAAAATCGAAGAAGAAAAGCTGAAAGCAAAAGCTGAAAAAATTGAAAACATCATTGAACCCCGATTGCTGACTGCTTTTAAACGCATCCGCAAAAATGCGCGCAATGGCTTGTCGGTGGTAACGGTTCAGCGTGATGCCTGCGGTGGTTGTTTTAACAAAATTCCGCCACAGCGCCAGATGGACATCGCCAACCGCAAAAAAATCATCGTTTGCGAGTACTGCGGACGCATCCTGGTTGACAAAGACATTTTGGAACCCGATCAGCTCGACAAAGCAGAATAGATCAGGAATCTAAATCGATATAAAAAACCTTTGAAGCATGCTTCAGAGGTTTTTTTATGCGGTAATGCTTCTTTGGCCTCATACCGGACGGGCACCAAAGGTGATGCCGGCAGGTCATTATCGTCCCATAAACACGATGAATCTGGTCGATGACTTCATCCACTGGACGACTCAATTCCGGATGCTGAAAACAAAGCAAAACGAACAATTTCAGAATCGTGAGCTACTATTATTCATCGCCACCGCCGCCCAGTGCCCATAAGGTAATTCCTGCAACCGTGATTAAACCAAGCATGAACACGGATAAATCCAATTTACGTTGCGCCCTTCTTGCTTTTTTCACCTGCCTGGCACATATTCTTTTGTCCGAAATAAGATTTTCCAGCTTTTTGATTCTTGCTTCCAAGGCTTCTTTTCTTCTTTCGTTAAATCCCATCTTATCAATGTTTTAAAGTTTTCTTTCCATAACTAGAACGCTCAAAAATTGGAATTGTTTGTATCCTGATTGATGTTGAATGTCCATCCGCCTGCGTCAGACCGTATGCACAAAAATCCAACGACTGATTGCTTTTTCTACCGTACAAACCATTCCTCATTTCCGCTCGATTAAAAGTTGAACAGCCCTTTTATTCTCACATAAAAAATCCTATTGACGAATAATGCAAAACAAAATAGTTGTACCTTGCAAATTGTAGACTGAAGCCAAACAAATGACTGATGCTAAACTCACCAACTCTCCGCTCCCGCCATACTGGACAATATGGGGCTCAATACGGAGGAGCAGGGCAGCTAATAACAAACTAACAATAAAAAGCATGGACATTGGAAACAACTAATTTGACAACTTTAGTCATTGGAGCGAGTGGTGCTACAGGAAAGGAATTGGTCGATCAATTGATTTTGAGGGGACAGCATGTGAAGATCATCGTCCGCTCGCTTGCCAAAATTCCCGACACGTGGGAACGCAACAAACAGATAGTCATTATAAAAGCCAATGTTTCAGAAATCGGCATAACCGAAATGGCAAATTATCTCAACGGCTGTCAGGCTTTTGCTTCCTGCCTTGGGCATAATTTAACCCTGTCGGGAATTTTCGGAAAGCCCCGGAAATTAGTTACCAATGCCGTCGAATTAGTCTGTCGTGCAATCGAAGAAAATTCTTTCGGCAATCGTTTTAAATTTGTTTTGATGAACACCACCGGCAACAGAAACAAAGATTTAAACGAAACTTATTCATTCGGAGAAAAGCTTGTCATGGGCTTGATTCGACGACTCATCCCACCTCAACCAGACAATGAACATGCAGCCAATTATCTAAGGTTAACCATTGGTCAGCATCATGAAACGATTCAATGGGTAGCTGTTCGCCCGGATTCGTTAATCAACGAATCAAAAGTTACCGAATACGAACTTTATGCTTCGCCCACACGAAGTCCTCTTTTTAATCCGGGAAAAACCAGTCGGATAAACGTGGCAAACTTCATGGCAAGACTGATTACCGAACCTGACTTGTGGGAAGAGTGGAAAGGAAAAATGCCGGTGATTTATAATAGATAACGCAAAACAAGATACCCCGTTCTTTCGGCACCTAAAAAATCCGGATAGCTGCCAAATCAAAACCTCAATAAAAAAGCACCTCATTTTCATGAAGTGCTTTTTGCTGAGCGGGAGACGGGATTCGAACCCGCGACCCCGACCTTGGCAAGGTCGTGCTCTACCAACTGAGCTACTCTCGCAATAAAAACCGTAAAAAGTACCCGGGGCGGGACTTGAACCCGCACGATCATAATGATCATTGGATTTTAAGTCCAACGTGTCTACCATTCCACCACCCGGGCATCCTTAAAAAAAGTAAGTGATGGCTTGAACCAAACTTACTTCTAAATGGAGCGGGAGACGGGATTCGAACCCGCGACCCCGACCTTGGCAAGGTCGTGCTCTACCAACTGAGCTACTCTCGCATGTGGTTTTTTAAAGAACGTGCTGCTTTCGGCCTCCGAAAACAGCGATGCAAATATATCGCTAATTTTTCTTTCTCCAAAAATAATATTTAAAAAAACCGGAGAAATTAAGGCTTCGGGAGGGAATCCTATTTCAGGCCCGAAAGCTTTTTGATTCCGTGCAATTTATTCAATGCTTCCAGCGGAGTCAGATTGTCGATATTCAGGTTTTTAATTTCGTCTCGAATTTGTTTCAACACAGGATCATCGAGCTGGAAAAAGCTAAGCTGAAAGCCTTCGCGCTGTTCAGCCATTCCTTCCAGCGGCTTGGCCAGACTATCTTTCCGGTTGGCTGCTTCCAACTGCCCCAAAATTTCGTTGGCCCGGTTGACGACTGAAGGCGGCATTCCGGCCATTTTAGCCACATGAATCCCAAAGCTATGATTGCTCCCTCCACGCACCAATTTGCGTAAAAAAATGACCTTGTTCCCTACTTCCTTGATGGTCACATTGTAGTTCTTCACGCGCCTGAAGGATTTTTCCATCTCATTCAGCTCGTGGTAGTGGGTTGCAAACAAAGTCTTGGCTTTGGCTTTCGGATGTTCGTGAATATATTCCACAATCGACCAGGCAATTGAGATCCCGTCATAGGTCGACGTTCCGCGGCCCAGCTCGTCCAACAGGATCAGGCTGCGATCCGACAGATTATTCAAAATGCTGGCCGCCTCGTTCATCTCAACCATAAAAGTTGACTCGCCCAGCGAAATGTTGTCGGAGGCCCCCACCCGGGTAAAGATTTTATCGACATAGCCAATCTTAGCTGCCCTGGCAGGAACAAAAGATCCGATCTGGGCCATCAAGACAATCAAAGCCGTTTGCCGCAGCAAAGCCGACTTACCGGCCATGTTGGGCCCGGTAATGATGATCACCTGCTGATCGTCCTGATCCAGCAGCACATCGTTGCTGATGTAGCTTTCGCCAATGGGCAGCTGCTGCTCAATCACCGGATGCCGACCGTCTTTGATTTCAATTTTCACCGATTCATTGATCTCGGGCCGGTTGTACTGGCATTCGACCGCTGAAGTGGCGAATGACAACAGGCAATCGAGGCGGGCGATCACCGCCGCATTCATCTGGATCGCCTGAATGTACTCCGACAAAGCCACAACCAGCTCATTAAACAAGCGGACTTCGAGGGTGAGAATTTTCTCTTCAGCACCCAGTATTTTGCTTTCGTATTCTTTCAGTTCTTCGGTGATGTAACGCTCGGCATTTACCAGCGTCTGCTTTCGGATCCACTCTTCAGGGACCTTATCTTTGTGGGAGTTTCGCACTTCAATGTAATAGCCAAACACATTGTTGAAAGCGATTTTTAGGGAAGTGATTCCGGTGCGTTTCGATTCGCGCTCCTGCATTTGTGCCAGGTAATCTTTGCCTGAATAAGCCAGTTTGCGCAATTCATCCAACTCCTCCGAAATTCCACTCTGAATCACATTCCCCCGGTTAACCAGCACTGGCGGGTCATTCATGATTTCCCGTTCCATCCGCTCGCGAATAGATTTGCACGGGTTCAACTGTTCAGCCATGCGATTAAGCACGGGCTGGTCAATGCTTGCCGCATAATCCTTGATGGGCTCAATGGCACGCAAAGCATTGCGCAGCTGCACCACCTCACGCGGGTTGATCCGGCCAACAGCCACTTTGGAAATAATGCGTTCCAAATCGCCAATCTGCCGAATCTGGTCCGACACTTCCTCTTTCTGGGTCTGCTGCCGCGTGAAATACTCCACCACCGAAAGCCGGTCATTGATGGCCGAAATTTCTTTTAAGGGCAGCGCAATCCAGCGCTTGAGCATTCGCGACCCCATGGGCGAGATGGTTTTATCCAACACCTGGGCCAGCGTCATGGCGCCTTCGTTAATCACACCAAAAAGCTCCAGGTTCCGAATGGTAAACCGATCGAGCCAAACGTATTTGTCCTCTTCAATACGCGAAAGCGATGAGATATGCTGCACCTGGTGGTGCTGGGTCAGGTCGAGGTAGTGCAAAATGGCACCTGCTGCCATCACCCCATAATTCAAATCCTGCACCCCAAACCCTTTCAATGACTTGGTTTCGAAATGTCTCAACAGTCGATCCATCGCGGCATCCTGCGTATAAACCCAGTCGTCGAGCGTATACGTATAAAATTTTCCGCCGAAAAGGGCGATAAAATCATTGCCCTTGCCCCGCTGAAACAACACTTCCTTTGGCTTGAATGAGTTCAACAGTTTA
>ENA-ORCT01000577-ORCT01000577.1-marine-metagenome-genome-assembly--contig:-NODE-577-length-16922-cov-3.527634_pt1 | contig 16922 bp, 12 predicted proteins | sample MGYA00248632_ERZ508511 | MGnify/ENA primary metagenome ERZ508511 (study PRJEB26182, sample SAMN06268839) | marine metagenome | isolation source: Tt an P1-techrep anaerobic enrichment on pine from sediment...
ACCGCTGACGCGCCTTGAAGATGAACCACCATTCGGCGCAATATTCTTGCAATTAATTAAATCCGCGTTCCTAAGCGCTAAAGCGCTCACTACAAACCTGATTGAATTATTATATCTGCTTGAAACTACCATGACGAGTGTTGAAACCGTCAACCGGGCAGTCATTGCGATCGGTATCTTGCTTGTCGCAATGATTGCTACCTGCTTCCTTCCTTTTCATTCCTCGGCCTTGGAGATGCCACCATTGCTCGAGCGATTGGACCCCCAGTTGGGAGGACACCTCCGGGGGCGGGGGCGCATTTCCAATCCGGATGATGACTCGATTTTCGGTGCGGTCGGGTCGGGGACTTATGTTGACGGCTCTGTTGAGTTTCGCCTGAAAAACAGGCTGTTTTTCAAGGATTGGGGAACTCTCGATACGCACTATGAAGCGATCTGGTCCGGCGGTGATACCCGCCGGAAGTTAGGGGAGTTGAGTGATCGGTTTCCCGGATTGGTTGATGGGGGTATTTTGAATGTCGGTCCCATTGAAGACGATCGCCGGGCGCTGGATTTGTCAACGACCATTACCGACGGTGACTCGTATGTGCTTTACCACCGGATCGATCGACTCTATCTCACAGTGGATAGAGAGTGGGGCAGTCTGCGGGTCGGGCGTCAGGCGATTACGTTTGGAAACGGGCTGATTTTCAATCCCATGGATCTTTTTAATCCGTTTGCTCCCACCGATATCGAGCGGGATTATAAAGTGGGAGACGACATGGTGTTGTTTCAGCGACCCCTTGGTTTAGCCGGCGAACTCCAAGTGCTTTATGTCCAGAGACGAAACGAGGATACCCGGAAACTGGCCTGGAATCAATCGTCGCTCGCCGGAAAGCTCCATCTGGCCGGTGAGGGTGGTTTTGAGGCCGATTTGATGATGGCGCATCATTACCGGGACATGGTTTACGGTGTCGGCAGCACGGGATTTCTGAGGGATGCCGCTTGGCGCATGGATGTTACCTACACCGATCTGGATAACGATAAAAGCCGACGGGACGGATATTTTTCATTGGTTGCGAATATTGATTATTCATGGGTTTGGTGGGAGAAAAATTTTTACGGTCTGGTTGAATTCTACTTCAATGGATTGGGTGAGAAAGACTACCCGGATGCGCTGGAGAATAAAAATTTAATTGAACGGCTCGATCGCGGAGAATTGTTCACCGTGGGGCGGGACTACCTGTCCGGGACCATCCAGATCGAGGTCCATCCATTGGTGAATTTCTTTTTTACAGCCATCACCAATACCCGGGACCCTTCAGGTGTACTGCAGCCCCGGATAGTCTGGGACATGACTCAGGATACGCAGTGGACCCTGGGCTCAACGATAAATTATGGTGAAAGCGGCACGGAATTCGGCGGATTCCGTATACCCGGAACCGCCTTTGACCTGACACCCGTTGACAGCGGTTTTGTCTGGTTGACGATTTTCTTTTAGCTGAAATTGTCGGCTGACAATCACGTCAAAAGGTCAATAATGGCTCGGGAGGTGTATTCGCCCACATCGGCCAGGCCATCCATGGGAAGAAATTCATTGGCATTGGCGGAGAACAGGCAGGTGACCGAGGCCGGAAATTCTTCGTCAGCTTCATACACGATGTAGCAGAGCGATATTTTGGGAAGCGGCCGGACCACGAAAGAAAAATCGCCGATCATACCGGCAGGTGCCTCCGAACCGTCAAAGGTGCTGAGAATTTTCGGAATGGCCGGTCCGATTTTTCCCGCATAAGGCGCCAGGATTTGCTCGGTATGTGTGGCAAATGCTCCCACGTAAGGCATGCTGTTAGGAAAATCCTTGAATCCTTTGAACGGTTCCGATTTCATCGGTGCCGGATTGGCATACAGCGCATAAAGGGAAATCAGGATTCCAAGAATATCAGGCGCCTCTTCATTATCCAGGATGATTCTGTTCGGCCCGAGTTCACATCGTTTGCCAAAGGCCTGGAACCGAAGAGTTTTCCCATTTTTTTCAGCGGGAAGAGCAGAAGGCAGATCCTCCGGCGGGTGTTTGTAGAGCTGCTCAAGATTTTCCTGAACAATTTTTTTGTAGTTGTTCGTCATGGCGGATTCCAATCCTTTTATTTTCAAGGCGTTGCTTCTGCGAACCACTTCATGAAAATTCAGGGTATTATTTCAATCGGTGTACCATCTTTAACCGACTTCCAAATCATGTCCATTTCATTATTTGTCACCGCGATGCACCCGTCGGTCCAGTCGCAACCGCGGAAAATCCATTCATCGCTGGTGGTGAAGGGCTTGGGAAGGCCGTGAATCATGATCATGCCGCCGGGATCAAACCCTTTATTCCAGGCGGTCGTTCGATCGTCACGATTCGGATAAGATATGTGAATAGATTTGTAGAATTTGCTTTGTGGGTTACGCCAATCCAGAAAATAATTTCCCTCTGGTGTGCGGTCATCACCCTGGCGTGTTTTGTGACCCGACGGGTTTCTCCCAAGGGAAACGGAGAATTCCCGGACGGTTTTGCCGTCTCTCAAGAGATACAGTTTCCGCTCCGTTTTGTTGACCAGAACTTTGTCCGCTACAATAAACGCACTGGCGGAGTCAACGGTGAAACCCAGTACTGCTGCAAGAATAATAAGGTGCCACATATCGTAACCAGAAACCAGAAGAAGTGAATGCTTTTATCTACAGAACAACCAGTGAAATCTATTTCGAAAACCGTCTATCTTCTTGAAACTACCGCATTAATAGCATGGCAGACAAAAAATATCAATGAATAGATTGTGTATGCAGTGGCAGTAGGTGGACGAGTGAGACCCATGCCACTGCATCCGGTGACCTTGCATATGGCATCGATATGAACCTGTTCAGCAGCAGATCGTGATACGCTGACATTTGGGTGGAAATGGCAACCATAATCCGCTAAAAATCAGGTGCCGCCCATATGCCGCTGATTATTCGGCTATCGGGGTGATTCATGTACCGGCGGTCTGGCGGGCAGCGAATCGAAAATCGATGATAAAAAATAGCGGCAGGAGGAAAATGATCAGTATCGTTCTTGTAGAACCTCAAGGGGCGCTGAACATCGGGGCCGTGTGCCGGGTTATGATGAATTTCGGACTCCATGACCTTCGGTTGGTCAACCCATGCAGGGGGTACCTGGGTGCAGAGGCCCGCCAAATGGCAGTGAGAGCGAAACAGATTTTGACCCGTGCCAAGGTTTTCAAAGATTTGAAAACGGCGATTTCGGACAGTCACATTGCGCTGGGGACCACCCGGCGATTCGGTCGTCACCGTGATGAATTCCTCGATCCGGAACAGGCCGCCCATCGCATTGCGATGCTTCCTGAGAGCATGTGCGCAGCCCTGGTTTTCGGGCGGGAAGATACCGGCCTGTTCACTCGCGAATTGGACCTGTGCCAGCTTTTTGTCACCATCCCGACCAGCGAGCAAATGCCGTCAATGAATTTGTCTCATGCCGTGGCCGTGTGCCTGTATGAGCTGAAAAAAGCCGCCGGCGATGGCGGCTATCCGGACGGATCGGATAAAATACCGGCCAGCGTGGCGGATCTGCAGAACCTCTTTGATCATATGCGAAAGACGCTGCATGAGATCGGGTTTCTCGATCCCCAGAATCCGGACCATACACTCCGAACGTTTCGCCGGATGTTCGGGCGTATTGGTTTGTGCAATCGCGATGTGCGCATTCTGCACGGACTGATGGGCCGGATTGACGCCCTTGAAGAAGAGTGCCGGCAACTTCGGCAGTATCGGAACGGTTGACGGTTTCAATCCACGTTCCAGCCAAACTCCTGGTTAAGCGGATTAGCGGCAAACAGGGAATCATTTCGTCTTGTTAAGGATATTCCGTACAGTGACGGCAAGTTGGTGGCTGTTTACCGGCTTGATCAGCAATGCGTCAATGCCGATCTGGCTGACTTTTTCTTCATTTAGCGTTTCATTGTAACCGGTGCAGATGATCGCTTTGACATCCGGTCTGATTTTTAAAATTTTCCGGATCAGCTCATCTCCGGATATCCGCGGCATGGTCAGATCGGAGATGATAATATCAAAATTGTCAGGAGATTTTTGGAACAGATCCAATGCATCATAGGGATCTGTTCGGCTTTCGACGGTGTAGCCTAATTTTTGCAGCCTCTGGCGCCCTGCATTAACCAGCGCCTCTTCATCGTCTATCAGCAGGATACGTTCGTTTCCGCGGGGAAGATCCACCTCGATTTTGATTTCCTGTTCCGCGGAAGCTTCTACGGCCGGAAAAAAAATATCAAAGGTTGTGCCGATATTCGGTTTACTGGTCACGGCGATGGCTCCCTGGTGATTTTTAACGATTCCATGAACCACGGCCAGACCCATTCCGGATCCTTTCCCGACTTCCTTGGTCGTAAAATATGGATTGAAGATATGTTCAAGCATTTCGGGGAGCATGCCGTGTCCGGTATCCGAGATGCTCAGTTTTACATACTTGCCCGGAGGCAGAGTGAAATCCCCTGTGGATTTCCAGTTCTTGAGCACAATGTCTTCAATGCGGATATCAAGAGTCCCCCCTCCTGCCTGCATGGCGTGAGAGGCATTGGTGCAAATATTGATCATTATCTGGTGGATCTGGGTCAGATCGCCGGATATGGTGTGACAATGGTCGGGGATATTCTGGCGGATCTCAATGTTAGCCGGTGTCGACGCCCTCATCAGTTTTAAGGATTCCTTGACGATGGGTATAAGGTTGATCGGCTTTCGGTCCTCTTCGGATTTCCGGCTGAAGCTGAGCAGTTGCCGGACGATGTCTTTGGCCCTGTGGCCGGCCTCCAGGATTTCTTGCATATATAGTTGGACCGGATCCTGATCCGGGAGATCTAGCATCGCCAGTTCGGCATTGCCAATGATGATTCCAAGAATGTTGTTGACATCATGAGCGATGCCACCGGCCAGCGTGCCGACAGCTTCCATTTTGTGGGATTGCCGAAGCTGGGCCTGAAGTTTTTCCTGCTCGGCCTCTGCCTGCTTGCGGTCTGAAATATCAGAGATGAATCCCTCCAGGGCCAGTAAGTCCCCTGCATCTGAAAAAACGCCGGAGCCCTGCTCCCAGACCCATTTTTCATTATTTTTCGGATCGACAATTCGATACTCCATCTGGAATGGACAACGCTGGCGAAGTGCATCCTGAATCGTTTCCCAGACCCGGTCGGCGTCATCCGGATGAATGATGGCGCCATAGGCAATGTGACGATTTTCGACGAGTTGATCCGCCCGATAGCCAGTGACCTTCTCGCATCCGTTACTGACAAATTCCATCGTCCAGTTGATATCGTTTTTACACCTGTATGCCATCCCGGGAAGACTGGCCAGCAGGGTGCTCAGCTTTCGCTCGCTCTCCCTAAGCGCTTTTTCGGTAATCTTCCGATGATGAATTTCAATTTTTAACTGCGAATTTGCCTGCCTGAGTTCGGTGGCCCGGGTTTCAACGCGGTTTTCCAGCTCCCGGCCTATCTGCTTGAGTCGTCCCATCTGGTGATCGATCGTTTTTCCCATGTTCTCCAGAACCGAAATGAAAAGGGAAAATTCTTTATAGGCTGGCCGTATCGTCTGCGTATCGTAATTGCCGGTGGCGAATTGCTCCGCAATAATGGATAATTCCTGAATCGGTCGGTGCAGGAATCCTCTCAGGAAAATACCGGTCAAGGCAGAAAGGGATGTAATAATGAGTATTGTGATGAACAGGGTTGAGAAAAGAATTCGCCGATCCTTTTTTTTGTCAAGGTTTCTTGTCAGCTTCAGATAAACATCTCCCAGATGCTGATTGCCAAAATTGATAGCTCCCTGCCTGATTATGGTCGCGTCCGAGTCCCTGGCGTCCATGACAAAAAGTTTTTTTCCGCTTTGGTCGGCGATTGAAAGTGAAACGATAACGTCATTTTTGGAAAACGCCTCGCCAATATGGCGTATCGTGTTGGCATCGATGTTCCACAATGGGATTGCCAAAGCGTCCTGAAGAAATGCAAGGTAACTGTCAGCCTTGGTTTCAATCTCTTTTTCAGACGCGTGAGAAACAATGACGTAAATCGAAAATGCAGCAATGACAGAAACGATGGATAAGGCTGCGATCAGGCTAATGGTAAGCTTGTTGGATATGGATCGTGTTCTTGGATGGTTATTCATTTTTTAAGATTCCCGTTCCTGTTGAATTGTGTGTCATTCGGAAGTCGGGGCTGGATTAGCAATGAGTCTGAGAAATTCTTTTCTGTATTCAGGCGTCCGGTCTTTTCCGATCCAGGGTTCGAAGATTTCGAAATATGGCGGAGAGCTGGAAATTTTTCTGATGACAGGATTTATTTTGTTGATCAGTTCAACTCCCCACTCGGTTTTCGGGCAGGCAATGTGGGCAAGGATGTAGGTTGTTTTTTCCTGTATTGAAACAATCGCTATTTCCTCATCGATGTTCATTCGCCTTTTTATGTATTCCACCTCAAAGGGAGTGCTGATGGCATAGTCGATTCGGCGTGCCAGCAATAACTCCATGAGTTGACGCGTGTAATCCGGCGAATTGAACGTATGGATATGCGGCTTTCCATGGTTTTGCCTGATGATGGGATCCAGTTCAGGGCCGTATATGCGTCGGGAGGTTATTCCCAGTTTTAGGGTTCGGTCTTTCAGTATATCGGTGAGAGACAGGACGCGTGTCTGTCCGAGGGCCTTCCAGGTTTCGTGTCTCATAAACAGAACTTGGGGCGGTGAAATAAAGATTGGAAGAGAGAAAGCCAGAAAACGTTCCCGCTCCTCGGTCTTGATGATGGACGATGCGCAAAATGGGCCGTCCGTTTTCATATTCTGCATTTTTCGGCCAATGTTGGCTTTGATTCGTTTTAATTCATACTCCGGCAGATGATTCATAATCAGGTTTTCGATATCAATAAGAATGCCGGAGACGTCGTTTTCTTCGCAGATAAAATAGGGCGGCATGCAACTGTATTGGAATATGATGGTATCTTTTGCCCAAATCACCCCTGTTCCTGATATCATCAGAACAGGCAGTACCAAAAAAGCGGTTGGAACAAATTTGCCGCGGAATAGAAACCAAAACGTGGCAAAGGGCATAAACGACCTCCTTTCGAAGGTTTCCAGTCCCTGTGAATGAAAAACGGTTGATAGTTATTATAGTCCATTTGGTTTCCGATTGCACGGAATGCCTGACACTGTAAGGCCGTAACGTTTTCCTTTTTTTAATGATCCATTGATTTTAAGCTGTCAGTCGGTGACTTGGTGAGGACAATTTTCCGATCAATTTTAAATCGCACTGATAGTTGTATTTTCTACTTGATATTTATCAAAAAGTTGGTTACTATCCATTTTAATCAATAAAGGCTCGTGCTTAGTTGGCGGGCCGGTTTCTTTCTAGAGGCAACACCCATTTTTACGTGGCAACCTCCAGGCTGGAAACCATGAGAACATTTATGAAAGGAGGATGTCACAATGGCTAATGGTATCGTTAAATGGTTTAGCAGCGAAAAAGGTTATGGCTTCATCGAGCAGGAAGATGGTCCGGACGTATTTGTCCATCATTCCGGAATCAATGCAGTTGGTTTCAAGACACTCAATGAAGGCGACCGGGTTACTTTTGACGTCGAGCAGGGACAAAAAGGTCCTGCCGCAGTTAACGTCACTGTAATCTAGCTGACCATTTTTTAATTTAAAAGGCGCTTTCCCGAAACAGGGAAAGCGCCTTTTTTTACACTCACACTCCCTGGATGATTTTTTCATAATTCCGGTTTTATCGCCATGCGAATATAGGCTGCTCATAATGTGCGACGCGAGTATCCTTGCCAAGAATCGCCACTTCCCTGAATTGATAAAGCACCGCTGCTGTTGGTGCGGCAATCCAACTTTCACCCACCGGCATAAGTAGAACCGGATTTCGGCTTTCCGGGATATTTTCAAGTACAGGCGCATCATCGCGCAGAAACTCGGTGATAGGGATTCTGTGAATCGATGCCACTTCATCAGGGTTCGGGGTCAGACCAACACACGGGCCGCCCCAGACCACAACGGGTTTGATGGTAAAGCCGGAGCGCGTGGAAAAATCGTCCAAACGTCCAACCACCCGGTCACTCTCCAGTTGAAGCCCCACCTCTTCGGCAAGCTCTCTGAGCGCTGTCTCTTCAGGCGTTTCGCCGTCATCCATGCGACCGCCGGGAAAGGCCCACTGGCCGGCATGGGATTTCAGTTTGAATGCCCGTTGGGTCAGGATCAGCGCGGCAGTGCTGTCTCTGCTGTGCTGAAGAGGGAGGTCTCTTCTTTCCGGGTCGCTGAAAACCTCCACCACCGTGACAGCTACTGCTGCCCTTTTCGTCCCCTGAAGCTCATGGGGCCGGATTTCAAAGTTTTCCAGATTCCGTTTGATGTGCCGCCGCAACGTTTCATCGCATTTCAGTTTCATTTTTTTATGAACAGAATTTTTTGAAAGAGAAGACCGGGGCGATGCGTCTTGAAAATCGCCGGTGGTAATGGTGGTTGCCATTTCCGAGCTACCGGCTGAGCCTTTTTTCATAACGTTCCAGTTGCTTGTCGGCATTGCGAAGCGAACTCAGAAACAGGCCGATTCCCCCTGCAGATAAGACCAGGATGGTAATCAGCTCAAAGGCTGTCATTCTGCGCAAGGAGAAGTGAGTGGTGGATATTACCCCGAATACCATTGCGGAAAGGGAACCAATGGAAAGGATCCAGCCGATTATATTCCTGGAGTTGTAAAAAATTATGCCAATACCGAAAATAAATGGGATCATGACCATCCCACTGGTTATTCCGAATCGTTGGCCAAACATGGAAAAACCGAGCAATCGCGTTCCCATACCGAAATGAACGGACACGTTGATGGACTGCAAAAGCATGTAAAATCCACCGCACATCATGATCAGCCCAATAAAAAACCTTCCGATTCCTCCGCTTGTCCCTCCAGCTCCAGTTGCCATTTGCTCCCCTTTTTTTGATGAGTTTTTTAGCCATTTCAACTTACTACCAACCCATAAATAACTCAAGTCAACAGTATTCGGTTTGATCCCATGAGCGACCGATCGAATTTCACTGTTTTGAACAATGTTCGCGAAGCCGTATCGTTTCGCCTGTTTCACTCAATTTAGGAACGGGGATTTATTTAATTGCAAGAAATTGTAATTAATTAAATTCGCGTTCCTTAGCTGGACAGAATGCGATCGAGCTGGCTTAGATTTCTGGCGCTGCCAACTGCGATTATTGTATCGCCGACCTCCAGCACAGTGTCAGCCTTGGGATTGAAAACCATGCCCCCGTCAAGTTTTCTAAGGGCGATAATGATCAGGTCCAGGGTCTGACGAATTCCGGAGTCCATCAGCGCCACACCGACCAGCTCGGAACCGCCTCCGACCTGTATTTCCTCTACCTGGATATCGGTGGTGTCATCGACAAACGCCATTTCAAGAAATTCGATCACGGTGGGACGCAAAATGGCGTGGGCCATGCGCCTGGCGCCAAGATCGTAGGGTGAGATCACCTTGTCGGCGCCGGCTGCCTCCAGCGTTTTTTTGGCCGAATTCTGACTGGCCCTGGATACAATGAAGATATTCGGGTTCATGCGTTTGGCTGTCAGTACCAGAAAAACGTTGTCCGCGTCGGTGGCAACGGCGGTCACCATGCCGCGGGCACGGTGGATGCCGGCTTTTTCGAGCAGGTTTTCTTCCATCGCTTCGCCTACCAGATAGAGGATGCCGTCTTCATTCATGGTGGGGACACGGTTCTCACTTCTCTCGATAACCACTACATCGATATATTTCTGGGTCAGGTACCGGGTCAGTTCCCGGCCGATCCGGCCGTAGCCACAAATTATGAAATGCCCTTTTAATTTGTTGATCTGTGTATCCAACTTGCGCCTCCCTAAAATTTGCCTGATTCGTCCTTCGACCAGAAACTGGATGATATATCCCACTACATAAAGAAAATAGCCGACCCCCAGAAGAATCAGCACAACGGTGAACATCCTGCCTGGAAGGCTCACTTCATGCACTTCGCCGTATCCAACGGTAGCAAGAGTGATGATGGTCATGTACAGGGAATCCATAAACCCCCATCCCTCGATGATCATATAACCGATACAGCCGAACCCAATCAGAGCAAGAGACAAAAGAATGGATATCAGAGTCTGATTAATTCGATCCATTTAATGACCTCATCCAGGGGATTAGGGCTCCTGTCAGATAAATTAAGTCGTTACAGGCTTAGGAACGCGAATTTTATTAATTACAATTTTTTGCTTGCCTGGTGGCCCATCTTCGGCGCAATATTCTTGCAATTAATTAAATCCGCGTTCCCAACGATTTTCCAGACGGCGACGTTTCGCCGGTATATGTTCCTGTTGCGCCAGATGTTAAAAAATTAAGATTAAGTGATTTGGTTCCGTTGGATGGCGCTTTTTTCGTATTACGGCAACGACCTTATTTCAAAGCATCAAAACCTCGTGCAAGATCGTTTATCAGGTCTTCAGAATCCTCAAGACCGATATTCAGGCGGATTATCGTTTTTCCGAAATAATCAGATTCGGGGAAGCGGCGATATTTTCCCGAGGTGATCAGGCTCTTAAATCCTCCCCAACTGTATCCGATTCCGAAAAAATCAAGCGTATCGATGAAAGCCGTTATCTCCTCTTCGGAATAATCTTTTTTGAAGGTAAAAGCAAAAAGACCGGATGAGCCGGTGAAGTCTCTTTTCCAGATGTGGTTCTGAGGATGACTTGGCAATGCCGGGTGGATAACCTTTTCGACTTCATCAAGGGTTTCAAGCCATCCGGCAATCCGGAGTGCTGAATTTTCATGCTGCTTCAGGCGTATCGGCAACGTCCTGAGTCCGCGAAGTGCGAGATGACAATCGTGCGGTGATGCAAAAATTTCCATGATTCCGTAAAAGTCTTTAAATTCTTCCGCATGCTGCTTATTTACGGTTACCGCTCCCAGCAGCACGTCGGAATGGCCGGAAATATATTTTGTCACCGACTGAATGGATATATCAATACCCAAATCAAAGGGCTTCAGATAAAGCGGGGTCGCCCATGTGTTGTCAAGTACGGTAATAATTCCCTGCTTTACGGCAAGCTTTGTAATCGCCGGGATATCCTGGATTTCAAAGGTGTTTGAACCGGGCGATTCAAGAAATATCAGGCGCGTATTTTCCCGGATGTGGTCGGCAATATCCGCTCCGACAGCGGAAGAGACAACGTCGACATCAATGTTGTATCGGGTCAGGATTTTTTTGCAGAAGCGCGCTGTCGGTCCGTAAACGTTTTCGCAAACAAGGATATGGTCACCACTTTTTGTAAAGGCCAGCAGGGTGTTGATAATGGCGCTTATTCCCGACTGAAAAGCCCGGGTAATATATCCGCCTTCCAGTACCCTGAGCGCTTCCTCAAAGGCTCGCTGGTTTGGTAAACGATCGGTTCCGTAGCTGACGCCGCCATAGTTGCCGGAATTTGCAAGCAACAGGTCCTCACAATTTTCAAACAACACGGTCGATGCACTGTAAATGGGTGGATTTATGGTTTTTACCGCTTTACCGTTAGTTCTATCGTAACACTTTGCAAAACTGATCAATTGAGTTGAATCTTTCATCGTTGAATTTTCCATAGAGCCTGTTTGAAGCCAACTCATTGGTTTTTAAACAGGTTTTTTAGGTAATGCATTGGAAGAGTTTGTGCTCGCGTTCGAGATTGATGTAACGTCCTGATCGCGAAACGGTAATCCTTTTTTGTTTCCATCTGCCCTTTCAATGCGGAATTGCCGCTGCTCTTTGAATTCTGGCGAGGCCTTCAATCTTAATTTCATTAGTATCAAATCTGCTGCCCGGATTGAAACTCAAAATATAATGATGGGCATCAGATTCGGTCAATCCGTTAAAGCCGAAACGATTGCTTCTAAATTATCCGCAGAGACAGGCCTGAGATCAATTCGCCTGAAAGGATTTTTTTGTTACAGAATGCAAGATCAATAATCAAAAAAGACAATATCTCTTCCTATAGTGACTGGTGTATTAACCGGATTGCGATATCCTATCCATCACCGTTGAAATTAGATAGCGTGACGTGTTTAACATCTTGATTTGTTTCTTATTAATGTTTTGGTATAGCAAGTTTGTTCGTTTTAAAAATCTTGACATCCATATATGGTGTGACATAGTCTTCGGCTCGAAACTCGGAATTCATAACATCGATCAATCTCGTCAATTTTCGGCATAAATTCATCTGGCCGGCAAGATCTGGATTGTGTCGTCCGGATCGACTCTCATCACATTTATTTACCGTGTGTCGGGAGAAAAATTGCTGACCAGCCATTACAGGAGACCGGGTGAATACAGACAGGTTTGATAGTGGATAAATAGAGCCTTTCTATAAAAAGGTAACCGATCTGTTGTCGCGGCAAAAGAGAGGAGGTGGGTGCCTGACGCCGTAAGTGAATGTTAATTCTGCATTTTCAAAAAAGGAGAGAATACCGATGATCAGGACCAGAGGTGGGCTTTTCAAACTCATAACGCTCGTGTTCATTCTGTGCTGTTTCTGTGCTGAAATTTTCGCCGCAACACCGGAACAAGTAGCGGAAATGGTGTCAAAAGGACAACAATACCTGTACAATCAGTTCGTTGATAATGAAGACGGATCCGGCTACTGGCCGGATTACACGAACCTGGCCGGGACCTGTGCCGCTGTCGCGGCCCTCCTTGAAACGGGAAAAGCTGACGATCCCGATTATCATGATATGATCGTCAAAGGTGTTGAATACATAAAAAAATATATTCAGCAAGACGGAAGTATTCAAGACGGGCATCAAATGTATGAGACCGGACTGGCGCTGGTTGCGTTGTCCCTGTTTGATGCCGATCACTCCCAAGGGCCTGAATTTGAGCAGGTTATTAAAGATGCGGTCGATTTTCTGCTCATTGCCCAGAATCTGGATGAAACATCCAATGAATACGGGGGGTGGTACTACTCGCATCCCTCACGGGACGGAGATCTTTCGAACACCCAGTTCGCGGTTATGGGGCTCTGGTATGCGTATCGCTACCTCGGACTCCAACCCGTCGGAACGGATTGGGCTGATGCCTTGATGGTTTTTCTTCAAGGCACCCAATCATTTCACGATGGAGGGGAAAACGAGGGCGCTTTTTCCTATTACCCCCATACAACGAGCTTTTTGTCCGGTACCATGACCGGTGCGGGTATCTGGTGTCTGGCCATGATCGGGGAAGAAACCAACCCCATGACCCAGAAAGCGGTCGACTGGTTTGCCAACAACTACCGGTGGGATATCGTCCCGGGGCCGGATGCCAGCGGTGCATATTATTATTTTGTTTATGGCATGGCAAAAGGGCTCACCGCTGCACTTGGAACAAACGGTAAAGTTGGAGAAAACGACTGGGTTCAGGATCTTCAGGACACCATGTGGGAAAACAAACAGGAAGACGGTGGAGCATATTTCTGGAATTATGACGGTTGGCTGGATCCTGATGCGGTCATGAGCACCTCCTGGGTTCTCATGTCCATCGCTTTTGCCGACACCAACGTTGAAGTCAGAGAGCGCATCCTTGCCGACCCGAAGCTGGATAACCCGGTTAAGGGAAAAGTTACCCTTACCGTCCCACTGGGTGTGACGATTACCGGCGCCATTCGTTCGGCTGTCGCGGATGCAAAGAAGGGGTTGACTGTCGGTTTGCCCATCGGTGCGGTCGGATTTACCCTCAACCTTAAAAAGGGCACAACCTGCGTGATGACCATTGAATTGCCGGCCGGGGCAATGGATCCCGAGAATCCGGACAGTTTCGTCAATCCGGACGGAACGCTGAAGGATGGATTGGCGTGGTTCAAAATTGAAAATGGTGAATGGAAAGGGCATTCGACTGTGCCCATTGAGATCGACAAGGCTGCAAACGTCATTCGGGTTCTGTTAACCGATGGCGGACCGGAAGACGAAGACGGCAAGGTGAACGGAAAGATTGTTGATCCGGGTGCACCGGGGTATGGTTTTGCATTCGATGATCCGGACCCTGTTGTCGTTGACGATGACGAGGTGCCCGCGCCGCAAATGATCAGATTGCCTGAGTCCGATACGGATTCCGACAGTCCGATACCTGGGCCGCTTTTTGTCTACACCGAACCGGGTATAGCTGTTAACGGACTGGAAAGGCGGCCGATCGGAAATGCGGTTAAAGATCTCATCACGGGTCTGCCGGTTGGTGCCATTGCTTTCACCCTTGAAAATCTCACGGGACCGACCACGGTTCTTACGATTCAAACGGTTTCAAGCGCGTTTGATCCGAATAATCTTGAAAGCTTTGTCAATCCTGATGGCTCGATCAAAGACAATCTTGCCTGGTATAAAATTGTGGACAGCCGTTGGACGCCAATTGAGTCCGTTCCCATCGACGTTGATCCGGATAACAACCTGATCCGGGTAACGCTCACCGATGGCGGGCCCGAGGATATGGACGGGGTTGTCAACGGCACTATCGTTGATCCCGGTTTTACTTCGGAATCTGGTCTTGCCGCCAATGAAGGATCGAGTTCGACAGGACCCGATATCAACACCAAAGGAAGCGGCAGCGGCGGTTGTTTTGTTAACACGGTCCACGGTTCTTCATTGTCGACCGTGGGCTTGGCCGCTTCGTTGCTTGTATTGCTTTCTTTGCTGATTGGATTCCGGAAAAAGAAACAGCTGTAAATGACCCATTGCTTTGATTAAATAAAAACGGGTGGGGATGACTCCCCGCCCGTTTGTTTTTGGGGCTGCGCTGTCATGCTTTTGCACGAAAAAGTGTGTTTAGACTTGGAGGACTGGGCTGATTTTCCGGCATGCATATGGCAATTAAAGAGATCATCTGGTAAGTAAACCGATTATTTTCCGATTATTTTACTTTACATGTGCTGTTCGATATTTCAGGGCACATTTTTTTTGTGGGAGATAAAGTGGCACCAGCATACAGGGATAGCTGGCCGGTGTTGAGGCCACTGGTTGCAGGCCTTTGTGTGTCTCAACTGGTTGCGACGCTGCTGGTGTACCGATCCAACCGCCTTCACCATTATCTATTCGAAAAGGTCCATGAAGCTGGATACGTTACCGTGCCATCACCACCAATCATGGACAGTCTTCTGTCGGTTTTTCCGGCGTTTCACGGAGCCGTTCTGTTTACCCTGAGTCTTGGAGCAGGGTTGTCTTTATTTTCCATGGCTGCATTTTGGGTGTGGGACAGATGGCTGGAGCAGAACCGGCGTTGTTTTTTTGCTCTGCTTGTCATGTGGGCGGGATGTTTCATCGCTGTCAATGCAAAGGGAATTCGGCCGCTCGTCACGCTATATTTTGCCCTGGTCCCTGCAGTCGTATGGTTCACACTGAACCGTTGGAAAAGGCGGGCTCAGAATCTGAAACGATTTCGGGCCGGATTGTATCATATCTTGCCGATTGCTTTTCTTGCGGTGGTCTGGATGCCGCAAATGGATCGACATTTATTTGTGGATATCCGTGACCATATTTTGCTGTCCTCTGCAATGGGACAGAAAATAAATGACTTTTATTATCGATATACACTCTATCCGGCATACGTATTCAAGACATTTGATCAAAAGATATACAACACCTGCGATCTGAGCCTGCTTGAAGAGGGTCTTGCCGGGATACTGAGGAAGCGGCTGGCTGCCAGAGATTTTCTTGATATCCGGGATGAGCGCGCAGATTTGCAAATTGAGAGCGCCGGAAAAAATCTTGTGTTCAGGTGCCGGGGTAAAACAGTATTCAATTGTCCGATAGAAACATTTTTGAACGATCCGGCCGACACATTATCGATCGTGTCTAAATCTGCTGATTCGAATAGGTTTTTTCGGTGGGCTACGTTTATCTCTCTGGTTTTCGGATTTCCCATACTGATTTACCTGCTGGTTTATCAATCCATGTGTTTTATTCTCAGGACACTCAGTAAAAGGGATAAGGTGCAGGGCATCGTTTCAGGGACATGTTTTTTGATGGGGCTCGCAACGCTGATTGCCTTTAGCCATCATCGGGCAACGGAGGTGACTGAACAAAATTTTGAAGCCGTTATTGCATCTGATCGGTGGCAGGACCGGGTGGCTGGGCTGAAATTTGCCATTGATCGTAAAACGGATATTGCCCGGTTCGGGACATATTCTGAAATGTTGAACAGTCACCATATTCCTGAGCGTTATTGGCTGGCGAGGGCGTTGAGATTCAGCCGGTCATCCAGCGCAACGGCAGATCTTGCTGCGTTGCTGAATGATCCTCAGCCCAATGTCGTATGTATGGCTCTTCAGTCGCTGGGTGCCCGGAGGGATCGCCGGTTTGTCCGGGTAATACTGGAAACGATTGAACAATCGAAAAACTGGTATGTTCAGTGGTATGGATACAAGGCCATGAGGAAACTGGGATGGGTTCAAAAAAACTCAGCCTGAAGATGCTGGGATGCTGCTTTGTTGCTATCGGGATAGTTGAAATTTTATCGAGGCTGTTTTTCTTGGCTTTTCAAGCAGACCCGATGGCAATTCTTGCGATTGCCCGGAGCCTTGAGATCGCTTCGGTTCTTTTTATTGCGTTCAGAGAAACCGGTGGTCTGGCCTGTATCGGTATCATTCCGGCACGAGTGATTCAGGGGGTCGGGCGTGGAATGATCTGGTCTGCCGGTTTTGCCGGGATCGTTGCTATCGGCTTTCTCCTTATTTATGCTGCCGGTGGGAATCCGCTGCATCTGTTCCACGTCCGTTTGCCGGAGAGCGGGTTCAGGCTGATGCTTTATTTTATAGTCGGAGGGGGATTGGGACCGGTGGCGGAGGAAATGTTTTTCCGGGGATTGTTGTATTCCTATTTCAGGTCCTGGGGGCTTGCAGCAGC
>ENA-ORCT01000578-ORCT01000578.1-marine-metagenome-genome-assembly--contig:-NODE-578-length-16887-cov-3.432243_pt1 | contig 16887 bp, 15 predicted proteins | sample MGYA00248632_ERZ508511 | MGnify/ENA primary metagenome ERZ508511 (study PRJEB26182, sample SAMN06268839) | marine metagenome | isolation source: Tt an P1-techrep anaerobic enrichment on pine from sediment...
TAACCGCGCACTACCTGATCACGTGCGGTCGTGGCGGAATTGGTAGACGCGCAGCGTTGAGGTCGCTGTGGGGTAACTCCCGTGGAAGTTCGAGTCTTCTCGACCGCACCATTCTCTCCCCTTCTCAAGTTGGACCTGCCTGGCGCAGAGGCGAAATCGACTTGCTGCGCCGCAGCCAAGTTTCCCGAATTGGCGAAATGAGGAGGCGAATCGGCGGAAAATCGGGTGTTATTTGGTCGATAATCCTGTTTTCGCCCTGGCGGCCCCTCTTTCCAGATTCTCCGTTGCCATCAGGAGTCAGAGTGCTACCGTTTGGGGCAACGGACAGAGAATCCGCACGACAAGCGCGGCCTTGCCGCGCGTGGCAACAGGGGAATGACTTTTGAGTGGCGAAACCGGCAACGGATTCGTGGTCTTCGACCGCGTTCAGAAGAGCTATGACGGCGTTACGCTCGTCGTAAAAGACCTCAACCTCTCGATCGGCAAGGGCGAGTTCCTGACCATGCTGGGGCCCTCGGGCTCGGGCAAGACAACCTGCCTGATGATGCTGGCGGGGTTCGAGACCGCCACCCATGGCGACATCCTGCTCGACGGCCAGCCGATCAACAATATCCCGCCGCACAAGCGCGGCATCGGGATGGTGTTCCAGAACTACGCGCTGTTCCCGCACATGACCGTGGCCGAGAACCTCGCCTTTCCGCTGGAAGTGCGGAAGATGGGGAAGTCGGAGCGCGAGGAGAAGGTCAAGCGCGCGCTGGAGATGGTTCAGATGGGCGAGTTCGGCGGCCGGAGGCCGGCGCAGCTTTCGGGCGGGCAGCAGCAGCGCATCGCGCTGGCCCGTGCGCTGGTCTTCGAGCCCGAGCTGGTGCTGATGGACGAGCCGCTGGGCGCGCTGGACAAGCAGCTGCGCGAGCACATGCAGTTCGAGATCACCAACCTCGCCCACCAGCTGGGCATCACCACCGTCTACGTGACCCACGACCAGACCGAGGCGCTGACCATGTCGGACCGGGTGGCCGTGTTCAACGACGGCCGCATCCAGCAGCTGGCCGCGCCCGATGCCCTCTATGAAGAGCCCGAGAACAGCTTCGTCGCCCAGTTCATCGGCGAGAACAACACGCTGGAAGGCACCGTGCAGGAGATCAGGGACGGTGTGGCGCTGGTCAAGCTCGACGATGGCGAGCTGATCGACGCCAAGCCGGTCAACGTCTCGAAGCCCGGCGAGCGGACGCTGGTCTCCATCCGCCCCGAGCGGGTGGAATTCAACAAGGACCGGCTCAGCCCCGAGGCCCATACCCTGAAGGCCGAGGTGCTGGAATTCATCTACATGGGCGACATCTTCCGCACCCGGCTGCGCGTGGCCGGCAAGGAGGATTTCGTGATCAAGACACGCAACGCCCCCGATCAGCGCCGCCTCAAGCCCGGCGAGCAGATCGAGATCGGGTGGCTGCCGGAGGATTGCCGCGCGCTGGATGCCTGAGGGCCCCGGCGCGTTCAGCCCTGCATCCTGCCCGGGGATGGGGGGAATATCGACAACGGGCGATAAACAAGGAGATATATCGCATGAAACTCAAAAGCATTCTGCTGATGACGGGCGCTGCGCTCGTGGCGGCGCCGGCGGCGTTCGCCGAAGAAATGGCTGACAGCATGACGCTGGTCAGCTGGGGCGGGGCCTACCAGGCCAGCCAGACCAAGGCCTATTCCGAGCCCTACAAGGCGATGAACGAAGGCCTTGAGGTTGTTTGGGACGAAAGCTCGAACGAGGCCGTGGCCAAGCTGCGCGCCATGAGCGAAGCCGGCAACATCACCTGGGACCTGGTCGACGTGGTGGCCTCGGACGCCATCCGCCTGTGCGACGAAGGCCTGGCCATGGAATACGACCCGGACGAGCTGCTGGCGCCCGCGCCCGACGGCACGTCCGCTTCGGAAGACTTCGGCAACATGATCGTCAGCGACTGCTTCATCCCGCAGATCGTCTACTCGACCACCGCCGGCTACCGCACCGACAAGGTTGGCGACACGCCGCCGACCTCGATCTGCGCCTTCTTCGACACCGAGGCCTATCCCGGCAAGCGCAGCCTGGAAAAGCGCCCGATCAACAACATGGAATGGGCGCTGCTCTGCGACGGCGTGGCCAAGGAAGACGTCTATGACGTGCTGGAAACCGAGGAAGGCCAGGCCCAGGCCTTTGCCAAGCTCGACACCATCAAGGACGACGTGATCTGGTGGTCGGCCGGCGCCGACACGCCGCAGCTGCTGGCCGATGGCGAGGTCGTCATGGGCACCACCTATAACGGCCGCCTGTTCTCGCTGATCGAAGAGCAGAAGCAGCCTGTGGCCATGCTGTGGGATGCGCAGGTGTTCGACCTCGACGGCTGGATCATTCCCACCGGCCTGCCGGCGGACCGTCTGGCCCGCGTGAAGGATTTCGTGCGCTTCGCCACGGACACCCAGCGCCTGGCCGACCAGGCCAAGTACATCTCCTACGGCCCGGCCCGCGCCTCTTCGGCGCCGCTGGTGGACAAGCACGCGGAACTGGGCATCGACATGGCTCCGCACATGCCGACCGACCCGAACAACGCCAAGAACACCTTCCTCTACAACTACGAGTGGTGGGCGGATTACCGCGACGACCTGGACGCCAAGTTCCAGGCCTGGCTGGCGAAATAAGAGCGTCTGAGAACGCCTGAATGCCCGGGGAGGGGCCGCAACCGGCCCCTCCCCACCCAAAGAAAAAGACAACAGGGAAAATCATGAGCGACGCAACCGACACCGGACCGGTTCTGGCCGCCGACGGAACCCCGCTGAAACGCAGCCTGCAAAGGGCGCTTCGGGCGCAGAAACTGAGGGCGCTGGCCCTGATCGCGCCGCTTTTGATTTTCATCCTGGTGACGTTCATCGCACCGATCGCGGACATGCTGTTCCGCTCGGTCGAGAACCAGATCGTCTCGGAGACCCTGCCGCGGACCGTGATCACGCTGCAGGACTGGGACGCCGACTCGGGCGAGGCCCCGGGCGAGGCGGTCTTCGCCGCGCTGGCCGCCGACCTGAAGGTGGCAGCCGAGGCCAAGACCCATACCAAGGTGGGCGTCCGGCTGAACTATCAGAAGACCGGCATCGCCTCGCTGTTCCGCAAGTCCGGCCGCAAGGTCAATCGCTGGGACCTGGAGGCCGACGCGCCCTTCAAGGAGAAATTCCTCGATATCGACGAGGACTGGGGCGATCCCGAGGTCTGGCAGACCATCCAGACCTATTCCTCGCCCTACACCGCGGGCTATTTCCTGAACTCCGTCGATATGGAGCTGGGCCCGGACGGCGTGCAGTCGGTCGACGAGGATCTCGCCATCTACCGGCTGCTTTTCAACCGGACGCTTTTCATGAGCCTGGTGATCATGGGCAGCTGCGTTTTGCTGGGCTATCCGATCGCCTTCCTGCTGGCGAACCTGCCGCTCAGGACCTCGAACATGCTGATGATCCTGGTGCTGCTGCCGTTCTGGACATCGCTGCTGGTGCGAACCTCGAGCTGGAAGGTGTTGCTGCAGCAGCAGGGCGTGATCAACGATGTTCTGGTCTGGGCCGGGCTGGTGGATGACGCTGGGCGCCTGGTGATGATCAACAACCAGTTCGGCACGATCGTGGCCATGACCCACATCCTGCTGCCCTTCATGATCCTGCCGCTCTATTCGGTGATGAAGACCATCCCGCCCTCCTATGTGCGCGCGGCCAAGTCGCTGGGCGCGACCAACTGGACCGCCTTCTGGCGGGTCTATTTCCCGCAATCGGTGCCGGGGATCGGCGCGGGCTGCATCCTCGTCTTCATCCTGGCCATCGGCTACTACATCACGCCCGAACTGGTGGGGGGCACCGACGGCACATTCATCTCCAACCGGATCGCCTATCACATCTCGCGCTCGGGCAACTGGGGGCTGGGGGCCGCGCTGGGCACGATCCTGCTGGCCGTGGTGCTGGTGCTTTACTGGGTCTACGACAAGATCGTGGGCATCGACAATGTGAGCCTGGGATAAGGAGAAGAGACGATGGAACTGCCCCCTTATGCCACGCTGGGCCAGCGCATCTGGCACTATGGCTTCAAGGTGATCTGCGCGCTGATCTTCTTCTTCCTGATCGCGCCGATCCTGGTGATCATCCCGCTGAGCTTCAACGCCGAGGATTTCTTCACCTTCACCCCGGGCATGCTGGCCTTCAAGGCCGAGGCCTATTCGCTGAAGCACTACGAGGATTTCCTCACCAACCCGGACTGGCAGCAGGCGCTGCGCAACTCGGTGCAGATCGCGCCGGTGGCCACCATCCTGTCGGTGAGCCTGGGCACGCTGGCGGCGATCGGGCTGAGCCAGCCGCATGTTCCCTTCCGCCGGCCGATCATGGCCATCCTGATCTCGCCGATGATCGTGCCGCTGATCATCTCGGCGGCGGGGATGTATTTCTTCTACAGCCGGATCGGGCTGCAGGGCACCTATTCCGGCGTGGTTCTGGCCCATGCGGCGCTGGGTATCCCCTTCGTCATCATCACCGTGACCGCCACGCTGGTGGGCTTCGACCAGTCGCTGACGCGGGCCTCGGCCTCGCTGGGTGCCGACCCGGTGCGGACCTTCTTCAAGGTGCAGATGCCGCTGATCCTGCCGGGGGTGATCTCGGGCGGGCTGTTCGCCTTCATCACCTCCTTCGACGAGGTGGTGGTGGTGCTATTCGTGGGCTCGGCCGGGCAGAAGACGCTGCCCTGGCAGATGTTCACCGGGCTGCGCGAGCAGATCAGCCCCACCATCCTGGCGGTGGCGACGATTCTGGTGGCGATCTCCATCCTGCTGCTGACCTCGGTCGAACTGCTGCGCCGCCGCTCCGAACGGCTGCGGGGCATGTCGCCGGGCTGATCCGGCGCCGTGGAAACGGCCCAATATAGCCCGCCGACGCGGGATTGTTCACGGCGCGGCGCCCGGTTTCCGGGGGCCGCGTTTTTTTCATTTCATTGGCAGTGAGGGGTCTTTTTTTCGCCACGTTCGTGGTGTCGTTAACAAAGGTTAACCCCTGGGCGGGGGCGCCTCGCAGCGAGGCATGTGGCGATTGTAAAAGGAAAGGTAATGGCCCGAAAACATAAGTGGTTTGAACTGACCGGTTTCAGAATGAAACCTGTCAATGGTGACGGTGACGACAACTGGATCGACCTGTCGGAGCGCAGCTACGGCGCCCGGATGAACGGCGGTGACGGAGACGACGTTCTGATCGGAACGGTCTATCGCGACCGCATCAATGCCGGCGACGGCAACGACACGGTCACGGGCGGCGAAGGCAACGACCGGATGCATGGAAATGACGGCGTCGACACGGCCGTCTATGCCGGCTCGATCCTCGATTTTTCCTGGGCCGAGGGCAGGGGGCACCGGCTGATCATCACCGACATGAACGCCGCTGACGGTGACGAGGGCACCGACACGCTGCGGCATTTCGAGGTGCTCCAGTTCGGCGATTACACCCTCGACCTGACGGCGAACAACGCGCCGATGGTGCTGCTGGAGGCCCAGGGCACGGACGAGGACACCGCCTTCGACTTCAGCTTCGACGCCTATGATTTCGACGGTGGCACGGTGAGTGTCGACAGCCTCACCGTCACCGGGGGCGGCACGCTGACCCTGTTGCCCGGCAGCACCGATCTGACGCCCGGCACCGGCACCGGCGCGCAATTCACGGCAAGCTTTGACCCGGGGTCGGCCTATCAGTCCCTGGCCGTGGGCGAATCCGTGACCGAAACGGTCGAGCTGGTCGTGTCCGACGGGCAGGGCGGCAGCACCACCCAGACGGTCGACCTAGTGATCGACGGGGTGAATGACGGGCCCACCGCGAATGATGACAGCGCTGTCGTCGGCGAGGATGGACCGGGCATCGTCATCGACCTGCTGGGCAACGATACCGACCCCGACGCCAGCGACGTGCTGGGCATCGACAGCTTCGATTTCTCGGGGCTGCAGGGCAGCGTGACCGACAATCACGACGGCACGGTCACCTACGACCCCAACGGCGCGTTCGAGGGCCTCGCCGCCGGCGAAACCGCCCTCGACAGCTTTACCTACACGGTCAGCGACGGGAACGGCGGTTTTGACACCGCGACCGTCGAGGTCACCGTGGAAGGCGCCGACGACGTCGTGGCCAATCCCGCCGTGGTTGCGGATTTCGACGGCGTGGCCGAGCGCTTCCCGCGGGATTACCTTGGCCTGAACTGGTCGCCCCTGTGGTACGCCCTGCCGGCGGACCGGCCCGGCACGGACACCGGCTACTACAACGGTTTGGTCTCGGGGGATCAGGTCGGATACAACTCGGGCGGGCTCAACGTCGAGATCACCGGCACTGATTTCGATTTCGAGAGCGGCTATTTCACCGCCGCCTGGCGCGACGGCCTCACCCTGCGGGTGACCGCCTATGACGATGGCGTGCAGGTCGGCCAGCAGGTCGCGTCGCTGGATACGTCGGGCCCCTCGTTCATCGAGTTCGACGATGCCATCTTCGACTCGGTCGACCGCGTGCGGTTCGAGAGCTTCGGCGGCACCGATGCCGGGCTTGCCTACGCCGACCCGCAGTTCGTCGCCGACGACCTGACCTTCTTTCTCTGAGAAGACCGGGCGGAACAGGGCAGGGGCCGCCATTGCGCGGCCCCTTTTCCTTTCCGGGCCTCAGTGCCCCAGCAGCGCCAGCCAGACCCAGACGGTCAGCAGCGACGTGGCGGTGCCGATCAGCACGCTGGAGGCGGCCACGCGCTTGGCCGCGCCATACATGTTGGCGAAGATATAGGTGTTGATCCCCGGCGCCATGGCAGCGGTCAGCACGGCCGAGCGGAACTGCCCGGTGGACAGGTTCAGCGCGCTGCCCATGCCCCAGACGATCGCCGGGTGGATCAGCAGCGAGACGCTGACGGCGAAGACGATGGTCCGGAGATCGCCCTCGGGCCGGTAGCGGTAGAGCACCCCGCCCAGACCGAACAGCGCCGCGGGCAGCGCCGCCCGCGTCATCAGGTCGATCGCGTCGGTCAGCGCGCCGGGCAGCGACAGGCCGGACAGGTTCACGATGAAGCCCGCGGTGATCCCCAGCACCAGCGCGTTCGAGAACATCGCCTTGAGGATCGCCCCCGAGGTTCCCGCCAGCCCCTTGCCGCGGTTGCGGATGACCTCCATCACCGTGATGCCGATGCCGTAGCAGAAGGGCGAATGGATGGCGATGATGGCGTAGTTCGGCTCCAGCGCGTCCGGGCCATAGGCGCGCTCGGTGATGGGCAGGCCCAGCAGCAGCGAGTTGGAAAAGAGCCCCACGAAGCCAATGGCCACGCTGTCCTCCCAGCTGCGCTTGAACAGCAGCCGCGCGCCCGCCATCCCGATGAGGAAGCCCGACAGCGCGCCGGTGTAGAAGCTGACCAGCAGGCGAGGGTCGAAATTCTGGCCCAGGTCCAGGGTGGAGATGGCGCGGAACAGCAGGAAGGGGATGGCAAATTGCTGGGTGAAGCGCATCAGCGCATCCACGCCCGCATCCGAGAACAGCCCCCGCCACACCGCCGCGTAGCCGAACCCCAGAACCAGGAAGACCGGCAGGATGACGTCGAGCAGGGCCTGCATCTAGACCTCGTAGCTGATGGTCATCCCGTCAAAGGCGGGGCTGATATGTTCGGGGGTCTCGGCCTCCACGGTGGCATAGTCGAGGTCGATATGCATGTTGGTCAGCACCGCGCGGGCGGGCTTGAGCCGCTCGATCCATTCCAGCGCCTTGTCGAGATGCAGGTGGGTGGGGTGCGGCGTGCGGCGCAGCGCGTCGAGCACCAGGCAGTCCAGCCCTTCGAGCTTGCCCCAGCTTTCCTCGTACATCTCGGCCACGTCGGGCAGATAGGCGAGGCCGCCGATACGGAACCCCAGCGCGTCGATGGCGCCGTGGTTGACCTTGAAGGGCGCCAGCGTCACCGCGCCGCCCGCGCCCTCGATCACCACGTCGCCCTTGATGGTGTGCATCTCCAGGATCGGCGGGTAGGGCGAGCCCTCGGGCTGCACGAAGGCATAGCCGAAGCGCGAGAACAGCGCGTCCTGCGTGTCGCCATCGGCCCAGACCGGCAGGCGGGTGCGGGTGTTGAAGACGATCTGGCGCAGGTCGTCCAGCCCGTGGGTGTGATCGGCATGGGCATGGGTGAAGACCACGGCGTCGAGCTCCCCCACACCCTCGCGCAGAAGCTGCGAGCGCATGTCCGGCGAGGTGTCGATCAGCACGCGGGTGGTGCCGGCCTGCGTTTCCCGCTCGATCAGCATGGAGCAGCGGGTGCGCTGGTTCCTGGGTTCGTCCGGGTCGCAGGCGCCCCAGTGCCCGCCCAGCCGGGGCACGCCCCCGGAGGAGCCGCAGCCCAGGATGGTGAAGCGCAGCGCGCCCATCAGGCGGCCTCTTGCCAGGCGGCGGCCTTGCGGAACAGCCGCTCGAAATTGGCCTGGGTCCGGGCCGCGAAATCGGCGTAGTCGAGGCCGAAGACCTCGGCGCCCACGCGCGCGGTATGGGCGGTGTAGGCGGGCTCGTTGCGCTTGCCGCGATAGGGCGGGGGCGCGAGATAGGGCGCGTCGGTTTCCACCAGGATGCGGTCGACCGGGGCGGCGGCGAAGATCTCGCGCAGCTCGGCCGATTTCGGGAAGGCGGCGATGCCCGACATCGACAGGTAGAAGCCGAGGTCGAGCGCGGCCTTCGCCAGCCCGGCGCTGGACGAGAAGCAGTGCATCACGCAGGCGTAGGCGCCGTTGCGGTATTCCTCGGCCAGGATGCGGGCCATGTCGTCGTCCGCGGCGCGGGAATGGATGATCAGCGGCAGGCCGGTCTCGCGCGCCGCCGCGATGTGGATGCGCAGGCTTTGCTGCTGCACCTCGGCGCTTTCGGCGGTGTAGTGATAGTCGAGCCCGGTCTCGCCTAGCCCCACGAATTTCGGGTGTTTGGCCAGCGCCACCAGTTCGTCGACCGTGACCAGCGGCTCTTCGGCGGCGCTCATCGGGTGGGTGCCGGCGGCGAAGAAGACGGGGGCGTAGGTCTCGGCGATGGCCTGCACCTGCGGCAGGTTCCGCAGCTTGGTGCAGATGGAGACCATGCGGGTGACCCCGGCCTCGGCGGCGCGGGCGATGATTTCGGGAAGCTCGCCTTCGAAATCGGGGAAATCCAGGTGGCAGTGGCTGTCGGTAATCTCGGGGGTCTGCGTCATGAATATGCCTGCGGGGCGGCGAGGCGCGCCGCCATGTCGTCGATCCTGAGCACCGTATCTAGAATGAGCGCGGCGGGGTCAAGGTTGACCGCCTTGCCCTGGCGCGCCCGCGTGCCGAGCTCCTGCGCGGCCTCGGCCCAGGCGCGCGCGGCATTGGCATCGGGGCAGAGGCGCGCCATCAGCGCGGCCTCGCCCTCGGCCGCCTCGGGGGAAGGGGGGCCGGCCACGCCGGTGCGCGCCAGCCGGGTCAGGAACAGATCGAACAGGCGCAGCATCAGGTCGAAGCGCGGCTCGGCCCCCTTGCCGGCGGCGCTTTCGGCCAGCTTCAGCATGCGCGGGCGGTTCAGCGGCGCGAAGAGGCCCACGATCTCGGAATACAGCGCCAGCCCGTCGAGATTGGCGAGCCGTATCGCCTCGCCCACCGAGCCGCCGGACAGGGCGGTCAGGGCCTCGGTCCGGTCGGTCTCCATGCCCGCGGCGGCCAGCGCCGCGGCCATCTCCGCCTCGCCCAGCGTCGAGAGCCGCAGCTCGCGGCAGCGCGAGCGGATGGTGGGCAACAGGCGCGAGGGCTGGTGCGCGACCAGCAGGATCACCGCGTCCTCGGGCGGCTCCTCCAGCAGCTTCAGCAGGGCGTTGGCGGCGTTGGGGTTCATCTCGTCGGCGGCGTCGACGATGACCACCCGCCGCCCGCCCTCGGCCGCCGACAGGGCGAAGAAGTTCTTCAGCTTGCGCGCCTCGTCCACGGTGATGACGGTTTTCAGCCTGCCCTTCTTTTCGTCCACCGCGCGGCGCAGCAGGAACAGCCGCGGCTCGGACAGCGCGGCCATGCGGCGCACGGCGGGGTGATCGGGATCGGTATCGAGGCTGGCCGGGGCAGGGGGCGCGTCGCCGAACAGGCCGCCGCCCTCCTCGGTGGGCCGGGTCAGCAGGAACCGCGCGATGCGCCAGGCCAGCGTCGCCTTGCCCACCCCGCGCGGGCCGGTGATCAGCCAGCCGTGATGCAGCCGGCCGGTGTTGAACGCGTCCAGAAAGGCGGCCTCGGCGGCGGACTGGCCCAGCAGCGCGGAGGTCTCGCGCGGGTGGGGCGCGCCTTCGACGCGGTCGGGTTCCAGAACATCATCGCTCATGACAGGTGCTCATGGGCGATGCGGGCCACGTCCGCGGCCACGGCGTCGATGTCGCGGGTGCCGTCGACCACCACGCAGCGGCCGGGAAATTCGCGCGCCAGCGCCAGGAAGGCCGCGCGCATCTGCGCCTGCATGCCCTCGCCGAAATCCTCGAACCGTTCCTCGGTGCCGTTGCGCCCCTTGGCGCGCGACAGGCCCAGGGCAGGGTCCATGTCGATGACGAAGGTCAGGTCGGGCTCGCGCCCGATCATCATGGCGTGCAGGTCGTCCACCAGGCCGCGCAGGTCGCCCCGTGTGATGCCCTGGTAGATGCGGGTGGAATCGGCAAAGCGGTCGCAGACCACCACCTTGCCGGCCTCCAGCGCGGGTTGGATGGTCTTTTCCAGGTGGTCGCGGCGGGCGGCGGTGAACAGCAGGATCTCGGTCTCGGCCGACCAGCGCTCGGGGTCGCCCTCCAGCACCAGGCGGCGGATCTCCTCGGCGCCGGGCGAGCCGCCGGGCTCGCGCGTCAGCACCACGTCGCGGCCCTCGGCCTCCAGCCGTTCGGCCAGCAGCCGGGCCTGGGTGGATTTGCCCGACCCGTCGATGCCCTCGAAGGTGATGAACAGGCCGCGCTTCGCCATCAATTCAGGGCCTGCGCCTCGCCGATGAGCTTGCGCAGCAGCACCTCGGCCGCGGTGCGCAGGCGGGGCAGGAAGCCGCCCCGGGCCACGGCCTGCTCGGCCACCAGGGGCACCTCGACGGTCTCCATCCCCGGCATTTCGACCTCCAGCGTGGCGATCGGCTGGCCGGCGGCGATGGGCGCCTCCAGCGGCGAGGTATAGGTGACCTTGGCGTTGACCTTTTCCTGCAGCAGGGCGGGCACCAGCAGCTCGATATCCTCGCCGGCGATCACGCCCACGGCGCGCGCATCGCCCAGCCAGACCGGCGCCGTGGCCAGCCGCGTGCCCTTTTCGACCACCGTTTTCTGCAGGAACTGGCGGAAGGCCCAGTTGACGATGCGCTCGCCCTCTTCACTGCGCTCCTCGGCCGAGTTCAGGCCCGAGATCACCAGGATCACCCGGCGGTCGCCCTGCCGGGCCGACCCCACAAGGCCATAGCCGGCCTCTTCGGTATGCCCGGTCTTCAGCCCGTCGGCGCCGATGCCCAGGCTCAACAGCGGGTTGCGGTTGAAGCGGTTCTTGGGCGCGCGCTCGTCATAGCCGAACTCGGCCAGAGAGAAGTAGCCGTAATATTCCGGGAACTCGGTGATCAGGCGGTTGGCCAGGATCGCCAGGTCCTTCATCGACATGCGCTGGTTGGGATGCGGCCAGCCGCTGGCATTGGCAAAGGTCGATTGCGTCATGCCCAGCGCCTGGGCGCGCTCGGTCATCAGCCGGGCGAAGGCCTCCTCGGTGCCGGCCAGCCCCTCGGCCACCACCACGCAGGCGTCATTGCCCGACTGCACGATGATGCCCTTGATCAGGTCCTCGACCCGGGGGCGGTCCTGCTCGTCCAGGAACATGGTGGAGCCGCCCATTTCCTTGGCCTTGGTCGAGACCGAGAACTGCGTGTCCAGCGTCACCCGCCCGTCGCGCAGCGCCTCGAACAGCATGTTCAGCGTCATCAGCTTGGACATCGAGGCCGGCGGCAACGGCATGTCGGGGTTCTTGCTCAGCAGCACGGTGCCGGTGGTCTGGTCCAGCACATAGGCCGCGGTGGCGCGGGTTTCAAAGGCGCGGGCCGGGGCCGACAGCAGCAGGGTGGCTGCCAGGCCGGTCAGCAGGATGGTCAGAAGGCGCATGGCTCAGTCCTTGTGCTCTCGGCGTGGGTCAGTTGGTCACGAAATAGGCGTCCGCATAGCCCAGCCCCTTGATCTTCTTCAGCAGCGCGGCGCGTTCGGTGGTCGAACGGGCCGGCCCGACGATGACGCGCCAGAAGGTCTTGCCGCGGCTTTCCTGTTTCAGGATCGTGGGCAGGATGCCGGCCTTGCGCAGGGTCGCACCGCTGCGGTCGGCATTGGCCTGCACGCTGAAGATCCCGATCTGGATGAAGGGCTTTTCCAGCTTGCCGGGCTGGGGCTTGGGGGCAGGCTTGGGCGCGGGAACGGCGGCCGCTTGGGCGCTGGCGGCCTGTTCCTCGGCCCCGGCCTCCTTGCCCTCGGCCTTGTCGATGGCCTCGGCGGCCGAGGTAAGTGGGTCGAGCGGTTCCTGCTCGATCGTTTCGGGCGCCTCCAGCGCAGCGGTTTCCGGGGCGGGCTCGGGTTCCGGCTCCGGCATCTCTTCGCGGCGCAGGGCAGTGACGTTGAGCGGCGTGGGCTGGCCCGCGACCAGCCCCAGCGCGGCGGCGGCATCGGAGGAGACCTGCAGCTTCGGCCCCGGATTCTCGCGCTCGCGCCGGAACAGCGCGCCGATCACGAATTTGCCGTTGGCCTCGTTGCGGATGATCACGCGCTCGGGGTCGGTGACGCCGGGATAGGCCACCCAGACCCCGCCCAGCGAGGGCCGCCCGTCCCAGAGCCCGTTTTCGGTGACCTGGAACACCTCGGGCGCCTCGACGTCGCGCTCGACCAGCCGGGTCGTCGTGGCGGCCGGGGGGGCGGCGTCGGTTTCCTTTTTCTTGAAAAGGGGCGTCCCCTCCTGGCATCCGGCCAGCGCCAGCGCCGCACCCAGCATGAGTGCCGTGCGCGTGATCGGAATTCCTGCCATTCTTGCCCCCTCTTGGCGCGCCCTTGTGGCTGACGCGCCTGTTGTTGGACGCCGCCGGAGCAGCGCGGTTGCCTGTCATGCCCCTTCTGGAGCGAATTTGCGGGCATGATACCGGCAGGCCCGGGCCAAGAAAAGGCCGCGCGGCCTGAGGAGGCGATTTTCGGCTGGCCGTTTCTGCGGCAAAATCGTATCTCCCATTCCTGGACCCACCCGCGCCGGAGGAGTGGCAGAGTGGTCGAATGCACCGGTCTTGAAAACCGGCGTGCGTGAAAGCGTACCGTGGGTTCGAATCCCACCTCCTCCGCCAATCGCGACCGGGATTCAACTGTCGCACGGCCTTGCCGCTTTGCTCGGTCAGTTTTTCTGTCACCCGCAAAACAGGAAGAAGGCCCAAACACTGTTGGGCCTCCTCGACTGCAAACGGTTGTCCAGTCAGCTGGAAAGCCCGACACCCGGTGCTCTGGAAGCGGGCCCGCCGCGCCAATGCCGGAAAGCCGCGAGGCAAAGTGCCGCGATCGCGACCTCGATGACAAGCGCGCCCATGACGCTTCCGGAGGGCGTGCCGTCGACTGCAAGGCTGACGAGGCGCCCGGCCGGAAAGGCGAGATACACGGTCAACGCTGCAACCAGTGCCACCGGGGTCCAGGACGGGCGAACAAGGCCCGCCAGCATGATCCCTCCGAGCGCCGCGACGCCTGCCCCGGGCGCACGCAGTTCGCTCAGGAGGCTCGCATCCGGCGCAAGCGTGATGCCGTAGCCGGCATAGAACGCGACCGGCGCGGCGAGGATGAAGCCGCCGATGGACAGTGCGGTGATTCCGGCGATGCCGAGGGTGATCTTCTGAAACTTGGAGAGGGTCATGACGATTTCCTTTCTTGATGTGGTCTGCTCGACAGGTCAGGCAGCGGCGCCCCATGCGCCGGCGCGGGCCGCCCGGCGGCGAACGGGTTGAAGTCTACGGGCGCACACCCGAGCGTGCGCTCGACGCCGCCGGTGGCGAGGGCGTTGCGGCCGTCGAAGGTTTCGCGGGCGATGTCCGTGACGGTGTCGGCGAAGACGGAGCCTGCGGCTGGCTCAAGTTCCGCATGGAAGTGCTCGGCCGAAATCGGTGCGTCGCACGCCGGAAAGCCGGCTGCCCGGCTGAGCGCCCCTGCCACGTCGGAGAAGCTCATCAGGCGCTGCCCTGTCGGGTTCGTGGATCCGCCCGGCGTGCGTCTCGTCGGTCGGCGTGGCAACGGCGGCATCGGCCAAGTCACCGACATCGATGATGGGGTGGGGTGTCACGGGTATCCTCCGCAGGTTTGATGACATCCAACGGATAGCGGGGGGCCGGCGCGCCGGTCTTGGCGCGGCATGTCAGCCTGTTGGCAGAAGGCGCCAATGCCTTGGCGGCGCTCAGGCTCGGCCGGACAGGGCCGCCTTGCGCCACGCGGCCGGCGTGTGCCCGTTCCATCTCTTGAAAGCGCGGCTGAAGGTGCTTTGTTCCGCGTAGCCGGTCAGAAATGCGACTTCCGCAAGGGCGTAGTCCGTTTCGCTGAGCAGACGCTGCGCCAGTGCGAGACGGGTCTGTTCCGCGAGGTCCCGATAGGCAATGCCCTCATCAGCCATACGGCGCTGGAGGGTCCTCGCACTCATCCCAAGTTGCCTGGCGATCACGCTCAAGGTGGGGACACCGTCGCTCAGCGACCGTTCTATCTCGGCGCGAACGACCGGTTCGAGCGCCCGGTCTTCGGGAAAGGCCGCCAGTTCCCGCTCCAGATGGCTGTCGAGGAATTCCGATATCGCTGCATCCCCGAGACGGTTGCCCGCATGCAGCATCGCCCCGGAGATTTCGAGACCGTCGCGATCCGATCCGAAATGGATCGGGCAGCGGAAATGGGCCTCGTAGGCACGGATGTCGGCTGGCCGTTCGTGCGAGAAGTGTATGGCGACCGGGGTGAACGGCTCACTGCTGACCTCGCGGCTGATGGCGGTACCTGCTGCCACCGCGAGTTCAGTCGCCATACGTTCGCCAAGTCGCCGGTCTTCTCCTTTGCGGATTGCCATGAAAGCCGAGTCACCGCCGCGCACTACGGTGTAGTTCGCGACGCTGGTCACGACGCGCCCATAGCGCTCGACCCGCTGGAATGAGCTCAGCAAATCGGTAGCAGATTTGAAAGCAAGCCCGAATGCTCCGTAGTCGTCGCACCGCATTGACGCACCGAGCGTGACGGCAATCGAGCGGCCGCCCTTGTCTTCTGCCGCTATGCGCTCCAGCAGGTCGAAGAACGTGGCATCGGGAACGAGCGGAGGACTTGTCTGTGTGCCACCTTCCTTTTTTCCGACGGCTTCCAAGAGGCCGCCCCGCCTACCTACCGAGTCCGGCGGCAGAAGATGATGAAGCTTTTCCAGAAAGATGCCCGAGACGTGGCCCATGGCCAATGAGTACCAGCTAACTCTATGCACACCAAACAAGAAACGGCGCGATCCGCCTGTGTTCAGACGAGGTAGAGAGCGTGCTATCCCGGTCCCGCCCCCTCCGCCATCGAACGCGACTGAAATCCAACCATCGGCGAACAGCGCGTGTTGCCCCCAAGATCACTATGCCTGTGCTTCTGCCGGTGACCTGCGCGAAGATGCCGAGGCGATTGGGCCGCCACCGCGACCGCCATGCCGGGGGCGTGGCAGTGTGCTGGTCTGTTTCCAAAGAACAGGGGGTAGCAAAGTCACTGAACGAACGGCGGGTTGTCGGGGCTTTTGCCATTCCCTGCGAAGTTGACCGAGAATTCTCCTGAAGGCGCGCTCCATGCCCGTCGACCCGTCACCCTATCGAAGGGCGGCCCGAGCGTAGCTGCGCACGGGCACGCCTATCGAATGGTCGATCAAGCTGGAACGGCCAACGACCCACTACATCCGGCGCACCAGGGGCGACGACGAGGTTCGGCCCCGCCATGCGGGCAACAACGGACAGATTTTCGCGTGGGACGACCCGCCGCCGACCGGGCATCCTGGTGCGGACTACGGGTGTCGCCGTAGGGCTGAGCCCGGCGGGGGTGAACGGCCATAAACGGGCGCGGTATGAGAAAAAGGTATCGTGCCATCCGGATATGGCATTTGCTGTTTGGCGGGGAATGGATTTCGCTGGTCCCAGCCCCTCCAACCGGACTGCGCGCGACAGCTCGAACTGCGTGTGCTGTTCCACGGAAACAGGATGAACGAAGATGTACGATTTGCTCCTCAAAGGTGGCCGTGTGATCGATCCCTCTCAGGGGCTGGACGGTCACTTCGACGTTGCCTTTGAGGGCGGCAAGGTAGCCGCGGTCAAGGCCGGGATCGATGGCTCCGAGGCGCGTGACGTCCGCGATGTGTCCGGCATGATCGTCAGCCCCGGCCTGATCGACCTGCACACCCATGTCTACTGGGGCGGCACCTCGCTGGGCGTCGATGCCGAGACCATCGCGCGGCGCAGCGGCACGACCACCTTCGTCGACGCCGGCAGCGCGGGGGCGGGCAACATCGCGGGGTTCCGCAAGCATATCATCGAGCCCTCGGAGCCGCGCATCCTGGCCTATATGAACATCTCCTTCCCCGGCATCTTCGCCTTCTCCAAGACCGTGATGGTCGGCGAATGCGAGGATCTGCGCCTTCTGGATGCGCGCGAATGCCTGCGGGTGGCGCGCGAGAACCAGGATATCGTGGTGGGCATGAAGGCGCGCGTGGGGGCCAAGGCCGGCGGCAATTCCGGGCTGGCGCCGCTGGCGCTGGCGATCGAGGTGGCGGACGAGCTGGGCCTGCCGGTCATGGCCCATATCGACAACCCGCCGCCGACCCGCGAAGAGGTGCTGGGCGCGCTGCGCCCGGGCGATATCCTGACCCA
>ENA-ORCT01000579-ORCT01000579.1-marine-metagenome-genome-assembly--contig:-NODE-579-length-16865-cov-3.274005_pt1 | contig 16865 bp, 29 predicted proteins | sample MGYA00248632_ERZ508511 | MGnify/ENA primary metagenome ERZ508511 (study PRJEB26182, sample SAMN06268839) | marine metagenome | isolation source: Tt an P1-techrep anaerobic enrichment on pine from sediment...
AATTCGGTATTACAAATATATGAACATTAAATGGAACTATGCAATACAAAGTACTAAAAATTTTGAAATATTTTTAGACACAACCCATATATCGCTCATTTCTAACTTCTTAAAGGAACGAAAAAATTAAGTCATTTACATTTATTTTTTTCAAAAAGGATAAAAGCCAGGAAAAACGACTTCAAAAAACAGAAAAGCAAGAGTAGTAAGGGGGATAAAACGAATTGTGCAAAACAGAAAAGAAAGAACCCTCTAAAGATTAATTAGTTAGGCAAAACGCCAGCAAAAACGAATGATGCTGAAAGTTTAGGAAAGGTTTAAGAAGTGTTTAATGCACCAGCCTGAATTGGGCTCGGAAAAAACTTTTGCTTTAACTGGTGCTTGGTAAAGGTGTAAAAAGCCCCCAAAAGCCCCGAAAACAGCCAAAACGACCCAACACAAACAATGACAGCCGGACCGGTAAAAAGGCCTTAAAAACGCCCTGCCGGGACCGGCTTAATTTTTGTGCACAATTCGTTTTTTGTGGCAATACGGGATATAACAGGGGAACAACAGGGGAACAAAACAGGGTTTAAAACATACTGATATATAAACGAGTATTTCTTTATGTTTTTAACTTTATGGGGCGAAAACCTTAATACATACACCGTTATTCTGTGCTTGTATTGGAGTGAAAGAACGATAAAAAACTAAAAATCAACGACTTAGAAAAAAATGAGACTAAGCGTAACGGGAAGGTATGTGCGTGTTGTTGTGGAAAGTTGAAAAATGAGCTAACTAAGGCTCAGCAGCGTAATTGCCATGGCTCCTGGACTTAACTCTCTTTCCTTCGCGAAGGGTTTCAAGTTCTACTTTAAGCCTTGCGTTTTCAGACGCCAGGCAGGTTAGCTGTTTTACTATTTCAGCAGCCAAGGCTGAATCACTGCCTGGCTCCCGCTTTAAATCATCCTTTTTTGCGTTTGTATCTTCGGGTTGGCAAGTAGGCTCTCCATCTCCAGTAAGAAGCCATTGAATATTGACCTCTGGATAAGTGGCGATAAATTTCGCCAGTATATCCTCTGTAATTCCTGTATTTGACTCAAGCGTACCCCTTGATATGCCTGTCCTGGCATAAAATTCTCGTTTGCTAATACCCAGATTTGCAACAAAATGCAAAATCCTTTGTTTAATTGGCGATATTTTTTGTTCTTTTTCTTGCACGTGGCGAAATCCTTTGTATATTTGTACTGAAACAACAGAACAAAGTTAATGGAATTAAAGATGAAAAGTCAAGAGCCGCACGAAATTAAATCAAAACTCCCGTATGGCAGTTACAAGATCCTGGCGCAAATGATGGCTGCGGACTACGAAGCTGGAACAATCAGTAAGAAGTACACCGCCGGAACAATTGAGAAAATGATGAATGGACACCGCAAGATTAAGCCGGAAGTACTGGCGACCGCCACGCGCTACATCGAAATGATTAATCCCCAAAACTAAATATCATGAAAACACTTAATTTATCATTTGCAGCTATTTTTTTCATTTTGGCCATCGCCGCTTTCTTTGGCGCTATTTTGGCACAAGCCTACTGGCACCTGGGCACCATGATTCTGTGCTTGGCGCTCACGGTTACACTTTACAACGAAGGCCGCCCATTTGTAAAGTCGTAAGCTGCCCGCATGTCTCCCTACGAATACCATAACGACCAGCTGGGTGTGCAGGCGCGCTTCATAATCAGCGGACGAAACGCTCACGAGCGTAGTTTGCAGTTGATTGGAGATCGCGGATTGAGAATGCGCATCGAGAAAGACCAGATCAGGCGGTTGCGGCCAAATGGCCCCAACACACCGATGCTGGTCAGCTGGTTGACCTTGCCGCCAAACTGGCAACGTCAGTTAATTGATTCATTTGGAGAGCCGGTTCGCCAGCTGAAACAAAGCTGGTTTGAAAAGCACTTTGAGCGCGACACCGCTGCGCTCGACTACTACCTGGGCTACCGCCTGCAAGACAACAAGCCACTGCCCGACGAGGTGATTGAAGAGTACACCCTGAACGCCTCGGTTTTAAATACAGCCGAAAAGGTTTACAACAACCGCTACTCGCTCCGAAAAGCCATGCGCGGCCAAGTGAAGGACATTTGGGGCATCGTGTCGAACGAATGCAACCGCTTTAAAGATCTTTTCCCGCATACCCTGCCCACCAACCCCGCCAGCCTGCGCCGTAAGCTGCGCGAATACAAAAAAGGCGGCTACCAGGTGCTAATTCATGGCAACTGGTGCAATAAGAGTGCACTGAAAGTTGACGAGCATGTGAATCAGCTGCTCAATAACCTGTTTGCCGATGTAGTTGAAAAACCAACACCCACCGAGATTGCCCGTCGCTACGAGGGCTTTTTGTCGGGCTACGTGGAGGTAACCAACCTCGAAACAGGCGAAGAATACAACCCGAAAGACTACCCCAAGCTATCGACAGCAACCGTGACCAACTATTTAGCCAAGTGGGTGAATAAAGCCGGAACCCACGCCCTGCGGAGTGGCAACCGTCAGGTACATATGAGCCAGTTTAAACCTTATCACACGTTAAAACAACCCACTTATGCCGGAACCATCATATCGATTGACGACCGTCAACCTCCATTTGAATATGCTAAAGGGAAACGAGTCTGGTTTTACAATGGTATCGATTTGGCAAGCGAAGCCATCACCGTGTGGGTACATGGTCAGACTAAAGAGGGCATCATCGACGACTTTTACCGCCAGCTTGTGCGTAACTACACACAGTGGGGACTTGCCCTGCCCGCGGAGCTCGAGGCGGAAATGAGTTTGAACAGCAAGTTTATCAACACCTTCCTTCAGGATGGCAATATGTTTGAGCACGTTCGTATTGAAGCCAACAACGCCCGCGGTAAACGAATTGAAGCCTATTTTCGCCAGTTGCGCTATGGGTTGGAGAAAACCCGCACCGGATGGATTGCCCGCCCCTTTGCCACAACCGAAGCCAACCAGGCAGGCCCCAAGGAAAATCCACTGATTCCTTATCAAGACATTATTCGTGGTTGTTTGCAGGACATTCAGACCTGGAACAACATGGAGCACTCTAAAATTAAAGGTAAAACCCGCTGGGAGGTTTTCATGGAAAACCAACGGCCCGATGCCAAGCCGATCAACTGGCGCGGATTTTTGCCACACCTGGGCGAACGCACAGAAACATCCTGCAAATTGGGGATCATCCGGTTCAACAACCAACAGCACCTATTGGGCGAATCGGGCATGATCTCCTACTCCAACCGCCTGATCAGCCTGATGGATCAAATTGAGGGCAAGGATGTGGTAGTGCATTGGCTTGATGATGATCAAGGGCAGGTGATTAAAGCACTGGTTTATGATGCAACAGGCCGCTACATCTGCGAAGCCATTCAGAAACCAAGCTACAGCCGCGCCAAAACTGAGCGCACACCGAAAGACATGAAAAACCGCGAAGCCATGAGCAAGTACGTGGCCAGCGTGGAAGGCTTTATCAACAGCCGTAAAAAGAGCATCGATAAAGTGACTATCGTAGACAACCGCCCCAAGACATTGAACAACGGATTCCAGATCCCAGGTTTAAACAAGACAACGACGCACGACATGCCCGAATACGACGATGCCGAAGTGCTGGACGACCTGACCGACGATTTTGACGATGATTTAAACCGCATTGAAACGGAGTATCAACCGAGTTTAAAAGACAGATTTTAACCAATAAATAAACAACTATGGCTATTACATTGACAAACGACTTCAAAGCAAAGGTAATTCACGCGATTATGGACCAGCGCGAAAGATACGATGGTTCAGACGCTCAGTTTGCCAAATCGTTAGGTATTTCAAAAAGTATTTTTTCACGGCTCAAAAAGGGCGAAACCATGGGCATTATGCGAAGCACACAATGGCTGATGCTGGGGCGCGACTTCGACATTACCCTCGAAAACCGCCGGTGGCACGTGGCCCGTACCGAGGTGTTCAACATTATTGAAGAGGACATTTTGTTCTGCAAAGCCCACGCCAAAGCGCGGATCTGCGTGGATGATTGCGGTATTGGCAAGACATTCACCGCCAAATACCTCGCCCGTCAGTTGCGTAACTGCTTTTATGTTGATGCCAGCCAGGCCAAAACCAAGCAGCAGTTTATCCGGCTCATTGCCCGAACGATGGGAGCCGAAAGCCGTGTGACTTACTTCGAAGTAAAAGAGTCGCTGAAATTTCACATTAAAACACTGACCGACCCGATCATCATTATTGACGAGGCCGGCGATTTGGAATACCAGGCATTTTTAGAGCTAAAAGAGCTTTGGAACGCCACCGAACACTCGTGCGGCTGGTACCTGATGGGAGCCGACGGCCTGCGCGCCAAAATCGACCGCGGAATCAGCAACAAGCGGGTAGGATTTGCCGAAATATTTTCGCGCTACAGCGAAAAGTACACCACCATTGTGCCGAAGGAAAAGAGCCAGCGCAACCTGTTCTATCGCCGCCTGATTACCGACACCCTGAAAGCCAACAACTGCCCTGCCGAGGAGATCAACCAGATTGTGAAGCGATGCCAGGTAAATGATGCCGACGGCTTTATTGGCGGACTGCGACGCGCCGAAGCATTACTAATCCTAAATACTGAAAATCATGCTTAAGACGACACCACACCCACGGGCAAACATCCGCATTTCGTTTGAAGATCGCGGTCAAGATTTCACCTGGTGCGAAGTAGACAGCATTGGCGAAATTGTTGAAGCGCCTGCCTATCACCGGGCCGTTTGGCTGGGATGCATCATCGACCTGGAAACGATTAAGACTGGCACTTGCTGTCAGTACATACACCCGCGCAGCGGGCGCTCTGAAATTAAATATAAGGTAACGGCTATTGACCGGGTAAATGAAGAGGAGGTATATGATGAGTAAAAAGCAAACAGTGAGAAGAATTCACTTCGACGACCAGGGACAGGACTTCTTAACATGGGATATTGACGAAAACGGGAAGGTGCTGGAATGTAAACCATTTATGGGCGGCATGTGGAACGGCAGCATAGTTGACTTTGCCTTTTTGAAGGAAGGCCGACGTCTCGAGTGCGACCACCCGCGGGTGGGGCGATGTGGTATAAAATACCGGGTTGTGAAAATCGAAAACCTGGAATCATGAGAAGATCACTCACCACCAACAACCTGTTTGACAAGCGGGTCGGGCAAACGGTCACCTTTCAAAGCCACTTGTTTGAGCAAGCCATTGGCGAGGCCGAGAAAAAAGGCATCTGGCTGATTTACGGCCCCGAGAAAAACGGAAAGACCTGGTTTACCCTGCAACTGGCCCGCGACCTGGCAGCGACCGAGAAAGTACGCTATGTAAGTGCCGAGGAAGGAACCGACAAGTCGTTTCGCGATGCCTGTCACCGGGCGGGCATCACCCGCGGCGACCGCATCATTTTTAACGAGTACATCAGCATTGAGGAGCTTGAAGAAATGATCAGTAAGCCAAAGCAGCCCAAAATAATCTTCCTAGACAACCTGGTGGTGTACGGTGACGAGCTGAAAGGGCTTGGCCTTCGCCAGTTGAGCGAGCGCCACCCCGACAAGCTGTTTGTGTGCGTTGGGCACGAAGAAAGGAAAGAGCCTTACCCGGCAGCCGCCAAGATGGCAAAAAAGCTAGCTAAAGTGTATATACAGATCCGCGGGCTGAAAGCCTTTGTAGTCTCCCGATTCGCTCCGCAAGGTGGCGAAATTACGATCAATGAAGACCTCAGCGAAATGTACTGGGGCACCGAATTAGACAACGATTAAAATGAAGCTAATGACAACGCACAAAGTAAGCAGCAAGGAGAAAAAGCAGATCAGCGAGCATGCCCGTATGGTGAAACGCTATCATACGCTATGTACTCGACTGAATATGGGACACAAGCACAAGGAAATGATACTCGAATCCTTTGGAGTGGAGAGCAGTCTCGACCTCACCATTGCCGACCTGCAAGCGATTTGCACCGAACTCGACAAACAATTGAATCCAAAGCCCAGCCAAACCGACAAGTGGCGCAAACGGGTGATGGCGGCTATTGGCGGATGGCTTCGTCTGGTGCGAAAAGAGCAAAATGCTGAAATAATCAAGGCCATTGCCTGCCGCGCAACAGGGTATAAGCACTTTGACGAAATACCCAAAGCCCGACTGGCAAACCTGTACGCAGCGTTTGTACATAAGCAAAACGATTTTAAGACCGTGGGACACATCGCCAAAGAGGAGATGGACCTGCTTGCCAGCTTGAACTGATGCCGAAAATTACGCCACTGCACTTGAAAAAGATTATTGAAGTTCAGGAAATTACCCTTGAACAAAGCCGCCGGGGCGTTTCGCAGGCGTGGACCTATCGCAACCTGATCCGCGACCGGTTCTACATCAGTAAATCGACTTACAACAAGTATCTGGCGCGCAACGCGAAGAAAGAGCTGACAGAATTGCAACAAAAAAATAATAAACAAATACGATGATGGTACTGCAAATAATATTCACCGACGACCAGATCCGTACCTTTTTCGAGGCCAACGGCTTCGAGGTGGAAGATCGCGAGTTTGGTCAGTGGAGCAAAAATACACACCGTCCTGCTGAGTGGATGACAGCCACTCATCCGGCGGTTTTATTGAAAGGGCGGTATGTGAAGGCCCGTGACCTGTTTAATCGAATTGCTGAAAAGCAAATGCGCAAGTACCTGGCTCCGGTAAACATGGAAGCCAGACGGAACATTGAAGGCGAATTTAAACAAATGACGATATGTCAAAGCACATCAACAAAGTAGAGGCCGTGCCCGAAACCTATGGCTGTCAGGGTTGCTGCTTTTTCGCCATCGAAAACATGCCCATCTGCAAGCAACTCGACTGCGAGGGCGTGATCCATAAACCTGTTAAACAATTTATTATCAACCATAACAAAAACAAAACAGATGGAAACCATTGATTTTAAAAAGCTCACCGACGAGCAAAAAAAGGAGCTTCGCCTGCAAATGGAAGCCGAAGAGCGTGCCGAAAAAGAAGCCGCTCAGCGTTTAAAAACCGATTACGAGGCATTAAAAGATGAGCAAGTGCGCGCATCGTTCAAGCGTTTGCAAAACGTCTCTTCATCGCTGGGCGACGAGAAGGTCGACATCTTCAACCAGTTTGGAAGTCTGATCGCGATGAAAAAGGAGCTGTTCAACCTCACTGACGAGCAGATGGAGTTGCAACAGTCGCACACCTTCACCAGCAGCGATGGTAAAGTGTCAATCATTATCGGATCGAACGTGATCGACCGCTGGGGTGACGATGTCGCAGTAGGTATTGAGCGGGTGAACCGCTGGATTGACGCGAAAATTGAAGATCAGAATAGCCGCGACATCATCCGCGCCCTGCTCAAACCTAACTCACAGGGTGTGTTGAAAGCCAACCGGGTGCTCGACCTGAGCAAGAAAGCCCGCGAAATTGGCGACACAGAGCTGATCGAAGCCGTCAACTTCATTCACGATCAGTACAAGCCGCAAATGACAAGCACCTACGTGAAAGCCCGCTACCTGGACGAAAACCAGCAGTGGCAATGGCTCGCCCTTAGCATGAGCGCCGTGTAAACCCAAAAGCCCACTTGGCCGGGCATAGGCCATGCGTTCAAACACATGTATTCCAGTTCACGCGATCTGTCCCGGATTAATACTCCGGGGCAAACGCCGGATGTTCGGTCGCTATGGTCAGATATTGCGATGGAAACAGTAGCAACATACCACCTAAGGCTTCGAGAAAATGGGGTTTGAGTCCCCGATCCGGCTCAAAAAAAGCCCCCGCCGTCCGACAAGACAAAGGCGAGGGCCAGCTTCAAGTTCAAGTATAAACTTAAATCATTACAAAAATGCAAACTATTTCTCAAACCGAACAAATCAGGAAGCATCTTGAATCGGGCAGAACGATTACTCCGCTCGAAGCATTAAACGACTATGGATGTATGCGCCTAGGTGCGCGTGTACTCGATCTGAAACGCGAAGGCATGGCTATTCATAGCCGTCTAATCTCCCGTAACGGCAAACGCTTTGCCGAATACTCCGCCATCCTGTTTGGCGAAAATTCCAAATCACAAAATCCAAATTCCAAAAACTCATGAAAACGATATTTGATTTTAATAAGATGATTGGCGACAGCTCGCAAGGCGAGATTATTGTCTGCCTGCTTTTCGTTATTGCACTGTTTACGGTTGCACTATTGATTCACGCCCGGCTCCAACGGATCGACAAAGCCAGGCGCTGGCCGTCGCTTACCGAAGTAGGGCAAGCCAAGGCCAGCCAGCTGCATTTGTGGAACCTTTACCTGCCACAACCAAAAACCCGCGCCCAGCTCGAAGTGCTTAAACGAATCTGCAACCGGTCAGCCGAACTGATCATTGAAAAGCCACGCCAGGCCGACGAAAGCAGCGCACGCGTACGCATGCAGCAAGCCGAGGCCATCAAACAGTCCAGCGCAATGGGCAACGTCTATATGCCGGAAGATCATGGCTGCTTCTAATGTCCGCTACGAAGTGAGCAAGGTCACAACCGTGAAGCGGGTGTGCCCTTGCTGCAACGGCACTAAGGTGTATCACGGGCGCAAGTGCGGCAACTGCATCGAAGGCATTGCCGCACATACCGTCACCACCAGCGTCAGCCTGATTGACGCTTTAATTGATCTAGGACTTGTTAAAAACCCGGCTGCGGCCAAAGCGGCAGCCAATAACCAAAGCACACATGAAAAACCTCATTGAAAAGGTGGGCACCATGCGCCGCCTGCAAAAGCAATATTTTAAGCAGCGCGACCCGCTGACGCTGCAAGCCGCCAAAAAGGCGGAGCGCGAAGTCGATGCGCTGCTCACCCAGCACGAAAAAGAAGTGAAAGAACAACCAAAACTGTTTTAGTCATGCACGAATCAAACGACAATATCTTTCCGATCTTCACCAACAACCTGAACTATTTCGGCTTTACCAATGGTGCTGAAAAGACGATCAACCAGGAGCCTGCTGAAATTGGCGAGCACACCCTGAACGTGGGCGACCGCATCGTCGGATTTTCGAGCGGCAAAAAGCGCAGCTCCTTCCTGCTCAGCTACGACTACATGACCTACATGGGCAAGCAAGGCCCATTCCTGCTGTTCGATGTAACCGACAGCAAAACTCCAGTTGAAACCAGTCTTTTTCAAGAGCGTCCGGTTTGGTACCTGGCGTTTGCCTGGTTTCCTGATCGCTTCCGGCTGCACATGTACAGCACACCAGCCACCAGCTGGGATATCGACCCGAAAGAAATCATCTATTACACCGAAAAAAAATCCAGACAAATCATACAGCAATGAAAGAAATACATGAATTATTCGACAGGTTGTTCCTTCAAAAAAATGATTTTTTGGTTTATGCGGGCAATGATCCGCACTTGCTGAACATCAATATGCTGCGAAACAATCGAAAAATTGAAGTTGATTCGTTTTTTGGAGCCTACTTGCAGGCATTTAAGATCATGCCGCGCAAGCTGAAAGCGATGGAGCACTGGGTGTATGTCAAAAAGATGGGCGGGCACCTGCTTATGAAGGACGACGGCTACAAGGAAGTCTACGGCGAATGGCAGCAAGCCATTGATAAGGTGATCAGGCATTACAATCACATCGTCAGCTCCGACAATGACATTGCTGAAGAGCTTGCAGCGATGGAAGCTGAAAAGGCCGCAAAAATGGCTGCGGACTATAACTTCAATCACATTGTTGATACAATGAAGCCAGTGACCGGAATACAGTTGCCTTTAGAGCTATAGCGGATGCAACTTGAAACTTGAAATTTTAAACTTGAAACCAATATGATTTTAGCAATTGATTTTGACGGCACCTTGTGCCTCGACCAGTACCCCGGCATCGGTGCTCCGGTGCCTTATGCCATCGACACCATGCAAACGCTGGCTGCCGATGGGCACTACCTAATCATCAACACCTGCCGCGAAGGCGACCGGCTGACCGAGGCCGTGAACTGGCTGCTGGACAATGGCATCCCCTTTCACCGGGTGAACGACAACCACCCCGAAGCGACCGATAAATATGGTAGCAACGCCCGCAAGGTGTTTGCCGACCTGTACATTGACGACCGCAACCTGGGCGGCCTGCAAAGCTGGCTAACGATTTACGAACAAATTTCAACCAAATGGAAACAACAGTAAGCCCCCGCCGCAACTCGTCGGCCTATGCGATGCCTGGCGTTGTCAGGCGGCCACCAAAGCCGGAAGAAATAGACAAGGTCGTTGCCCGCCACTATGGGCTGAACGTTGAAGATTTGTCTGTTAAAACCCGCAAACGCGAGATCGTGGAGCCTCGGCAGATAGCCATGTATATGAATGAGCTGTATACTAAAGAGTCGCTGAAAGACATTGGCCGCCGATACGGTAAGGACCACGCAACGGTTTTGCACGCAAGCAAGACTGTCATAAATCTAAAAGAAACTGATCGCCATTTCAGCGCGATCGTGGAAACGATTGTCGAGAAACTGGCAAGCGCTTATGTGCTTAAGGTTTTCAACCGCGCCCAGGGGCTGACAGAAAACGCAAAATCATGAACAGTAAAAAACACCTGATCAGAGGCGCACGCAAGCGCATTAGAGAAATCGTTGGCTGCTCGCAGCCGCAAGTATCAAATGTACTGAACGGCAAGCAGAAAGGAGAAACCGCACTCAGCCGCCGGATTAAGTTTGTGGCCGAGCACCTTGAGTTTGAGGAGCCACCCGCCCGCCACCGCCGCCTCGACCTGATTAACAGCCTGCCGCACGGCGGTCAAAAGCGCATTGCCCGGCAGGCAGGCTGCACACCGCAAAAAGTGTCGAAAGTACTGAACGGCCATGATGCACAAACCAGCTACAAGGCCATAAACATCATTCGACTGGCCGAACGATATGCTGAACGGGAGCGGGCGAGGAATAAACAAAGATGATTAAGAATAAAACAGATGAAAGTAATACAACTGAAATGGATAAAAATCGAAAGCCAGTTTGACAATGGCTATTTGAGTGAAATTCCGGGCGTTAACTCCCAGTACTCCATTGGAATCGACAGGACAACGGGGAGGGTTTATTTGACTGGTTTAGACAGGACATCGAAAGATTACAAAACTTTTCACTCCTCTTTCGATGAGGCTAAAGCAGCGGCACAAGCTGATTTTGAGAAAGTAGTACAAGATTTTTTATGCTAAAGCTATGAAAGAGGAGCAAATCAGGAAATTAGGCTTTGAATTAGAACATTGCTACGCCCACGACCAGTTTCATACCAACAGGTATCGGAAGGGGCCTCTTATGGTCGAGTTCACTTACGAAGGCGACACAATGCGCACGGTTGATCTGACGATTGATGAAGTGTTTTGAAAGCCGATAACGCTTGACGAGCTGAAAGCCATCACCCCTGTGCTGGGGGAGTGGCCGGAATGACCGCATAACGGACAGCTACATGAAGCGTTTTTTCCAGTGACTTTGATTAATTGAACGAACATAGTTTTTATAATTTTTTAGGAGGGAAATAAAATGAAAAATAAAATTTTAGAACATTACAAATCTAATTTTGATAGTTCTCCAGTTGAACCTGAAGATAAAGAAATCAATTTTATTATTGCACATGATTGCCAGTGCGATTATTGCGGAAAATCTATTTTTGAGATGGATGATTTCCCTAACTTATTGATTGAAGATGGTGATTTAATGTGCGAAGAATGTTACGACGAAGAATATTACGCAACTTGTCCAATCTGTGAAGAATCATACGACACACGAAATTTTACAAGCGACCACATAGTTATTGCTGAAGATTTGGCAAAAGAAACTGGGAAAGAACCTGGTATTTATAAAATACTTGAACGACCATTTTTCTTCGGGGATATTGTATTTGGTTTTGATTCGTTTTTTGATGGAGCGATTGAACTTGTAGCACCGCTAAAAATTAACCATTTAAAAATAATAGAATGTGGCGAATCATGTTGCGAAGTTACATCTGATAATATTTGCCCAGATTGCGAGGATAAATATATTAGAAAAAGCAACTATTTAAAAGCTAATGGAAGGGGAATCCCATGTATTTTAATTAAGCGTTACGAAAATGATAGCTTGTTTAAAAATGACACTCCAGAACAACTAAGAAAACAAAGACAGTGGTTAATTCATAAGCGAATAACTGAACGAGGAACAATTGAGCGAGCTAATCATATTGCCGAATACGGCAAACGAGGGCGGGCAAAAATTATAAAAACGGTCGAACTTGGAGAAAGCTGATTAAATGAAATGAGAAATGATTTATGTAGCATGTTGGCGTGACGAAGTGAACGTTTTTAACTGATTAGTTTCGAGTTTTTAAATCACTTCTTAAAAATGCACGCCAACGTTGAGTATAAACGGTCGTTTTAATGCCGTTTATACAGTGTTGTACACTGTATGGCGGTACTTGACCACAAAATTAAATTAGAATGAAAGTATTAATAGCTTGTGAATATAGCGGAACAGTTCGAGAGGCATTTTCCAAATTAGGACACGATGCCTGGAGCTGCGATTTATTAGAAACTGAAATACCAGGCAACCACTACAAAGGTGATGTTAAGGACATTCTTTGCGATGGCTGGGATTTAATGATAGCACATCCACCTTGCACACATTTAGCTGTGAGTGGTGCAAGATGGTTTAAGGATAAGAAAGTGGAGCAGGCGGAAGCGTTGGAGTTTGTTCGGTTGCTTTTAGATGCACCTATTGAACGAATTGCACTCGAAAACCCGATAAGCATTATTAGCAGCCAAATAAGAAAGCCTGACCAAATTATACAACCGTGGCAATTTGGACACGGTGAAACAAAGGCAACCTGTTTATGGCTGCAAAATCTACCGAAACTGCAACCGACAAACATTGTAGAGGGGAGGGAGCAAAGAATTTGGAAAATGCCTCCTGGGCCAGACCGATGGAAAGAACGCAGCCGCACATTTGAAGGAATTGCACAAGCTATGGCAACTCAATGGGGAAGTTTGATAGAAGCACAGACGTAGCCATATTGTGTACAACGAATATCTAAAAACACCTGCACTGATCATCAATTAATTAAATAGTATATCATGAGAAATTACATTAAACTTTACGAAACGGAATTGCAGTTGAGAAACTACGCTGAGCGAACGATTGCATGCTACCTAAGCATGCTTAAGCTGTTTTGCGAACATTTCGAAACAGACCCGGTTTTTATCACTGAAACGCAGATTAAAGCCTATTTAAAGGGCTCGTCGTCGCAGGCGCAATTGAGGCAGCGCATCGGGGCTTTAAAGCGGTTTTATCAGTATGTATTAAAGCAGCCTTTGAAGTTTAAGTTTATCGACTACCCACGCCGCGAGGAGCACTTGCCCGACGTGCTTTCAAAATCCGAAGTGAGGCGGCTGTTTGCTGCCTGCACAAACATGAAGCACCGCGCCATAATGCAAATCTTCTACTCAACCGGCATCCGCGAAAGCGAGCTGATCAATCTCAAGCTGACCGACATTGACAGCGACCGCATGGTGATCCGCATCGAACAGGGCAAGGGCAAAAAGGACCGCTATGTACCCCTGTCGGAAATGACCTTAAAGGTGTTGCGCAAGTACTACCGCGAGTACAAACCCAGCCGCTACTTGTTCAACGGCCAATTTTCCGACCGTTATTCGGCCACATCAATACGCAACTTTGTAAAAAAATATGCCGCACAGGCAAAAATCAACAAGCGCGTTTATCCGCATCTGATCCGGCATTGCAACGCTACACACTTGTTCGAGGCTGGCACCGATCTGGCGGTCATCCAACGCCTGCTCGGCCACAAACAGCATAAAACCACCGCCCGCTACGCGCACATGTCAAAAAGAATGATCTCGACCGTACAAACACCGGATAGTTTTTTGTAATTTGTCTTACCGTAAAAAATACACCATGAAACAATTGATTTATTTACTCGCATTCCTGTTTGTAGCGGCATGCAACCCAGCTCAAAAAGCTGCCGACGACTTTCTTTCACAGGTTTCAACTGGCGAAATAATTCTCCTGGAAGGTTTTTCAATCACTACCTGGGATGTTTTTAATGAGTCCTTGATTGATCACAGTTTGATTGAGGAAGGTTTAAAGCCTACCCATGATTTAAGACAGTCGCTTCGCGACTACTACCTCAGTCTGCCTATGTCGATTAACTCTTTTGAGCTGATCAGCTCATCGAGTGAAGAAAAATACCTGTGGAGATTCCGTGATGTAGGTAATCCCGAATATTGGAAGATGTTTAAACAAACCAAGGCGGAGTATATCGAGAGCACGTCTGATCTTTATGATGATCAACACAATTTTGCAGTCGATTTAGTCCACGATCAAATTATCTTTCAGGAGTTGGTTCCGCTGTTCACTTTCGATTATAAGGTAACTACGTCAAGTATAAACTACAAGGTAGTTGTTAAGGTGGTGAAAACGAAAGATAGTTTATCGGGAAAAATAAAATATAAAGTTGCCAAAATCAATTCAATTCCTATTTAATTTGGCTCATCAACCCCACAAAAAAGCCCGCAAGCATCTGCCTGCGGGCTTTTTTTTATGCCAATTGCTCCATGGTCGTTTCCCACACCTGCACCACCACTTTCAGGTTATCGTCGCGGCGCTCGGTGGTTTGACTGCGGCGGGTGAAGGCGCTCAGCTCGGCTGTTTCGAACCCCTGCAAGGAGGAAAACACCGAATCGGCCAGATCCCAAAACGCGAGGGCTTGCGCCTGGTAGGTGGTGGGCACGTTGGCGTGTGTTGGCCCTTTGGGCAGGTCGGCCAGGCGGATGGTGACTCGAACCGTGCACTGCTGCTCGGTTTCGTGCTTGTCGTCGCACTGGGGCAAATCAATATCAACCAGCGCGCAGGGAAAGCTTACGGGCGGCTTTTCGCCATAAAAATCCAACTGCCCCATGTCGGCATCAATCCAGCGCAGGGCTGCAATGGTTTTCAGTTGCGCTACGGTTTGTAAATAGATTGTTTTCATTATAAAGTTAACTTATAGGTTAATTTTTATATATCCTTCATCACTCCTTTTATCCGCTCAATGATCCGCCCGTTCAGCAGCTTGCTGTGGCCCATAAACTGGCGCTTGGGCATCGGGATCTTGTGCGCCTTTGTTCGCGGGTAGGTTTTTCCGGCTGCCTTTTTATTGCTCACCCAGGTAAACCGCTTGTCGCCCGGAATGTAGGCCGTACCACCAGGATGGTTGATCGTACCGCCTTCATTGTGGATCTGCGCATAAGGCACCTTGGCATTGCCTGCGCGGATGCGTACCCGGTCGGCACTGACCAGGCTCGGACGGATGGTGTTCATCAGTTTACCGCTGCGTACCATGAGCGACCCACGCCTGACAGGTCGTTTCACGGGTTGCCAGGGCTTGCCGTGCGGGTCCTGTTTCACCCTGAACCGTTCCTTGAAAAACTCAGTGGCGGTTTCGGCTACCAGCTGGGGCACTACCCGCTGAACCTTGCCGTTCAGCTTGCTCATAAAATCGTCTATGTTCTTGTATTGTGCCATGCAATCAGCTATCTTTGTATAAAGAAGTTAAGCGCTTTCGGGCTAATTCCGGGTCAGCACCTCGCGGGCGACGGGGACGCGGAAGGCTGGAATACCAGCGAAAGCACTTGATTAACCCGCTTTAAAGGCCCTCTATCGTTTAGGTAGAGGGCTTTTTTATGAGCAAGCCACTTCTGAACTTGTCAATTACCTTTGATTTGAGGTTCATCGGAAACCACGTTTGAACATAGTTAACCGTTCCTCCTTCAACCTTCGCCACCACCACGAGCACTTCGTCTGTGTAATACTTCAACAAACGATATTCGGCCAGACCGCTCCCGGCAATCCAAACCTCATCCGGCCTGATCAGCGTTTCGCGCATCGCGTTTAGGTATGCCACCCGGTTGTCCCGTTTGCCTGTGGTATGCGCCTTAAAATTGCTTTGCGTTAACACCAGACTGCGTTTGTTGTAGTCTTTCAAAATGACATCGCCCGCTAGCTTTTCGGCCTGGTCTTTCCATTCGCTCACCGTTCCGGTGTATTTTGGTAGCGGATTTAAACCCTGTTTCATCCCGGTTGAAATGCTGTTTAAACCCCACTTCTGAGCGGTCATTTTGTTGAGCTGTTTGCTGGCCTTTCCCGGAAACTTACGCATGTAAAACTGGTCTTCGCTAAACACCTGTTTCAGTTCGGCGCGGTTCACGCCCCAGCCTTGCGCGGCATCCTTTTTGAAAGCCTCGCCAGCCAGGTAGTTGTCGGCCTTCTTACGCTGTTCGGCAAAGTTCACGCCCTCCACTTCGGCACGGGTGCGCGGCACAATGTAGCAACGGCAGTTCCAGCCGTTTGGCGGCATAATCTTTTCCCAGCGCGGATCATTGGCCGGAAGGATCAAACCATCCAGCAAGGCATGCTCGTGGCGCACATGGCTGTCGCCCGCGGTTTTGTATTGCCAGTAAGGGAAAACATCGGTTTGCTCCTTTAGCCGGTAGTAGGTGGCCGAACTTTCAGCCGTCAGTACAGCGGTATCGTACTCAGTGCGCATCCACTGCTCGTTGAACAGGCTGGTCACCTTTTCCGCTTCGGCTTTAAAGCTGCTGAAATTGGGCGCTGCCCGAAACAGGCTGTTCAGCTCCTGGCACTCGGCCAGCGTTTTGGCTGCCGAAAAATGAAACAGGTTGGTTTCCATCATCGTTTGCGCCACCTCGTTGGTCAGGCCGTAGTCGAATCCCAGATCAGCCAGCTGCACGCGGCTTCCTGTCCATCCTGAGCGAAAAGCATCCAGCAAGGTGGTTTGCATCCACTCAAACAGCTGCGTGTCGAATACAGGCTGATTGTTGGCGATACGCTT
>ENA-ORCT01000581-ORCT01000581.1-marine-metagenome-genome-assembly--contig:-NODE-581-length-16827-cov-3.572119_pt1 | contig 16827 bp, 17 predicted proteins | sample MGYA00248632_ERZ508511 | MGnify/ENA primary metagenome ERZ508511 (study PRJEB26182, sample SAMN06268839) | marine metagenome | isolation source: Tt an P1-techrep anaerobic enrichment on pine from sediment...
AACGTTTATGCGGCACAAAATAAGTTACGATCTTTTCAGGCAAATGAATCGCAGGAATGTCGCGTCAAAGTGTGCTTACGTCAATGTTTTAGAAAACGGTCGTAATCAGGGGCTTTACGTGCTTATGGAAAAAGTAAATGCATCAATGGTTGGCTTGGACAAAAAAGATTCGCTGGCCCTGTTGTTTAAAGATCCACCGGTTTTCTATCAGGAGAAATTACAAGAAGTTCAGGAGCCACAAAATTACTATCAGCAAAAATATCCTGAAATAGATCAATCCGATCAGTCGGATTATTTGGGTGAATTTAGAGATTTGCTGTTCAATTCTTCGGACATTGTATTTGCCCAAACAATTTCCAAATGGATTGATCTGGTAAATATTACCGAGTGGCATCTGCTGTTGCTGCTGACCAACAATAGCGACGGAATCATGAAGAATTTCTATCTCTATAAAATCGACTCAAAGACTCCGTTTCGGGTGGCCATCTGGGATTATGACCATTCCTTTGGGCGCGATGGCGATAATGAGAAGAACATGACGGAAAGGGAGCTTGATTGCAGGCGATCCGTTTTATTACGAAGGCTCATGGAAATCCCGGAATTTCGATACAATGAAAATCTGCGAAGAAGATGGGGTGAGCTTCGGAAGTCAGGGGTGATCTCCAATCAAAATATCGAAAAGCTGGTTCAGGAGAATGACCGATTGATTCGAAAGGCCGTTGAGGCCAATTTTAAAATCTGGTCCGTCGATAGTAAGTGGTATTTTGATGATAACAACTACCCGAAAGAGCGTGACATGATTATTGATTTCGCGAGACTAAGAATTAAACAGTTGGATGAACGTTTTCAGTATTTGGGAAATGAATAATTCTTTGAGCTATCCCAGCATGACCACCAGCTTTTTAAGGGCGGCAATAAACTGGTCAATTTCGTCGAAGGTGTTGTACACGGCGAAAGAAACCCGGATGGTCGCCTGCACTCCATAGTGGTCCATTACCGGGTCGGCACATAATCGGCCGGTGCGAACGGCGATGCCCATTTTGTCGAGCATGGTGCCCAAATCAAACGGATGAATTCCTTCAATATTGAAGGTAATCACGCCCGATTTTTCAGGCTGTGTGCCGTAAATCACCAGGTTCGGAATGTCCAGCATCTTTTGGGTGGCGTAGGCCAGTAAGCTGTTTTCGTAGCTGGCCACCTCGTTTAAATTCAGCTTTTGCAGGTAACGAATCGCTTCGCCAAAAGCGATGACGCCGGTAATGTGTGGGGTTCCGGCTTCAAACTTGTAAGGCACTTCGTTGAAAGTCGTTTTTTCGAAAGTCACTTCCGAAATCATTTCACCCCCGCCCTGGTACGGCGGCATTTCATCCAGCAGTTCTTTTTTGCCGTACAAAATACCAACCCCGTTTGGGCCATACATTTTATGAGCGGAGAACACATAAAAATCGGCATCCATCGTCTGTACATTTACCGGAAGGTGTTTCACTGCCTGCGCGCCGTCAATCAAAACCTTGACGCCATTTGCATGCGCTTTGGCAATAATTTCCCCGACCGGGTTGATGGTTCCCAGCGTGTTTGACACATGGGCCACGGCAATCAGCCGGGTTTTCTCGTTGATCAGAGCATCCAGCTTTTCGACTTCCAGCCGGCCATCGTCGGTAAATGGCAGCTTGACAATGCGGGCACCTTTGCGTTTGGCCATCAACTGCCAGGGGACAATATTGGCGTGATGCTCCATTTCCGAAACAATGATTTCTTCGCCAGCCTTCACAAAGGCTTCGCCAAATGAAAAGGCCACCAGGTTGATGCTTTCGGTCGTTCCTTTGGTGAAGATAATTTCTTCGCGCGAACCGGCATGAATGAAATCTTTGACCAAGTCGCGCACAGCCTCAAATTCATTAGTTGCCTGATCGGCTAGGAAGTGGGCGCCACGGTGAATGTTGCCGTAATACTCCAAGTGCAGTTGCTCTTCTTTCTTTAAAACCGATAGGGTTTTCTGCGAGGAAGCAGCGCTGTCCAGGTAGATCAGCGGTTTGTTGTAAACCTGTTGATCCAGTATGGGAAAATCTTTTCGTATGCGGTTAATATCGAGTGTCATGGTATTTGCTGATTTTTTAATAAGAATCTCACTTCAAGTTAGACTCTTATTAATTTTAACACAAAACTAATCTTTTTGATTGGACTTTTGAAGGCGAAGGTCTGAAACAAGATCTGATGATCTGAATTGGGTTTTGATCCTTTAGCTTTTTGCCGTTCGCAGCTAACGATTATTTTTCTCTTTTGCTAAAGCTTTTTATTGCTGTTGGCTTCAGCCAACGGGTTTAATGGCAAGAGATATGCATGGCTTTAGCCTCATTGGTTTGATGTGGCTAAAGCCACTCTTCCTGTGACCGTGCTACCCGTCGGATAAATCCGACGGGAATTGATTGCTTACCTTTCCGTTTTGGATATGACTCCACCCATATTTTTTCATGAATTCCTCCAATTCCTCGGTGAAGGATTTTCTTTTGTGATGCTCTTCTTGCCCATCTAAATACTTTCTTATTGTAGCAACATGGCTTTCACTTACACTAACAGCCCAAAAATCATCCTGCCATTCAAATCGTTGAGGTGTCAGCTTATTTTTGTTGATCCAGAAAGATGACTCTCCTTTTATCAGTTGCACGATGTTGCTAATCGTTTGTTCCCTACCTAGGGATACAAGGCAGTGGATATGTTCTTTATGGCCATTTAGATGGTCCAGCCAAATCCCTTTTTCTTTGGCGTTGTTGCGGATGTGTTCAAAAATCGCGATTCTTTTATCTTTAGGAGTCAAGAAAGGAGCTCCGTTTTTTGTAGTGAATACAAGGTGTACCCATATTCTAACCCAGCTCATTGTTTTAATTTTTGGAATTTGTTATTACAAGTTAGCCTTTAAAATTGAATTTTATTATCTGTTTATGGCTTTTTATTGCCGTTGGTTTCAACCAACGGGATACTGAGACAGCGAGAAGCGAGGCTTTAGCCTCATTGGTTTGATGTGGCTAAAGCCACTTTGCCTGTGGACTGTTAACCGTCGGATAAATCCGACGGAAATAGAAGCTTCGGACGACTGACTCACTCAATCTTCATTGCTACTGACAATTCAAAAGAAATTCGCAACGGTTCTCTGTAATTTTGAACAGGTCTCATTGCCGTTTGCTTCAGCCAACGGGGTAAAATGCGGCGAGAAGCGGGGCTTTAGCCGCATGTTTTTGATGTGGCTAAAGCCATTCTTCCTGCGACCGTGCTACCCGTCGGATAAATCCGACGGAAATAAAAAGAGCCTCACAAAAGTGAAGCTCTCTGAATTTATTCGATATTGATTTAATGTCGATCACAGGAATGGCAATAGGCCAGTTCGCCGCGGAGGCGTTTTTCAACCAGCTCATCAATTCGGTCGCGAAGGGGCTCCACCCGAATGTTTTGCACCACTTCATGTGCAAAGGCATTCATCAGCATCATGCGGGCATCGGCTTCGCCAATTCCACGCGCACGGAGATAAAACAAGGCCTCTTCGTCGATCTGACCAATGGTTGCTCCGTGACTACATTTCACGTCGTCGGCATCAATAATTAACTGTGGTTTGGTATTCATTTTGGCCGAATCGGTCAGTAGCACGTTGTTGTTGCGCTGGAAAGCGTTTGTCTTCTGCGCATCGCGCACCACATGAATCCGCCCTGCAAAAGCACCCACCGAATCTTCATCCAGCACATACTTATATACCTGGTTGCTCAGGCAATTGGGCTGGGCATGTTCAATATTGGTGAAGTTATCAACGTGCTGTTTTTTATCGGTAAACGACATGCCGTAAAGATTGGCTTCAGCATGTTCTCCGGCCATTTCAACTTTCAGGTTATTCCTAATCAAGCCGCCATGCAGCGTGGCTACGCTCGACAGCAAATTCGAGTTGGTTCCTTGTTTGAAGAACGAGGAATTGACTGAATTGGCCTGATTGTTTTGATTCTGAACCGTGTAAACATCAACCACTGCATCTTGCCCCACAAAAACTTCCGTTACATTGTTGGTCAGAAAATCGCAGGCACTCATCGTGTGGTCACAGAAAATAACTTTAGCCTGGCTGTTTTTACCCACCACAATCAGGTTGCGTTGGGTGGCAAAAATGGGATCTTGCGATCGCATGATATTGATGACCTGTATCGGTTTTTCAACGACGACCTGATCAGGAACATACATGAAAAAGCCATCTTGTGCGAAAGCGGTATTCAACGCCACGATTGGATCGTCAGATAATGCGGCCTGGCGGTTTAAGTATTCCTGTACCAGTTCGGGCTGTTCGTTGGCCACTTGTTTCAAGCTACCCACAGCCACTCCCTTCGGAAGATTTTGCAACGGCTGGTTTTTGGCATAGTACCAGCCATTCACCAGCAGAACCACGTGTGTATCCAGTTGGGGTACATCGCAACGGAATGCTTCATTCAGGTCAACATCTACCAATTCATATTCGAAGATGTGCCGATAGTCTTTGTCGAAAACCCGTTCGAGGTTGGTGTATTTGTAGTTCTCGTTTTTGAAGCCGGGGATGCCGGCCTTCTCAAAACGTTTGATGGCAATCTCACGCATCCGGTTAAGTACGCTGGATGAACCTGCATCCAAGGTACTTCGGTGGGTGTGAAAAAGCGCTGTGTATTTTTCGCTTAAGGCGATTTTATTCGCAGTCAATGTCATAAACTATGAGTTTTTAGCCAGTCGTACCCTTTTTCTTCCAATTCGAGCGCCAGTTCTTTTCCTGCTGATTTGACGATCTTTCCTTGATACAGTACGTGAACGTGATCAGGTACAATATACTCCAGCAAACGCTGGTAGTGGGTAATGACGATGGTTGAACGTTCGGGATGTTTCAAGGCATTGACCCCGTCCGATACGATACGCAGTGCATCGATATCCAATCCGGAGTCGGTTTCATCCAAAATGGCTAGCTTTGGTTCCAGCATGGCCATTTGGAAAATTTCGTTCTTCTTTTTTTCTCCTCCTGAAAATCCTTCATTAACTGAGCGGTTCGTCAGTTGTGAATCCAGGTGAACCAGCTCTTTTTTCTCGCGCATCAGTTTTAGAAACTCTCCCGCGGTTAATGGCTCCAGGCCTTTAAACTTGCGGTGTTCGTTGACTGATGTTTTGATGAAATTGACCATAGGGACACCCGGGATTTCTACCGGATACTGGAAGCCCAGGAACAGACCTTTTCGGGCCCGGTCTTCGGCCGAAAGCTCCAGCAAATCTTCTCCTTCATACAGAATTTCGCCTTCCAGAATTTCGTATTCTTCTTTACCGGCCAAAACATTGCCCAAGGTACTTTTCCCTGAACCGTTTGGTCCCATGATGGCGTGTACTTCGCCCGCTTTAATTTCAAGGTTGATACCTTTCAGGATTTCTTTTCCTTCAATGGCAACTCTTAAATTCTTTATTGTCAGCATATTCGTTTATTATTTCGGATTTTGAGTTTCAGTTTCCGCATCGGAACCAACTCAAACGTTTGTATTTATATTCAATCTAATTAACCAACACTTCCTTCGAGGCTAATGGCCAGTAATTTTTGTGCCTCGACAGCGAATTCCATTGGCAGCTTGTTCAGCACTTCTTTGGCATAGCCGTTGACGATCATGCCAATGGCGTCTTCGGTTGAAATGCCACGCTGGTTGCAGTAGAAAATCTGGTCTTCACCAATTTTCGAAGTTGTTGCCTCGTGTTCAACAATCGACGATTTGTTTCCAACTTCAATATATGGAAAGGTATGTGCGCCGCAGGTCGAGCCTAACAAGAGGGAATCGCACTGTGAAAAGTTGCGTGCATTAACTGCTCCGGGCAGTACTTTGACCAATCCACGATAGGAATTGTCACTCAATCCGGCCGAAATACCTTTTGAGACAATCGTACTTTTTGTGTTTTTGCCGATGTGGATCATTTTTGTTCCCGTGTCGGCTTGTTGGTGGTTGTTGGTCACGGCAACCGAGTTGAACTCGCCCACCGAGTTGTCGCCCATCATAATCACGCTGGGGTATTTCCAGGTGATGGCCGATCCGGTTTCAACCTGTGTCCAGCTAATTTTAGACGATTCGCCACGGCAAATGCCGCGCTTGGTAACGAAGTTGTAAACGCCCCCTTTGCCTTCCTTATTTCCCGGATACCAGTTTTGAACGGTTGAATATTTCACTTCAGCGCGGTCCATGGCGATGATTTCGACTACGGCAGCATGTAGCTGGTTTTCGTCGCGCATGGGTGCTGTGCAACCTTCAAGGTAACTCACGTAGCTTTCGTCTTCAGCTACAATGAGGGTTCGTTCAAACTGTCCGGTTCCGGCAGCATTAATCCGGAAGTAGGTGGACAATTCCATCGGACAGCGCACCCCTTTGGGGATGTAACAAAATGATCCGTCTGAAAATACCGCTGAATTCAGCGCTGCAAAGAAATTGTCGGAAGTTGGAACCGACATGCCGAGGTATTTTTTTACCAAGTCAGGATGTTCTTTTACCGCTTCGCTGAACGAGCAGAAAATAACGCCCTTTTCTGCCAGGGTTTCCTTAAAGGTTGTTTTTACCGAGACACTGTCGATGACTGCATCAACGGCAACGCCTGCCAAAACTTTTTGTTCTTCCAAGGGAATGCCCAGCTTGTTGAATGTCTCAATCAAATCCGGATCCACTTCATCCAGGCTTTCATACTGTGGCTTCTTTTTGGGTGCCGAATAGTAGATGATTTCCTGAAAATCGATTGGTGGAATTTTCAGATAAGCCCAATCCGGCATGGGCATTTTCAGCCATTTCCGGTAGGCATCCAATCTGAATTGCAGCATAAATTCCGGTTCGTTCTTCTTAGCCGAAATCAGCCGAATCACATCTTCATTGAGCCCCTTGGGAATCGATTCCGATTCAAAATCGGAGACAAACCCAAATTTATATTCTTGTGAGGTAACTTCGTGTAAAATCTTATCTTGTTCTTCCATATCCTGCTTTTTAATCGTTGCTCTTACCGCCTGTAATAACAAACTTTAAAATAGACTGTTTAAAAATCATTGCAAAGATAAGGAAGTAAAGCTATTTTTGCACCTGAAAACGATTAATCCACACCTGAAGGTCTGAAATTTAAAAAATGGATAATACAAAAAATCAAACGGCATTGGCAACACTGGGCGAATTTGGACTTATTGATCGCCTGACGAAAACCATTCAAATTCAACACGAAAGTACGGTGAAAGGCGTTGGCGATGATGCTGCTGTACTCAATTTTAAAGGGAAACAGGTCGTAGTAACAACTGATTTGCTGACAGAAGGAATTCATTTTAATCTGATGTATGTTCCGCTGAAGCATTTGGGATACAAAGCTGTGGTGGTGAATTTATCGGATGTATTTGCCATGAATGCCCAACCCCGGCAAATTACTGTTTCGCTTGCCATTTCAAGTAAATTTTCTGTTGAAGCCATTGATGAACTGTATTCCGGAATTCATCTGGCTTGTGAAAAATATGGGGTGGATTTAGTCGGCGGCGACACGACTAGCTCGCTCACCGGTCTGACAATTAGTGTAACTGCCATTGGTGATGCGGATGAAAAAGATTTGGTTTATCGTAGCGGAGCTCAGCTTAATGATTTGATTTGTGTTTCGGGCGATCTGGGTGGCGCTTATATGGGACTTCAACTTTTGGAGCGTGAGAACGAAGTTTTTAAGGTGAATCCGAAGGAACAGCCAAAGTTGGAAGGCTACGATTATATATTGGAGCGGCAGCTCAAACCAGAAGCGCGCGGCGATGTGATCGGTGCCCTGAAAAAATTGGGCGTAAAACCCACGGCAATGATTGATATTTCAGATGGCTTATCGTCTGAAGTGATGCATATCTGTAAAGCGTCGAAAGTTGGTTGCAGTATTTACGAGGACAAAATTCCATTGGACTACCAAACCCGAAAGTTTGCCGATGAACTAAGTATCAATCCACTCGTAGCGGCGCTTAATGGTGGCGAGGATTACGAACTGCTTTTTACTGTTCCGTTGGCTGATCATGACAAAATTAAGCAAGATCCGGACGTTACGGTGATTGGACACATTACAGAGGAAAGTACCGGAACCAACATGATTACCGGGGCGGGAACAGCCATTGCCTTGCAGGCACAGGGTTGGAATCCGTTGGGTTAGCTTGAGCCGGACACTGTTTTTAAGTCATCGTTTTCGGGTGCTACCGGCTAACAAACTCCTCAGTTGTGGATTGCTTCCCAGCGCGGGTTTGGGATTGTTCGCTTAGAAATAGAAAGTGTTTCGGATGGCTCTTTTCCCTTTATATTCGCCTTTTTTCACAACTTTTACGATGTTTCTGTTATTGGCCTGGTGTTCGGCTTCGGAGCAATCTACGCCATCATCACATTTATTGAGCAGGCGGGTCTCACCGTATCCCTGATAGCCGACACGCAGCGGATCGATCCCTTTCCAGCAGACGTAGTCGAAAATCGCCTTTGCCCGTCGTTTCGAAATTAGCAGGTTTTCCTCGTCGTCGCCCCGCGAATCGGTGTGCGTTTCAATCCGGATTTCCATATCGGGGAATTCGATCAGGTATTGAATGAGTTCATTGATGGTGTGGGCAATATCTGAATTGACTTCCCAGTCACCCACGTGAAAATCGACATCTCTTATTTCATGTACCTGAAGTGGTTCGCCATTTTCTTCTTCCATGTATAAGGGTTCCGGAGATCCATCATCGATTTCTTCTTCCAGCTCAAGCAAAAGTTCCACAAGTACTTCGTCGCCGGTGCGCATCCTGATCGTAGGGACAAGTGTATCACCGGCAACATAAAACTCTTTCAATCCGTGAACGATGTAGTTTAGACCTTTATGCACTTCAAACTCAAAATCTCCAGTGCGTTTGGTTAGTTGAGTGGAAAGTGTGTCGGCAAATTCATTGACCAAGCTTATTGTTGCACCAGCCAATGGTTTTCCGGTAATCAAATCTTTAGCCACGCCACGAATAAACACCGGAGCATGCGTGAGGCGAACAAAATAAATGTCGTCGTTGCCTCGTCCGTTGGTCCGGTTGGAGGAAAAATAACCCGCTGTCCCGCTTTCGTCGAGCACAAAGCTGAAGTCATCTTTCGGGCTGTTTAGCGGGTATCCCATGTTTTCCACCCGGTTGAAAAGGCCATCTTCAGGGATCGCGGAGTAAATGTCAAATCCACCAAGCCCCGGGTGCCCGTTAGACGAGAAATAGAGTGTTCCATCGTAGCTAATGAAAGGGAACATCTCATTCTCTGTCGTGTTGATTTTGGGGCCCAGGTTAACCGGAGTGCTCCAAAATCCCTGACTGAAAACAGAATAATAAATGTCGGTTCCTCCATAACCGCCGGGCATATCTGAGGCAAAATACATGACGTGGCCGGTTGTGTCAATAGATGGATGGCCGGTGGAGTAGTCATCGCTGTTGTACGAAAATTCGCCGCGATACTCCCAATCATCTTTTTCCTTTCCACCAAATAGAATTTTAAGGTTGATTTCGCCCTGTTTGCCTTTGGTGGTTCCACCACCTTTACCGACGTTGTTCCGGGTAATGTACACCCGATCGATCTTGGGATCGAAAGCTACCGGCCCGTCGTGGTAGCTGGTTCCCAGCTTTGGCGCAAATCGTTTTACATTGATGATGTCGCCATTGGGGGCTTGGTCGCCAATAAACAGATTGAAATAGGGTAATTCATTCCATTTGTATTTTGGCTTGAAGATGTCGTTCTGCAATTCTGTTGATGAAAAAACAAGGCGGTTTCGGTAAAAGGCTACGCCCAGTTCAGATCCGGCGGTGTTTAATGACACCGGCCGGATTTTATACCGCTTTGGTTCGCGGTGTAAGAGCTGGATGTATTCCAGCAAAGAGGTTTGAATGTCCACGCGGCTGTCATCCGGTCGCAGTTCTGCATAGCGAATTAGCCACTTTTCTGCTTCCGGGTATTTCCCATTGCTTTTTAGTGCTTGTGAGTAGTTAAACAAATCTTCGGGCTGCACATCGCCGGTTAAAATTAAGAGGTTCAGCCATTTTTCCACCGCTTCGGTATTTCCAATATGGCGGTTGGCATCTGCCAGCCTGCGGATCACATAAGAATTGCTTGAGTCTTTTTCGAAAGCAAATTCGTATAAATCAATGGCTTCAACAAAAGCAAAGTTGTCGTAACTCTTGTCAGCCATACGAATCGTGACTTTTTGGGCATGAGTCAGCGAGTACAGTAAAAAAGAAAAAAATAGGGTCAGGAAGATTTTATGTTTTGCCCGTTTCATCAGTCAACTGTTTCAAATTAAAAATAGCGTGGCGACCTCACTTTGTCGCGACCGAAATTAAAATCATAACTCACCAAAATCTCGTGTGTTCCATTGTTGTATGCTCCAAGGTCGGTCGCTGTTACATCGTATGCATAGCCAACTTTCAGTTGATTGGAGATTTGTACCTGAAACATGGCACCTACAGCATCGCCTACCCGGTACATCGCCCCCAGCCACAATCGCTCATAAAACAGAAACTGGGCGGTTAAGTCGACTGCCAAAGGTGAGTTTTGGCTGTATTTTGTTAGAAAGTACGGTTTGAATTTAAGAATTCGGTTGACATCAAAAACGTATCCGGCCATAAAAAACAGATGAATATTTTCCCGGCTGACATATTCTGAAGAAAAATCATTGCTATTGATTTCGTTTTGAATGAGTTTTGGGATGGATAGTCCGGTCATAAAACGTTCGGAGTTATAATAGAAGCCAATACCTACATTGGGAAGGAAATTCCGATTAACATCGTTGGCAAAAACAGGATCATTGGTGTCAACGGTTTCCAGTTTCGAGAGGCCTGCTTCGAAAAAGTTAACCCCACCTTTCAGGCCAAACGATAAATATCTACCTTCTGTAAAATCGATACTGTAAGAATAGTCGACATAAGCCCCGGTTTGTGATATCGGCCCCAACTGGTCTTTCAGCAGGGAAAAGCCCAGTCCCATATGGTGTTTGCTAATGGGGGTGTGCATGATAAAAGATTGCGTTGCAGGCGCCCCGTCGAAGGAGACCCATTGGTTACGCGACATGACCATCATGCTAAGCACTTCGCCCGATCCGGCGTATGCCGGATTAACCGAAAGGATGTTGTTCATGTACTGGGTGTACATTGGATCTTGCTGTGCGTTTACTTTCTTCAAGTGAAAAAGAAAACATGCGAGGCCTATGCACAGGAATGTCAAAAATTGCTTCATGCTGTCGCCGTCATCTATCGTTTGCGTGGAAAACACGCTCAAATTCAGCGACAAACATAGCGACACAGCGGGTCAGTAAAAACAAACAGTTAGCAAACTCATGCGAGCGAATAGCAAAGGAGGTGTTGCAATTATCGGTATGTGGAGCCAGACGATGAAAATTCAGCAGAGAGGAATCAAATTGGTTGTTTCAGTGAGTTTTATGCTGGTGTTGGATTAGCAAAAAAGAACAATTTGGAAGCCTGGCGGGATGGGATGAAATCAAATGATCAAATGATAATAAAGGTCGTGTGAATTATTTTTGAAATTTTGGTTCTTTAGAGCGGGAAATGGGGATCGAACCCACGACCCTCAGCTTGGGAAGCTGATGCTCTACCACTGAGCTACTCCCGCTTGTTTGTTTTTGACATTTCAAATGTAGTTTTTTTTCAAATTGAATGATCCGCTGACGGGCTGATTTTTTAATTTCTTTGGGGTTTATTTCAAAGCAGAACCACTTCAATCCGGAGTGGATGTGGTTTCGATAAACTTCAAATTTCGTTTCAACCCTTCAAACTTGGTGCGCTTGACGGCTGATTTTCGGAATAGTTCCCTAAACAGGGGTTTGTCCATTTCCATCCATTCGTTTCGGGTGAGCTCCATGAGTTTGGGATGAGGATCAAATTCCGGTTCCTGGTGCGGTTGCGACTTCAAATTCCAGGGACATATATCCTGGCAAATATCGCAGCCAAATACCCGATCCTCAAATTGATCCTTCAGATTTTCATCCAGCTCCCCTTTCAGCTCAATGGTTTGATACGAAATACAGCGTCGGGCATCCACCACTTGGGGGGCAACAATTGCCTGGGTGGGGCAGGCGTCAATACAGCGCGTGCAGGTTCCGCAATGGTCGCGAATGGTTTTTTTGTTGGCGGGCAACTCCAGGTCAACAATCAGTTCACCAATAAAAAAGAAGCTGCCATGCTCCACCGAGATCAGGTTGGTGTGTTTGCCAACCCAGCCCAGCCCGGCCTTGGCAGCCCAGGCTTTGTCCAAAACCGGTGCCGAGTCTACAAAAGCACGGCCATGACACGGGGCTATTTCTTCCTGAATAAACACCAGCAATGCATTTAGCTTGTCCTTCATTACAAAATGGTAGTCTTTGCCATAAGCATATTTCGACAATACTGGTGCTTGTTGGTCCTGTTGTTCTCGTTTTGGGTAGTAATTCAGCAAGACTGAGATGATCGATTTCGCTCCCTCAAAAATCAGGCGCGGATCGAGCCGCATATCGAAATGGCGTTTCATGTAGCTCATTTCGCCATGTAGTCCCTGATTCAGCCAGCGCTCGAGCCGGGGTTTTTCTTCGGCCAAAAAATCAGCCTTGGAAATCCCGCAGTCGAGAAATCCCAGATCAAATGCTTTGGCTTTGATTTTGGCTGTCTGCTCCTGCTGTTCCATATTCTTTCCGGTTTTATGATACAAAAATACCCGGTTTCAGCCGGGTATTCAATTTATCTGGTGACCTATTTTAAAAGAATCCCAGTTCCAGCCGGGCTTCTTCGCTCATCATCGACTTGTCCCACGGTGGTTCAAAGGTGAGTTCCACATGGGCATCTTCCACTCCTTCGACCGTCAGCGCTGCCTGCTTGGTGTCTTCCACCAGCATATCGGCCACCGGGCAACCGGGAGCTGTCAGGGTCATAATAATGCTGGCCTTGTTATTTTCATCCACGTCGATGTTATAAATCAGGCCCAAATCGTATATGTTTACCGGAATCTCCGGGTCATAAACCTCTTTTAAGTTGTTTATAATTAAATCAATCCTCGCGTCCATCAGTTATGTCCTCCTTAACTTGAAATTCTGTTATAAGCAACAGCATATAACTTAATTTGTTTGATCATGGCTACCAATCCGTTGGAGCGGGTTGGCGACAAGTGTTGCTTCAAGCCAATATCATCTACAAAGTGTAAATCGCTGTTCATAATTTCCTCAGGTGTACGACCAGAAACTACCCGCAACAAAAGGGCAACCAGGCCTTTAACAATGACCGCATCACTTTCTCCTTCAAAATGGATTTTTCCATCCTTAAATTCCGGTACCAACCAAACCCGCGACTGGCAACCTTTAATTAAATGCTGGTCGTTTTTTTGTTTCGGATCCAAATCCTTTAGATCATTTCCCAATTCAATCAGGTAGCTGTACTTATCCATCCAGTCTTCATAAATTGAAAACTCATCAACTATTTCCTGTTGTATATTTTCTATTGTCATGTATTTTAGCTTTAAAAGATGCAAAGGTCGTAATTTTTTTAGTAATCACACAATCGGGACCGTTGAGGATTGGAGACTTAAAGAAAAGAAAAAACAGCCTGCCTACTTTTGAATGGTTCTAAATATGGGATGGCAGTCTTCGAATCGCTGGCAAATAATTATCTTCAACATTCCAAAAAAATCAGATTTTAAATTTTTAAATACACTCGAATGAATTCAATTATTGGAACACAGACTGAAAAAAATTTGTTGAAAGCTTTTGCCGGCGAGTCGCAAGCCAAAAACCGGTATGAGTTTTTCGCCAAGCAAGCAAAAAAGGAAGGCTTGCACCAGATTGCTGCTATTTTTGAAGAAACAGCCATAAACGAGCAGGCGCATGCCAAGCGTTTTTTTCGATTTCTGGAAGGGGGTATGGTTGAGATTACAGCCAGTTATCCCGCTGGTGTGATCGGAAGCACCATGGAAAATCTGAAGGCATCGGCCGACGGCGAAAACGAAGAATGGGAAGAACTGTATCCTGAATTTGCACGCATCGCTGAAGAAGAAGGGTTTAAGCAAATTGCCGTGGTTTTTAAAACCATTGCCAAGATTGAAAAACACCACGAAGAGCGTTACAGAAAGCTGTATAAAAACCTGGAAGAGGGGAAAGTGTTTGAACGTGAAGACAAGGTGGTGTGGAAGTGTCGCGTTTGTGGCTTGCTGCACGAATCGAAGCGCCCGCCAAAAAAATGCCCATCGTGCGAACACGAGCAGGAATATTTTGAGATTGAAGCAACAAATTATTAGCGACGGTTGAACAGCTTCGAAAAGTCAAAGTGCCCGATGTTGGAAGTAGCAAATCTTGTTAGTTGATTTCAGGGGAATCACCTGGATTGGTGTTTTGGCATTTTGGAGCTGTTTTTAGCTTTTTCCTTGCTACTTTTGCAAGTATATGCAACAAGTTCGATCGATATTGAATAGGCGTTTCCCTTTTTTTGGGAAAGAACTGCTGGACGAAATTGAGCAGCATGGCTTGACTCAGGAAGTGCAAGTGGGAGAGGGGATTTTTAGTGAAGGCCAGATCATTAAATCCTTTCCTCTGATTTTGGAAGGCAGCCTTCGGGTGATTCGGACTGAAAAGGATGGCCGCGAACTTTTGTTGTATCTTCTGAACCCCGGCGATGTGTGTAGCACGGCACTTACCTGCTGCATGGGGCAGCAGCAAAGCAATGTCAGCGCTATTGCCGAGAAAAACAGCCTGATTGTTCGTATTCCGGTTGACTTGCTGGATGGTTGGATGGCCCGTTTCCCGGAGTGGAAATCGTATATGATGTATGCCTACCGCAAGCGATTTGATGAGCTGCTTGAGACGATTGATGCCATTGCGTTTTTAAATTTGGATGAACGGCTCGAGCGTTTTTTTCGTTCGCGTTTTGAAGCTACTGGCGAAAAACAGTTTCACGGCAAACATCAGGATATTGCCTATCAACTCAATACCTCGCGCGAAGTCGTTTCGCGGTTGCTGAAAAAAATGGAGCAAAAGGGAATGGTAAAATTGAGTCGGAATGAAGTTGATTTTACTGCTTTGATTGAGACACGTGTTTAGTTTTTTTCGTTCACCAGAAAATTCACTTCAATCCTGTGTGACTCAAGTCACTTGAAAATGCCTGATTTTCTTTTTTCTTTGCTGAAAATTTAGAATCATGAAAGACTTTGTTTTTAGACATAAATGGCGGATTGTTGGAACGCTGCTTGGCGCTTTTGCCGGGTTTTTGTATTGGCACTACATCGGATGCAATACCGGGACCTGCCCCATCCAATCGAATTGGCACACCAGTTCGTTGTATGGCGGACTGATGGGATTTCTTGTCAGCGATTTGAGAAAAACCAAAAAAGAAACAGAGGACGATGGAGAAGTTTAATCAGATCATACAAGGCACAACACCCGTTTTGATTGATTTTTCGGCTGAGTGGTGCGGACCATGTAAAATGATGGCGCCCATCTTAAAACAGCTGAAAGACCAAATGGGCGATCGCATACGGATTCTGAAAATCGATGTGGACCGAAACCAGGAAATTGCCAGCCGATTCCAAATTCGAAATGTTCCGACCTTGATGATCTTTCAACATGGCGAAAGAAAATGGACCGGCAGCGGTGTGATGCAAGCCGATCAACTGGCGTCGGTGATTCAACAAACAACGAAACTTGTGTAAGACGACTCAAAAGGAAATCAACTGATCTCGTTTTTGGGTGAAAAGGTTGATGTCACAAATCAAAAAGAAATGGTGTGACCCCTCATCAGAGGGAAGCAGCAAAAAGGGGAAAGAAGAGGGAGCAGAGATCCATATTTGGGTTTCTGCTTTTTATTTGCGCTGGTTTTCTGATCCTTGATGCGTATTGGCTTGTTTCGAATCAGCAATTCAGCAAAAAAAATCCGACTGGAAAGCCGGATTTTCTGATCAATTATATGAGGATGTTTTTTTACAGTGATTTGGCCACTTCAACCTCGTGGAAGGCTTCCACCATATCGCCAACTTTGATGTCATTGTATCCTTCGATGTTTAATCCACACTCATAGCCTTTTTGCACTTCTTTCACATCGTCTTTAAAGCGTTTTAGCGAACCGAGTGTTCCGGTGTAAATGACAATGCCATCGCGGATAAGCCGTACCTTATTGTTCCGGTGAATTTTGCCGTCGCGAACGATACAACCGGCAATGGTTCCCACTTTGGTAATTTTGAAGGTCTCCAGAATTTCTGCAGTTCCCAAAATTTCTTCTTTTATTTCGGGAGAAAGCATTCCTTCCATCGCCGATTTGATTTCGTTAATCGCATCGTAGATGATGGAGTACAGGCGAATGTCCACTTCTTCTTTTTCGGCAAGCTTGCGGGCCTGCATGCTTGGGCGAACCTGGAATCCAACCACAATGGCGTCGGATGCGGTTGCCAGCATCACATCCGATTCGGAAATGGCACCAACCGCTTTATGAATCACGTTAACCTGAATTTCCTCAGTCGACAGTTTGATCAAGGAGTCAGAAAGCGCTTCAATTGATCCATCCACGTCACCTTTCACGATCAGGTTCAATTCCTGGAAGTTTCCAATGGCGATCCGGCGACCGATTTCATCAAGAGTGATGTGTTTTTGCGTACGTAAACCTTGCTCACGCGCCAGTTGCTCACGCTTGTTGGCAATTTGACGGGCTTCGCGCTCGTTCTCGAAAACGTTGAATTTATCACCGGCCTGCGGTGCACCATCCAATCCAAGAATGATGACCGGTTCTGAAGGCCCGGCGGATTCAATGCGTTGGTTTCGCTCATTAAACATGGCTTTAATGTGCCCGTAATACTTGCCGGCCAGCAT
>ENA-ORCT01000583-ORCT01000583.1-marine-metagenome-genome-assembly--contig:-NODE-583-length-16820-cov-3.880368_pt1 | contig 16820 bp, 16 predicted proteins | sample MGYA00248632_ERZ508511 | MGnify/ENA primary metagenome ERZ508511 (study PRJEB26182, sample SAMN06268839) | marine metagenome | isolation source: Tt an P1-techrep anaerobic enrichment on pine from sediment...
TGTTTTTCCAGGCCAGAGCCGACAGCAGGTTGTCCTGCAGCAGATCCCGACAGCGGCCGAAAGCGGCCTTGGCCGGCAGAGCGGCCGCAGCCAGGTCGCGAGCATCGCTCAACTTGCCGGTGTGGCCGGTTAGCGAGGTGCGGCGACGAAAGCGTCGATAAGCTTCCTGGCGCAGCTCTTCGTGACTCAGTACCACGGCCGGTTGTCCAGGTGAAGCCAGCAGGCCGATCTTTTCCCCCGGGGCCAGGGTCTTGGGATCGGTGACGATCTCGTCCTGCGAGACCACGCCGACCTCGGAGGAGACGAAATATTCCCGTTCCGTCTCGCCGAACCACAGGGGGCGCAGGCCCATGGCGTCAACACTGAATACGCACTGTCCGCCGTGGCGGGCGATGATTGCGGCAGGACCCTGGGCGCTGGCCTGGAACAGGCGGCGGAAAAATTCGTACATCGGTTGCAGTTCGTCCGGCAGCTGGTCATGGGCGTCGAAGATCGGCGGAAAGACCAGCTCCATCGCTTCGAACAGGGTCAGGTCGAGGCGGCGAATCAGCCCTTCGAGGATGCGGTTGAGGTCTTGAGAATCGCTGCCGCCGGGCGGCAGCTCCATGCCTAGCAGGTGGGCTTCTTCGCGCAGCCGCTGGATGGTGTTGATTTCGCCGTTATGGCCGAGCAGGCTGAAGGGCTGGGCGCGCAGTACGTCGGGCAGGGTATTGGTGGAAAAACGGCTGTGGCCGATGGTAAGGGAGGAAAGAAAGTCGCGTCGTTTGAGGTCGGGATAGTATCGGGCCAGCAGCTCGGGAGCTCCGAGTACCTTGTAGGAGGCGACCTGGGTTGAGAGAGAGGCGACGTGGACCGGCAGACGGGTTTCCAGGGTCAGGTGCAGATCGTAAAGGGTTTTGGCGAGGTCGCCCTCGGTCGGCCCCTGGAAGGCCAGCTGCCAAAAAAAAGGTTCCGTCTGCCGGGCGCTGGCGGAAAGTACTTCGCTGCGTACCGGGCAGGGCCGTTCGATCAGCAGTTGCAGGCCGGCGGCGGAAAACTGCTTCAGCACCAGGCTGCGCAAGGCGGCGTCGGGCACCGCGGCTTCGGCCGGTAGCAGCAGGTGGGCGACGACGAAGTCGGCGTCATCGACCTGCTCGGGCGAATGACCGGCTTGAGTCAGCCGTTCGCGCCACAGCAGGCGGGGAATGTCGGTCAGTAGTCCGCAACCGTCGCCTTCGCCGCGGATCTCGCCCGCACGGTGGCCCATTTTGATCAGGGCGTCGATAGTGCGCTGCAGGTTGCCGTGGGTCGGGTTGCCGAGCTTGTTGATGAAGCCGATAATGGCACAGGCGTCACGTTCGGCCGGCAAGGCAAAAGGCTTGTCGCTGGCTGGCAGATTCATGGCACTCCCGAAAAAAGGCAGTTTTGTGGTCCGCTTAGTTCAGGCAATTATGTTTTCATTTTAACGCAACTCGCTCGGGCCTCAACAGACGAAAGGGGCGCGGACCTTTCGGTCGGCGCCCCCCTCGCGAATGTCGAGTTATGTCGTTCATGGTCTGTCAGCACATTTCCAGCATGCGCTGAATCGCTTTTTCGATCCCCATGGCCACTTGGGCGATGTTGTCGGCCAGCATGTAGGCCGGTGTGGTAACTATTTTACGCTTTTCGTCGACCACGATATCGTCCACCGGGCAGGGTGTGTGTGCGGCACCCATGGCCTCGAGAGTGGCGGCGGTGTCGGCATCGGTGCCGATGGTCAGTTTGGCCGGGGGAGACTGATGACCGAGAATTTTGGCCATCATGGCCGGAGCGATGCAGATCGCGGCCAAAGGTTTGCCGGCGGCGAGCATTTCGCCGACCAGGCGCTGGACCTGCTCGTTAACGCTGCAGTCGGCGCCCTTGACGGCAAAGTCGCAGAGGTTTTTGGCTGCCCCATAGCCGCCGGGGAAGACCAGGGCGTCGATGTCGCCGGCCTTGACCGTGGCGATATCGAGAATCTTCCCGCGCGCGATGCGGGCCGACTCGATCAGCACGTTGCGGCTGGCGCCCTCTTCGATCTGGCCGCTGAAGTGGTTCATGACGTGCATCTGGTCCATGTCCGGTGCCATGCACACCGCCTCGGCTCCCGCCTTGGCAATGGCAAGCAGCGACAGGACCGCTTCATGAATTTCGCTGCCGTCGTACACGCCGCATCCGGACAGCACAACTCCGACTTTGATCATGACGTTACCTCCTCAGACTGGCAGGGCCGACATCGGGGGTGCGAAGTCGGCCAGGTTGGCTATTTACCTAAACATCAGGTTGATGGGTACGGCAGGGGAGCATCTCTATTAAGGTAAATCTCCTTATGCAATAGTCAAGGCCGCCGGCTCAATCCCGCGAATAGACCACCGCCACCGCCCTTACCGGAGCGGGAGCGATAGCGACGAAGCCGTGCGGTTCCTTTGAGTCGTAGTAGATGGAATCGCCCGGGTCGAGGATCATCACCTGATCGCCGTAGTGAAACTCCAGTTTGCCGGTGAGCAAAAAGATGAACTCCTCGCCTTCGTGGGTTTCCAGCAGTTCGTCCTGCCACGGCCGCACTTCGAACTCGATGAGGAACGGTTCAAGGCTGCGCTGCTTCTTGCCGTAGGCCAGGGAGTGGTAGTTGTAGGGGGAGCGGCCTTTGCTGCGGCTGGCCCGCCAGTCCATGCGGTGGCTTTCGCCGGCACGCACCAGCACGCATTTTTCGGCTCCGTCCTGTTCCTGAAAGAAGGTGTGCAGGCCCACTTTCAGTGCCTTGGAGATGCGCAGCAGGGTGGCCAGGGGGGGAATGACCTGCTCGTTTTCGATCTGCGACAGCAGCGGCTTGGACAGGCCGGTCGCTTCGGCGAGATTCTGCAGGGTCATGCGCCGTTCCTGGCGCAGGCGGCGGATTTTGAGGCCGATGAGCAGCCCTTTGACTTCTTCTCTGATATCGTCCATTAGTGACTTACCTCGTTGTATTTATTGAATTCCTACCTTGCATGGCAAGTCAAGTCAAGGACTTAATTGAGGTCTTTTGGTCAAGTGTTTGGTTCTTTGCCGGTCGCATCGCGCATGCTATTATTGTGCAAGTGTTTTTTACTAATTGAGAGTGCTGCTAGATGAATTGCCCGCCATTGCCGCCCATTCAAGCCATCCTGTTCGATCTGGACGGCACCCTGCTCAGTATCGAGATGGATGCCTATATCAGCGGCTACGTGCGGGAACTGGGGCGACATTTCAGCGACCTGGCCAATCGCTGCCGGTTTGCCGATACGGTAGTCACCACCGCCTTTGATCTGCTCAATGCCGACCAGGGCGAACAGACCATGGAGGAACTCTTTCTTGCCTTGCTTGAAGAGCGGCTCGGGATCGGCGCCCAGCTCTTTCGTGACCGTCTGCGGCAGTTTTGTGAAAACGGCCTGCACCGTCTGGCGCCCCTGGTACGTCCCTTTCCTCTGGCCCGGCGAATTCTGCGGCACTGCTTCGACAGTGGCCTGCAGGTGATTGTCGCCACCAATCCGGTCTTTCCCCGGCCGGTGGTCGAGGCGCGACTGAAATGGGGCCAGCTGGACGATTTCCCTTTCGACCTGATCACTAGTTACGAAAACTGTCGGTTCTGTAAGCCACACCGCCAGTATTTCGACGACATCCTGCATTCTCAGGGGCTTGAACCTCGGCAGACGATCATGGTCGGAAACGACACCGAATACGACTTGCCGGCCCAGCAGGCCGGTCTTGTAACCTTTCTTCTCGATACTTGTCTTATCGACCGACACAACCGCTCGGCCCACGCCGATTTTCGCGGCAGTCACCAGGATCTGCTGGAGCTGGTCCGCTGCATCGCCGCAAACCGCCGAAACAATTGACAGGGGGGGGCTTTTTAGTTACCCTGCAAGTTGTTTTCCCTGGTTGTAAGAGGGTTTTTTCGTCATGAACATCTGTCGCCTCGTCTTCATTGTCTGTTTGCTGGTCGGTACCCTGCTGGGTGGTTGCCGTGAACAGCGTCAGACCGCCGAAATTCCTGTTTCGGTGCGCGATAGCAAGGTTGTGCCGCCGGTGGAGAAGCCGCCCCGGGAGCTGCTCGCTACTCAGCGGGCCTTCACCGAGGTTTCGCAGAAAGTCACCCCGGCCGTGGTGAATATTCAGGCCGCCCGGGTTCAGCGTCTGCCGCGGCTAGGCCCCATGTTCGAGGATTTTTTCGGTGAGTTGTTCAAGCGCTATCCGCAAAGCCGCCGACAGACCAAGAGCCTCGGTTCCGGGGTCATCATCAGTGATTCGGGTTATATTCTGACCAACGAGCATGTGGTCAAGGGTGCCGAGGAAATCAAGGTCAAGCTGGCTGATGGCCGCGCCTTTGACGGCCAAGTGATTGGCACCGATCCCGACACCGACGTGGCGGTGCTCAAGATAGCCGCCAGTGAGCCGCTGCCGGTAGCGGTGCTCGGCGACTCGGATTCCTTGCAGGTTGGTCAGTGGGCACTGGCCATCGGTAACCCCTTCGGTCTCGACAGTACTCTGACCGTTGGCGTTATCTCGGCCACCGGCCGCACTGACGTCGGTATCGAGGCCTTTGAGGATTTTATCCAGACCGACGCCTCCATCAATCCCGGCAACTCGGGAGGGCCGCTGCTTAACATCTACGGTGAGGTGGTCGGCATCAATACCGCCATCGTCGCCTCGGGCCAGGGCATCGGCTTTGCCATCCCCATCAATCTGGCGCGGCTGGTCGCCGGCCAGCTGATGGAGAACGGCGAGGTAGTGCGCGGCTATCTGGGGGTCAGCATTCAGCCTTTGACACCGGAGTTGGCCGAATCCTTTGGCCTCGATCGCGCCACTGGCGCACTGGTCAACCAGGTGTTGGCTGGTTCGCCGGCAGAGCAAGTGGGCATTCAACGGGGCGATGTGTTGCTGACCTTCAACGATCGCGAGATCAGCGGTGTGCGCAGTCTGCAGCTGCTGGTTGCCAACACCCCGGCCGGCGGCAGTGCCCGACTCGGCATTCTGCGGGACGGTAAGCGAATCGAATTGACTGTGACTATCGCCACCCGCGAACAGCAACTGCCTGCAACCGGCGATGCTGAGGATGTCCCGAATCGTCAGACCGGCTTCGGCCTGACCGTGGTGCCAGGCCCCGAGGGCGGTGTGCAGGTCGAGGCCATCGACCCCGAGGGTGTCAGCGCCCAGGTCGGCATTCGGCCCGGCGACCTGATTCTGGCGATCAACCAGCAGAAGATTACCAATCTGTCCTCATTCAAGCGGGCAGTACAGGAAAGCAAGCAGGCCAAATACGTGCGGCTGCTGCTCAAACGGGGCAGCTCGACACTCTATTTGGCCTTCCCGACGTCCTGACCGACACCGGCGCGGGTACTGCGGCCCGTGGGGTAATCGTCGAGAGAATTCATCCGGAAACCCCGAGCGGGGAAAGCATCCGTTCTACCAGGGAGGTACCATGGCCAGGGTTGTTGATAATCCTCAGATCGCGTTTCGACTGGCGCGCGCCATCGTTTCGGATATTGCCCTCTATAACCAGAGCAAGGTCAAGGAAGGGATCGAAAACGACAATATTTTCGATTTGTTGAACGAAGAACTGCAGGAAGGGCGGGAGCACTTTATGACTCGCGTTTCGCCGGACATGGACAACCGGGACCAGCTCTTCGATCGCGCTATTGTCGACATTATGATCAAGCAGGCCGGCAAGATCAAAAGTCCCATCTGGTAAATGACGGAAGTCCAACGTTTTACTTTTGACCGTTCGCGTCGGCCCGAACGCCTCGACCGCTTTTTGGCCGAGGCGTTGCCGGATCTGACCCGCTCGCAGCTCAAACGCCTCATCGACGAAGGGCGGGTGACCCTCAACGATGCGGCGGCCAAGGCCGGAACCAGACTAAAAGGCGGTGAATCGGTGGCGGTCAGCCTGCCCGAGCCAGCGCCTACCGAGACCCCTTCGCAAGACATTCCCCTGACCGTTCTCTATGAGGATTCTCAGCTGATTGTCATCGACAAGCCGGCCGGCATGGTCGTGCATCCGGCTCCCGGCCACTCCGAGGGCACCCTGGTAAACGCCCTGTTGCATCACTGCCAGGACCTTTCCGGAATCGGCGGTGAGTTGCGGCCCGGCATTGTTCATCGCCTCGACAAGGACACCTCGGGGGTGATGATGGCGACCAAAACCGACGCTGCTCACAATCACCTGGCCCGGCAGTTCAAGGAGCACAGCATCCAACGCCGCTACGTGGCGCTGGTGCACGGACTCATGCCGACTTCTAAAGGCACGGTCGACAAGACCATCGGCCGCCATCCCACCCAGCGCAAGAAGATGAGCACCGGCAGCCGCCACGGACGGCGGGCGGTAACCCACTGGAAAGTGCTGCAGGCCTGGGAGGAGGATCGGGTGAGCCTGGTGGAGCTGACCCTGGAGACCGGCCGCACCCACCAGATCAGGGTTCATCTCGCCGACATGCAGCATTCGGTGATCGGCGATCCGGTCTATGGCGGCAACCGCATCAAGACCCTCAAGGATCCCGAGCTGCGCCGTCTGGCCGAAGGTCTCGGTCGCCAGGCCCTGCACGCCCGGCTGCTAGGTTTCATTCATCCCGACAGCGGCGAGTATCTGGAGTTTTCCAGCGCCGTGCCTGCGGATATGCAGTCCATCACCGACTATTTACAGCAGAAGTATTTTGCGGCTTCGTCCGCGGAACCATAAAGGGAGTATCACGCGCCATGAAATTGGTAAAACAGGGCAAGATCAGTTACCTGCAGCCCGCCTGGGCGTCCCAGAACGATTTGCAGGTCGGCTTCACCACCCGCAACGGCGGGGTCAGCCGGCCCCCCTATAATTCGTTGAATCTTGGTTATAACACCGAGGACGCCCTCCACAACGTGGAAGGCAATCGCTCGACTCTGGCCCGGGCCTTTGGTCTGGAGACCCATCAGCTGCTTACCGTCAACCAGGTGCATGGCAGTGACATTCTGGTTATCGACCAGCCCAACTACGACCTGTCGCATTTTTTGAGCATCGAAAGCGACGCTATTATTACCAACCAGCCCGGTATCATGATCGGCGTACTGGTTGCCGACTGCTATCCGGTGCTGCTGTTCGATCCCGTGCAGCGAGCTGCTGCGGTGGTGCATGTCGGCTGGCGAGGCGCCGCCAGCGGGCTGCTGAAAAAATCCATCGCTTCGCTGCAGAGCGTGTTCGGCAGTTGCCCCGAGCAGTTGTTGGCCGCGGTCGGGCCCGGCATCGCCGCGCACAACTACACCGTCGACCGGCCGGTACGGGACGCCTTTCAGGCCGGCAGCGGCCACTGGTCGAGCATCGCCAAGGAGCTGGAGTTGCATCAGTGGCAGCTTGATCTGCAGAAGAGTTGCCTGCTGCAGCTCGAGGAAGCCGGTCTTGCCGCCAAACAGGTCAGCGTGGTGGCCGAATGCACCTGCTGCCACCGGGAACTGTTCTTTTCCTACCGGCGGGATAAAGGCCAGACCGGGCGGCAGATTGGGTTTGTGCTGCTGTAAAAGGGCAGTTTTTAGAGGCCAATCGAAAACCCTAAGGCATGCCTCACGCTCGCTCCTTATAGTCGCTTAAGACGCAAAGACGCCAAGAGAAACAACCTGTTTTTCCATGCTTTTCTTTGCGCCTTTGCGTCTTGAGTGAGCGAAGCGAACGGGCGTGAGGAATGGGTTTTTGTAGTTCGGTTTTTATAGGAGTCATCAGCTTGGATTACTTTTCCGAGGTATCCGAACAGCAACTGCGCCGGGAGCGGGAAAAAGCCCGTGAGCTGCGACGCAGCCAGTGGTGGAAGAATCGCATCGCCAGCGGTCTTTGTCACTATTGCGGACGCCAGGTGGCGCCCAAGGAGTTGACCCTCGACCACGTGGTGCCGCTGGTGCGCGGCGGTCGATCGACCCGCGGCAACTGCGTGCCCTGCTGCAAGGAATGCAACAACCAGAAGAAGCACCTGCTGCCGGTCGAATGGGAGGCCTATCTGGAGCGGCTCGGTCGGGAAGTGTCGGAATAGAGGAAAAAAGTCAGGTAGCCAGTTTATCGATTGAAGGCCTGAATATCAAAATCCCCTTTGGAGCTATGAGCCAAAGGGGATTTCTTCATTTTCGGTTGGAAATTGCGCACGCCCTGCCCTGTGCAGGCGTCTTTTATCTCATTCCACTTGAACAGAGTTTTAAGCCCTGCGGGACTTAAAAGCTCAGGAGGGAAGACCCTTCATGCCTTCGTCCGGATAGCGGTTTCCTGCCGCACCATGCATGTCGAATATTGCCTCCAGATAGGCTATGTCGCCCGGGAGCAAGTCTACTGACAGTGCACCGGCGTTGTCCTCCAGGTGTCTCTTTCTGCGAGTTCCCGGTATCGGAATGATATCGTCACCGCGGCTCATGACCCAGGCGAGGGCAATCTGGGCAGGACTACAGCATTTTTTCTTTGCGACCGTTTTGACAGCGTCGACGAGCATCAGGTTGTGTTCGAGATTTCCTTTCTGGAACCGGGGTGAAATGCGGCGGAAATCTGTCCCGTCCAGTTCGTCGGTGCTGGTGATAGTTCCCGTAAGGAATCCACGGCCCAAAGGGCTGTAAGCTACGAAACTCACGCCCAGTTCGCGGCAAGTCTGAAGAAGGCCGTTTTTTTCTATGTCCCGGGTCCACAGCGAGAATTCGCTCTGGACCACTGCCACCGGGTGAATGGCGTGTGCGGCTTTCAATTGGGAAGCCGATACTTCGCTGAGGCCGATGGCGCGGATTTTACCTTCTTTGACCAATTTTCCAAGTTCCATCATCATTGCTTCGGTGTCCTGCTCAGGGTTCAGCCGATGAGCGAAATACAGATCGATATGGTCGATGCCCATGCGCTGCAAGGAGGCTTCGCACGCTTGACGGACGTAACTGGGACTGTTGTCGATGGTGCGCTGGTAGGCCCCTTTTTCCTTTCGAACGATGCCGAATTTGGTGGCAATGACGAGAGCGTTCCGTTTTCCTTTGATGAATCTGCCGAGCAATTGTTCATTGTGCCCGTGACCGTACATGTCAGCTGTATCGAAAAAGTTGATCCCCAGTTCCAATGCATGTTCCAGGGCAGCGAGCGATTCTTTGTCGTCGCTTGGTCCGTAGAATTCAGACATGCCCATGCAGCCGAGTCCCATTCGGGAAACACGGAGAGAGGTTTGTCCCAACGTTACCTGTTTCATGGATATTCTCCTTAAGTTTTGCTGTGGGTGTTCTGCAAGGGCTAATCCGGTTCGCGGTTCCCTTGAAAAGGCTCTTGTGATTCTTTTTGCACGTTGAAAAGATAGATCGTGCGGATTGGTTAGCCTCCTAACTATATGGGCGGTAATTCTCCCCGGGCGCTGTCAATCATCCAACTAGATGTTACATCCCAGCAATTTGTTCAGCGCGTCGGTCAAACCTGCTTGTTCGTCAACGGCCAATGGTGCCATCAAACGGTTTACCAAATCATAATAGTCCGGCATGATCCGGTTGATGAGGTCGGCCCCCTGTTCGGTCAGGATTACGGCGGCTTTTCTGCCATCAGCGGGGTCGTCCTGGCGATGCACGAAGTCGTCCCGTTCCAACTGTCGCAGAAGTCCTGACATGGTCGCACGGGTTACGCCTTGCTCCTGGGCCAATTCGGAGGGAAGGGCCTTCGGGTCTTCTCTGCGCCATAGCAGGATGAGCACAATCCAACGACCATGGGTGATACCGTAATCAGCGAGAAATCTGTCCAACCGGTCGAGAAATTCGCTGCCGACCACCAGAAGTCGCAGAAAGCTGGATACCGCTACAGGGTCCAGATGCGGATAATCTTGTTGCAGTCTGGAGAATATTTTTTCATCAGGAAAATCCCGTAAATAAAACATGCCGTCATTTTAGTTAGCTGGCTAATTATCGTCAAGGTTTTATTTCCAAAGGCCTTTCAGGCAGTGCAATATGGAACCTTCTTTACCGGATCTTTACCGACCCTTGAAATTATGGTTACAGTTCTGCGCTAGGATGTGCCTCAAAAGAAGGAGTTATTGATAGCCCTCCAACTTCAAGAGGTGACGTCATGAGAAAACTGGCATCGGTGATGTTGACGGGATTTGTAGTTGCGCTTCTGGCGGGATGTGCCGCTACCGGCAGCAAGATGGACGACCACGGGATGATGGGCGGCCAGGTGAAGTGTCCGGCCTGCGGTTATGAGTTCAATGTACCTAATGACCCCGAGAGCTGATAAAAGACATTTTTTGAATTTGAAAAAAGGCAGTCATACGACTGCCTTTTTTCGTTCTCTTTTTGGCGAGAACTGCGCTTGACCCGGGTTAACCCAGCAGGGTATCGGTTTTGGCGGCCATAATCAGGTCGTTGCGATGCAGGCCCTTGATCTTGCGCGTATACCACTGCACCGTCACCTTGCCCCATTCGGTGAGGATCGTCGGGTGATGCCCTTCGGCCTCGGCCAGTTCGCCGACCCGGTTGGTGAAGGCCAGCGCCTCGACGAAGCTGGGGAATTTGAAGGCCCGGCTCAGCACCTCGATGCCGCAGACGGTCAGAATCTCCCATTCGGGAATCTGCGGCCGGAATTGGGCGATTTCCTCCGAGGTGGCTTTGGGGGCGCCCTTGCGGCAGGCCTCGCATTTCAAGTCACATAAATTTTCCATGCCCGACTCCTGTTTCGTCTGGAGGTTCTTATCGGTCGCTCGATATTCTCTTAAAGCGTCTGTTCTGCCAGCATACCTAAGATTGCGCGGAAAGCACAACTTGCCTTCAAGCTGTTGGCCGGACAAAGTGCCTTTTGTGTTGAACCGGCAGTCGACCCTTTTAAAGATCAGCATGGAAACCGAACGGGCCGATTTGAAAAGCTTCTTGCCATTAAAAGGTACTTTCTTTGCCTCTATCTTTTTTCACGAAAAGCTCCTAAGTTGAGAAAAGCCAATAATGTGAAACCGGCTTGGCGGTGTCAAGAATCCTGTTTGGTTTTTGACGTACCTGAGTCAAAGGGGAAATCGGCTTTTCTATCAATTGTGCCCAGAACATTCCCTGCATTGGAAAGGGGCAAAAGTTTTATCGGTGATCTTGAGTCAACAGACTAACCGGTTAAACTGAAACCTGAAGCATCAGACTAACCTTTGTCTCCCCCCCCTTGGATTAAATCAAACGACCATGCAGGAACTCTACTGGAAAATCGACAACCCTCTGACCCGTCTGGCGGAGCTGACCAGCTTCGCCGGGGACCTGTGGGAGCGCCCTCTGCGTCGGGATGTGCGCTCTTTGGGCATGCTGCTCGGCAGGGTGATTCGCGAGCAGTCGGGCGAGGCGATCTACGTGCTGGAAGAAGAGCTGCGACAGGGGGCCATTGCCCACCGGCGGAGGCTTTACCATGCCGAAGAAGAGGCAGTCATCTGGAAGGACGATCCCCAGTTGCAGGCGGCAGTGGACCTGATTCGGGGCCTGCCGCTGGCCGATGCCGGGCAGATTGTCAAGGCCTTTTCCACCTTCTTCGAGCTGGTCAACCTGGCGGAAACCCAGCACCGCAAACGCAGGCTGCGGGCCGTTAGGCTGGCAGCGGAAGAGGAGGACAAGCCGGGTTCGCTGCGTGGCACTTTGGCCCGTCTTCGCGATAACGGCTTCAGCGCAGAACAGATTCTGGCCGGCTTGCATTGTATCGAAGTGATGCCGGTCTTCACCGCCCACCCGACGGAGGTTGCACGGCGGGTGACCCGCACCAAGCGCCAGAACATCGCCTCGGCATTGGAACAACTCAACCTGCCGCTGTTGTTCGACGCCGAGGCCGCCCGTCAGCAGCAGGCGATTCTGTGCGAAATCACTGCCCTGTGGCAGACCGAGGAAATCCGCAGCCACAACCCCACCGTGGAAAATGAGATCGACATGGGGCTCGACCCCTATGTGCCCTATCTGATGCCAGCTCTGGATGACTTCTATCCCGATCTGGCGGCAGCTATCGAAGAGGTTTTCGGTTATTCTGTGGACCCCGGGGAGTTGCCGACGGTTGTCCGTTTCGGCTCCTGGATCGGCGGCGACCGGGATGGCAATCCGGCGGTCACTCCGGCTTCGACGGCAACAGCCCTGGAAAAGGCCCGCGGGATGGTTCTCGACAGCTACCTGAAGGACGTGGACCGGCTTCGGGAACTGCTCACCCCTTCCGGCTGCCGGGTGCCGACCAGCGCAGCTTTCCGCCAGACGTTGCAGCGCTACCGTGAGTGCCTGCCAGCTGCCGCGAAGGCCATGGCGGCATGTCCCGAATGCGAGCTCTACCGCCAGTTTCTGGCTGCGGTAAGTCACCGTCTGACCTGCAGTAACCAGAATCCGTCCCAATCCGACGGTTATCGTTCTGCCGACGAGTTCGAGGCGGATTTGCGGCTGGTACGGGAAAGCCTGGAGCATCACGGCGCCCATCACCTGGCCCGCCAGTACCTCGATCCACTGCTGCGCAAGGTGGCGACATTCGGTTTTCATCTGCACGTGCTCGATATTCGCCAGCATGCCCGGTTGCTCGCCAGCGCTGAAGCGGTCTTGGAACAGGAAGTCGGTGATAAGAATGCGGCCTCCGGGGTTATGGAGACCCTGCGGGGTGTTGCGCAGCTCAAAGAGCGCTACAGTCCAAGGGCTATCAGTCGCTACGTGATCAGCGGCAGCTGTTGCGTCGATGACCTGCGGTGCTGGCTGCGGCTGGCGCAAAGGGCCGGCGTGCGGATTGCTGCCGATGAACGGAGCGGCGACCAGGGGCTGATGCCGGTGCCCCTCTTCGAGTCCATCGCCGATCTGCGCAATGCGGCCAGCGTCTGTCGGCAACTGTGGAGCGACCCCTCTTACCAACCGCTGCTCGATTCCTGGGGGCGCCGCCAGGAGGTGATGCTCGGCTATTCCGATTCCAACAAGGACGGTGGCATGTTCACCAGCACCTGGGAATTGCATCGGGCCCAGCGGGCTCTGCAACAAACGGCGCGGCAGTGTGGGGTGGAGCTTCGCCTGTTTCATGGGCGCGGCGGTACTGTCGGCCGCGGCGGCGGGCCGACTCATCGTGCCATTCTCAGTCAGCCCGGAGACGGTTTTTCCGGTGCTCTGAAGATCACCGAACAGGGCGAGGTCATCAGCTGGAAGTACGCTGATGTGGAGCTGGCCCGGCGCACCTTAGAGCTGACTGTGGCCGCCAGCCTGGAGAGTCTGCTTCGGCCTGATTACAGCGATACCGCTTCCCAGCCTCGCTGGGAGGCGGCCCTGGAGGAGATGTCCGAGGCTGCGCTGGCCTTTTATCGCCGGCACATCGCCGAAAATCCCGATCTGGTGAGCTACTTCGAGCAGGCTACACCGGTTCTGGAATTCGAACTGGCCAAGATCGGCTCGCGGCCGGCGCGACGCAAGCCGGCCGGCGGTCTTGACGACCTGCGGGCCATACCCTGGGGGTTCGGCTGGATGCAGAGCCGCCACGTACTGCCCGGCTGGTTCGGCGTCGGTCATGCTTTGAGGAGCTTTGCCGCGCAGGGCGCCGCATCCCGCGCTCTGCTCGACGAGATGATGGAGGACTGCCTTTTTTTCGCTGACCTGATCCGCAACGTGGAACTGGCCCTGACCAAGGTCGATCTGCCCATCGCTCGCCGCTACGCTGAACTGGTCGAGGACGCGGTGTTGCGGGAGCGCTTTTTCTCGCTGGTGGCCGCCGAGCATCAGCGTACCCTGGCGGAGGTGCTCACGGTTACCGGCCAGACCCGCCTCATGGAGCACCAGCCGAGCCTGGCCCGTTCCCTACGTTTACGCACCCCCTACGTCGACCCTTTGAGTCTGGTGCAGATCGAGCTGCTGCGGCGCAAGCGCGCCGGCGAGGAGAGCGCCGAACTCAATTACCTGCTCGCCGCCACCATTCACGGCATCGCCGCCGGCCTGCGTAACACGGGGTAGATCTGGAATAACCCGGGCTAGGAGGCTGTCGGACTTTCCATGAACAGACTGCAAAATCGTCTGATCGGTCCATATTTCCGACAATTTTCGACAAATAGCCTGCTATTCGCTCTCAAATTCTCAACAATCTGGCCTCAATCAGCCAGTTTTTCGTTTCGGTCCGTTAAGTTCGACAGCCTCCTGGAAAAAAATACTTGATATATCCGAAAAACCGGATTAAGCTTTAGACCATGCCTAACACGATTGAAATATTCAAAGCCCTGGCCCATCAGACACGCTTGAACATTCTTTGCCTGCTGCTTGACGGCGAGGTGTGTGTCTGCAAGATCATGGCGGTTCTCGACCTTCCGCAATCAACGGCTTCCCGCCATCTGGCGATTCTGAAAAATGCCGGCCTGGTTGAAGACCGCCGCGACGGCACCTGGTCCCACTATTCCCTCGCTAAGGGGCGCAGCCCGTTGGCCGACAGCTTGCTGGGCGTTCTGGAAGAGCACCTGCCAGCCACCGGTGAAGAGGCCCGGTACCGCCAGCGATTGGTTGAGGAGCTTCAGAAGGAAAATTGCGCCTGATTTTTTTCGCTAAATATATCCGAAAATGCGGATATATTTGTTATTGATCTTTTCAAATTTACTAGGAGCGTGACAATGAACAGAGAAGTATTGCAGATGATTGCCCGACAGGCCGGTCGCTTTCACGGGGATGGCACGGAAAGAACTCGGGAACAAAAAGGCCGGATGGACAATGAAAAAGCAACGGATAGCCCGTTGGCGGCATTGGTTGCCCTGGGTGTTTCAGTGGCCACCTGTTGTTTGTCCAGCTTTGAAGATCGCGTCCATGCAGCCCGAAAAGCCGGGGCCAGCCAGGCTGAACTGGCTGCAGCCGTTCTGGCGGGGAAAAGGATTCGCCAGGCGCCCATGGGCGAAATAGATCAAAAGTGTTCGCAGCTCGCCATATAGTCCGGGTAATTCATGAAGCTTCAGCTTCATGAATTACCAAGGCTAGAGGACCTGACTGATTGGTGAGGTCTTCCTCTGGGAACTGCGGTTGACAAAAACAGCTCTTCGCAATGAGGTAAAACAGACCGGCAGATTTGCGCCTGCCTTTGGTTGGCAGGCGTTTTCTGCCGGTCTAGGAAAGTGCTGCAAGAAAGCAGAGGTTATGAGCGAGGCCTGCAGAGGAAGGAAGGTGACTTAATGGCTAAATCGGATGATCAGAAGGAACGGACACCGCAGAAACTGTTGCGCGAGGTGCTCACCCTGTGCGCCGACTGCGATACCTGCCGCGACATGATGGAAGAGGACTGCGCCTTTTTCATCGAGCTCTACCGACTGCAGGATCAAGAGCGGGAGGAGGGGGTGCCGATCAGTGAAGAACAGTTGCGCTACCTGGCCGAGCTCTGCACCTTCTGCGGTCTCTGTCCCTGTCCCCGGGTGCCGATGGATGTAATGGAAGCCAAGAGTCGTTACATTGAGAAGGAAGGCATGCCCCTGGCGACCCGGTTGCTCAACGACGTGCCGCTCATGGCCCGCCTCTGCGGCACCTTCCCTAAACTGGTCCAGGCCCTGCAGTCGAACTGGCTCAGCGGGACCCTGCTGCGCAAGGCGACCCGCATCCATCCCGACAGGCAGCTGCCCGTTTTCCCGAAGGATAATTTCTTTCGCTGGGCGGCCGAGCGCGGTCTCGACAAGCCGCAGGAAGGCGAGCACCGGGTCGCCTACTTCGCCGGCTGCACCGCCGGTTACCTGTTCCCCTCCATCGCCCGCAGCGTGGTGGAGATACTGCAGCACAACGGCGCCACGGTCTACGTGCCGCCTCAAGAGTGCTGCGGCATGCCCTTCCTGGTGGAAGGGGACCGCAAGCGCACCCTGAAGCTGGCCCAGACCAACATGGAGCGCCTGCTCGAAACCTTGAAGGATGGCAACGAGTTGGTCTATTCCTGTCCTACATGCGGTTTCTTCCTCAAAAGCCTGCTCAAGGAACGGGCCTATTATTCGGAGACCTACCAGAAGTCGGTCGATGCAAAGGAAGGGCAAATTAAGGTTCCTGCTCCGGAAAAGGGCGAAAACCAGTTCTGGACCCTGCACAAGGTCATGTACCGGAATATTCTCAAGGACGATGGCTACTTTTCGGGTCTCGACCCTCTGGCCCGGGTCGCGCTATCCGACAGCCTTCACGATTTCGGCTTATACCTGACGCGTTTGCAGGCCGAGGGGCGGCTTAAGACCGACTTCAAGCCCATTTCCGAGCACATGGTCTATTTCGCTCCCTGCCATCTGCGCGAAAAAAAGATTGGACGCCCGTACCTCGACCTGCTCAAGCATATTCCTCAACTCGACATCGGAGAGGTTGGCAGCGACTATGACTGCTGCGGCATGGGCGGCATTTTTGGCTTCAAGGAGCATTTCCACCAGAAGTCCCTCGACCTGGGCGGGCCGCTGATGGACAAGATCCGGGCGAAAAACCCGCAGGCCATCGTTACCGACTGTATGAGCTGCCGGTTGCAGTTCAATCACTGTCTGCCTTATCCGGTGTTCCATCCGGTGGAGGTGCTGGCCCGGGCCTATGGGGTGGCAGGGGAGAAAGGCGACTAGCTGAAAATTAAAACCGGCGGTTGCGGTTCCCTTCGAACTTGGTGTTTAGTTTTGCTGGGTTTTAAAACCCAACAACGCAGATGCAAACAGCTACATCACGCACCACTGCAAGCAGGCATGCAATCCGGTCCAATTTCAGAGAGCTGCCAACGAAGAGCCTGACATTTTTAAGTAGCTGACAGGAAATAAGACGCACCACCTTTACGCGACAGGAGTTCGGCGGCAGCCAATCTGTCCTTTCTTTGGTGACTTTCTTTGGACTAGCAAAGAAAGTCACCCGGCTGGCCGGCCGGGACCGGCGAAGTTAAGGTTTGCGATTAACTAAAAAACAACTTCAAAACCGGCGGG